>OGXG01000050.1_pt1 | contig 62317 bp, 66 predicted proteins | sample 1576251 | NCBI WGS metagenome assembly OGXG01 (sample SAMEA3541533, study PRJEB24748) | human gut metagenome | biome: human gut; feature: human-associated habitat; material: faeces | place: China | collected 2012
GAGAGCGACCTCATCGACGTTTGGTTCGATTCAGGTTCAATGCCTTACGCCCAGCCAATATTGGACATTTTTCTGATTTTTCATAAAAAATTATCTAAGAGTTTGTATCTCTGTGTTTTGGGATAACTCAGATAATGCAGTTTTTATTATTTTATTGACTGCTACCTGACTTATATTATACTTTGATGCTATTTTTTCAAGAGTACATGGCTGATACCCATCAAGTCCAAATCTCATACATATGATGTCATAATTTCTTTGTGATAACTCTTTTTTTATTATTTCTACTAATATAGAAGAAACAGCTTTATTAATTATATCGTATTCAATATTAGTTTCATTTTCTATCATATCTCCAAACTTTGTGCTTTCCTCTTCATCAACGGTTTTGTCAAGGGAAATTGTGGTGCAGTAGCTTTCAACATTTTTATATTCTTTAAGGGATAGCCCTGAAATTTTTAATATGTTTTCAACTGTAATATCCATATGTTCTGTTTCTAGTCTACTTTTTGCCTTTTTTATCTTGAATATATTTTCAGCCATTGTCTGTGAAAAAGTAACTGAATTAATATTTTTTGTATTATATATGCACATACTTTTATAAATGTACATACAGGCATAAGTAGAAAATTTACTACCCTTATTCACTTCAAAATTAGAAATAGCTTTCATTAAACCTATAAACCCTTCTTGAATTAAATCTTCCCTATTTATAGGATTTTGAAATTTTGTTTTGCAAATATAATATACTAATCTGCCATTTTGCATTATTAATTTGTCTATAGCCAGTTTATTTCCTGCCTGAGCTTCTAAAATTAAATTATTATTATCCATTTCTGTTGGAATTTTTATATTTTTTATTGCATTAAAAATGCAATCTTCCTTTGTGCTAACCATATTTTTATACCCATTTTTAATGTTTTTCCTTCCTTTTTTAATTAGAAAAGTTCTTCTTCCTCATCTCCCAAAGGCAAAAATTCAAAATCATTCTCATCATTTTCCAGTTCTTCTTCATTTTTTTGAGTATTGTTTATTTTTTCATATCCTATGTCTGCAACTGAATTATTATCTTTTTTTTCATTTTTATTATTTGTTTCATCATTCTTTTCAACAAGAATTTCGCCATTTAACTGTTTGTAAATATCAATCATTTCAGATAGCCATTCTATATCATCATCCACATATTCTCCTGCTTCAAGTAACAGATATTTTTCAATAAGATTTGCTAGGTCTTCTCTTATTAACTCTGCTATGTTAATTTCGATGATGTTTTCTGATTCTGTTTCTGACAAATCATTTAAAGTTTTATAAAATTTACATAAAATGTCAGCCCAAATTAAGTTGTGAGCATTTGGATTTTCCTTTAATTCCTTAAATATGTAGCATGCTATCGAATTAGCTATTTGCTTTGTTCTGTTTTCTTTTATTTTTATAATCATCTTTTTTGTTCACTCACTTTTTTTTGTTGAGTGACCTCCTTTCCATCTTTTACCTTTAATATGGGTTACTTAACAAATTCTAATTTTTCACCATTAAGTTTTATCTTTGCCTGAAAAATTTCACCATTTTTCTTTTTGAAATCGTCAATGGCTAATGCTTTTCCTGCTAATAAATTTTTTATTTCCATATCTGTTAATTTATGTCCAATTGAATTTCTAAATAATTTAAAACCGCAGTTACAGAAAGCACCTCCCTTGTTTAAAACAATGGAACCCTCACCACATAAAGGACATTTAATTCCTGATGAAAAGTCATAGCCTATTTTGTATGATTCATTTTCATGAAGCAACTTTAGTCTTGCCTTAAAAGTGCTTTTATCTTTTTTTGTAAATGTAAATTCTTTGGTTCTTTCTCCACTTAGTATTGCCCTTAATAAATCTTCACTAATGTGCACACCACAGATAATCTTGCTAAATTCCTGTTCACATTGAGGACATCTGAATTTATACCTTTCATTTATTAAATGATCTCCACAATTAGGGCAATGAATGTTTGTTTTAACTTCTCCTGCCCCTTCCATTTTTTCAATACTTTCACACATTTTATTAAGTTGAGTTAAAACTTTCTCATAGGCTTCATCAAAGCTTTCATCTCCTGTCTGGACTCTTTTAATTTCCCTGTCAATTAATGCTGCAAATACTGGTGAAATTATGTTGACTCCAGATAAAGAATTAATGTATACTTTTCCTTTGTCTGTAATAAACAACCCCTTCTTAGTGTTTCTTACATAACCACGCATTATTATTTCATCAATGATTTTTGCTCTTGTCGCAACAGTTCCAATGCCCTTTGATTCAGCAAGTGTTTTTTTCAATTCCTTATCTTCTATTAAATTAGCAATGTTTGCCATTGCATCAATTAATGAGTGCTGTGTAAGTCTTTTAGGTGGTTTTGTACTTGCAGTTGTTGGAATAAATTTTTTAGCCGTAATTGTGTCACCTTCATTAACATTTGGTATTACATTGTCCTTGGTTTCTGAATACAATGTTTTCCATCCCTGATCTACAACAATTTTTCCTCTTGCAAGAAACATTCCATTTCCATGTGTAATGATTACCTGTGTTTTGTCTTCTGTAAGAAATGGCAAAAATTGAGCAAGTAATCTTTTATATATGAGATGACATATTCGTATTTCATCTTCGCTCATCTCACTTAATACAGGAATTTGAGCAGTTGGCAATAATGCATCATGGGATTCTTTTTCTATTTCCTTGTCATTTACTACTTTTTTATCTTTAAGCACTCTATTTATATCTTCCTGACTTATATTCGAAGCCAATTCTTTTAAGTCATCGAATACAACCATCTGTTTAAGCATTTGTGGGAATTCCTTTGCCTTTTCACTTGATACAAACTTACACTGTGTTCTTGGATAAGATACAACCTTGTGCTTTTCATATAAAGATTGAACCAAATTAAGAACTTCTGATGGAGTATACCCATATAAGGCACCGGCTTCTGACTGTATTGCTGATAAGTCATAAAGTTGTGGTGCATGAGTATACGTTCTCTTGGTTTTTTTGCTTTTAATGATGCCCTCTAATGGAAGTTCAGGAATGTCTTCTTTTTTTTCAAATTTTATGTTTTTTCCCTTATCATCAATCAAATAAGATTTGAATGTTCCATAATCACTTGCAAGAATGAAATATTTTTGTTCTTTAAAATTTTCTATTGCCATTGAATTGTCATATACCAATTTTGTTGTTGCTGCCTTAACTCTTCCAACAGTCATCAGCTGGTTTAATTTAAGAGAAACAGTTCGTGTTATGTTCATTCCATATAGCCAGTCTGTTCTTGAACGAAGCAAAAACGATTGAGTAAATCTTATATGAACAGGATCTTTATGATAATCAGTCATTTCAAGTAACGACTTAAGAATTTCATTATCAGTCAAAGAATGTTCAATGAAACGTAATGCTTCTTTTTTTTCAATGTGAAGATAATGTTCCAATAAGTAATAAATTCCATAACCTTCCTGATCTGAATCAGTGCCTACAATCACTGCATCGTAATTGTTTATTACTTTCTTAATGTAGTTAAGAGTATCTCTTTTTCCCTTATCATCAATCTCCTTTATTCCCCAGTTCTTTGGTACCATAGGATAATCCACCATATTCCATTTAAGGCCTTGCCACTGTGGGTAATCCTCAGGTGCAAAGTTAGTACAAACATGACCGGATAATGCCACAAAATCAATGAACCCAATTTTTTTAATTAATTCTTCCTTATGATTAAGGTAACAGTTTCTCACATCTCGCATTAGTGATGGTTTTTCAGCTATAAATAAATATTTTTTCAATGTTTTTCTCCTTTCTTTTTTTCTTCACTTTCAATATGGGTTTTGATTCATTTTTAAAAATATATTTGAGGCATAAAAAAAAGACACAATTTTGATGTGCCTTCTTTTTATCCTTTTTTTTGATTACTTAATTGACAGTTTTGGTTCCTTTGATATGTGAGCCCATTCTACATTCTCATGTTCTTCAAGATACCTCATTACTGCTTTCTTATCGAGATTTGAAGTCTGCTTAATAACATAAAATTCTTCTGGAATATCTTCTTCCACATCTATGACAACAGCCCCTCTTCCTTTTGTAATTTTAACATTAAATAGTGGTGTTTCTACTTTATCAATATTAGTTGCAAGCATTGATGAAAGTATTGCATTTTCAATGTTATTTTTTCTCTCATTAAGCTCTTTTTTTCTTGCTGTTAATCTTTTAATTTCCTCATCAAGAACTGTCACTTCTGATTCAAGATTTTTTGTGGCTTTTAAATATCCATTAATCTTAATCTTTAAGTCTTCCTTCATTGCATCAAGTGCAATCTGTAACTTATCCTTATCTCCACTTGCTTCTTCCAATGCATCAAGAATATTAACTGTTTCCTCTGTTAAGTCATATAATGTTGCCATTTAAATTTCCTCCTATTATTTAATAATTTCATATTAAATATGGTTTTATTTTTCTTTTAAATAAATTTAGTTTTAATTTTTTTGCATATTATGTATGTAAAAAATTTTTAAGTTCATAATGTGAAAGGTTGGTGATTTTTATGGTATCAAAAATTTATATTTCTAACATAACATCGGACGAGATAATGAAAGATGAAGATGATGAAAGAATTGAAAAGGCAGGAATCCATATATTGCGATGTGATCGTGGTGCTGAAAAGGATGTAATATCAATTTTATCTCCACAGGAATATGAAAGTGTAATGAAATATGGATATTATGAAGTACCTGATTATGATTAATAAAAAATCCCCTAATTTTATTTATGAATTAGGGGATTTTTTGTGTAAAAAAGGAATAATATTCCTTTTTTTAGCATTTTATTCAGTTAATTCTAAATTTCGATTTACAAAATCGAGTAAATTTCGCTTTGAATATTTTTCTGCATTGTTTTGTGGTGGGTTATTGTGTTCTAGTAAATAGCAGGCAAACACAATGTATTTTTCTGGATTTTGAGTCATTAAGTCAATCTCTGAAATCTCTGGCCAATATGTAGAGCCTTCTACTTTTTTTAATTTTTCAATTAATTTGTCATATTCATCAAATGTCATATTCATAAGATTTCTCCTTTCTTAATTTCTTAATTTTTGTAAATTTTTAATCTTCACTTTTATTTCTTCTGCTGCAATGCTGACTACTTCATATTTAATGAATTCTACTTTTCCTGATATACCAATATGTAAGTCTCCATCATCATATTTTTTTTGTAGTATTTCATTAATTTTATATGCCTTTTGAATTGATATGCTATTAGTACATACCGTGTCACCATATTCTCTATGTTTTAATTCATACTTTGGGCATCTATAGTATATGGAATACTTTCCTTTTACCAGTTTTAGCCTCACATTACATCTGGAACAATAAAAGCCTGTTATTTTAGTTATGTCAGGCATTTAAACATCCCTCCTTCATTTTAAATATGGTGTTCCTTTATTGTACAAATTTTGATTTTTTCATTATTTTTGCAAGTGTGTTTTAATATGCTTTTTTACAAATAATTAAAAATGAGTGAGCACCCATATTGTAATTAGACAAATAAATGTCAAAAAACTAAAAGATGTCATAAAATGACACGGAAAGGACTAAAAATGAATAAAGTAGAATTACAGGGAAAGATTATTAGAATCTTTGAAGGAAGAAACCGTACAATAGTAACAATGTTTGTTGATGGTTACGGTAAGAATTACCCACAGATTGTTTGTAATGGAGAAATGAGAAACAAAATTAAAGAATATGGTGTGGGAGACTTCATTCATGTTGATGGAACAATTAAGGTTAGAACATTAACAAATGAAGATGGAACTCGTTATTATAATCAGTATATTAAGGCTCTTGATATAGAACCTGCATTATCAGATCTTGAAAAAAACTTTGGACTTGATGTAAAAGGTACAGCTGAATACATTAACAAAGTTTTCATTTCAGGAAGGAACATCTTTACAATAGGAAACAATAATGTATCAAGCATTGTAGTCAATACGCCTGATGACAGATTCAATGTTCAACTTACAGCATTTAGAGATATTAATGGATTTGAAACAGAATATCCTAAAGATGTAACAGTATTCATTAGAGGTGAGGTTCAGACTACCAGAAAAGAAGCAGAAGATGGTACTCATTTTTATGAAAACTTTATTGTAAAAGACATTGTCAAGTCTGAAGAAGAATTAGAACCTGAAGCATAATAAAAGATAGAGGTATCAGAAATGATGCCTCTTTTTTTTTGTACTAAAATTTTCTTTTTTTTAAAAAAATACCACCATACATCTCTGTATGGTGGTTAGACATTTGTATGCAAGGAGAAAAACGCAAAGGCTAAATAGGTTTTAATCCTTACAATTATAATATGGGTGTCCACCCCATTTGAAATTTTTAATTATTTTACCTTACACTTTCTTGTAGTCGAATATGGACTGTAAATTTTCTTTTTCCCCGCTTTTAAATAGCTTTTGCATCTAATATAGTAAGTCTTTCCTTTCTTTAGGAAAACAGTAGCTGTTTTTCCACTTACTGCCCCATATATTTTTTTAGGCTTTTTATTTTTTCCAATATAGATTACTATACCTGTGTATGGATTACTTTTAAATGTTATCTTCTGTCCACCACCACTTTTTTTAATCTTCTTAATTGTTGGAGGTGCCGGAAGGTATTTAATTGAAGAAATTCCTTTTTCTGATGAATAATTAATTCCTTCTCTTGGTATGGCTACCACTTTATAATAGTATGTTTTTTTGTATGTTACCTTTTTATCCTTATATGAATTTTCTGTTGTTGTAATAATTTCTGAGTATTTCCCCTTCTTTGAAGCTTTCTTGTATATTACATACTTGTCTGCTCCTGCAACTTTACCCCATGTAAGTTTTATTCCTTTTTGTACAAGAGTTGCTTTAGCCTTGTTAGGGGATTCACATTTAACATTAATTACATAACTGGCCTTAGTGTTAGAGCCATCAATTGCAATTGCTGTTATTGTTGCACTTCCAGGTCCCTTTGTTTCAACCAATCCTTTTTCATTGACAATAGCAATCTTTTCGTTTGATGAAATCCATGTATAGTGATTATATACATTTTCATTAGGTACACATACTGGCATCTGAATGTATCTTTCACCATTTTTTACTGTTTTTTCACTTGTTTTAAATTCCATTTTTGTTATTTTATCATATATAGTTACCTTAAATGTTACTTTAGGATTTTCAATCTTATAGTCTTCTATTTTTCCTGTATTAGGATTTATTATTTTATCTGAATATTCATATTTGTAATTTACTGTAATGTTTGTTGTTCCAGCTTTCTTTGCAATTATATTTCCATTGGAATCAACAGATGCAACATTATCATTATCAGAAGAATATGATAAAGCATCCTGCTTCAAATATACAGATGATATATTATTGTTATAATAATTATCCTTTGTTATGCCTTTTAAGTCTATCCTTTCCTTCTTTCCTACCCATGTAACAACATTGTCAGCAATAAGTTTATGAACAACATCGATATTCCTAATTGTATAAACTCTTGAATAAGGTATTCCAATTGCGTTGGTTGATGTAACGGTCAGTTTAGTTTCTCCCTTATTTTTTCCTGCCAATATTGCTTTGTTACATTTAGCCACAGTACCTACAGGGTTGCCAATAGAAGCAATACTACTGTCAATTATGGAATATGAAAAGTTGTTACTACCGGTACTGTCTACAGGATAAAAATTAAGATATTTGGTAATATATGTAATATCATTAATGTCTTTCCCATTTTCATCCTTTAGTGAAATGTATGAACTTACTGATCCTTGTCCCAGTGTTATGCTAATTGATTTTGTGTATGAAATGGTTCCTTCTGATGTTCCATTATTAAGTGTTACTGGATCCGATGTAACTGCAGTATATGTAAGATTAGCCTTATTGCCAACAGTAAATCCTGCTTTTGCAGTTATTTCATATTTTCCTGGGCCAAGAGATTTTATGTTTACCTTATTTGTTGAATCAGAATTAACTGAAAGACTTGGAGATATACTCATTGATGAGTTTTTGTTTATCATTGAATAATCAATAATTACTTTTTCATCCTTTTTCATTTCGTATGATGTTCTTGATGTGCCATTTATTTTTGTATCAAGAGAAGGTTTCTTTCCTATTACATATACTTTAATTGACTTTCTTGCACTTGCTGAAAATGGTGCAACACTTGAAATAGCCATTGCGCTTGCTGAAAGGTTGTATGTTCCTGTGTTTTGGGCTACAACCGAAGATCTTGGATTTGAATCTGATGCCATTTTTATTCCATTTTCATATTCCCATAGGAAAGCCTCATATGCGACTGCTGATGCTGTAACTTCACAGCTTTCTCCTTCATATAAATAAACATCATTGCTTTTATTTTTGCCTTTATTCATATTTGCATTTCCTATTGTATTAACTGCAGGCTTGTTTTTTACTGTTACATGTATTTTTTTATATACTTCCTTGTTATTTTGACATAAAAAGAACCAATTAGATCCTGCACTTGTTCCTTTTATTTTAAGAGTTGTACCACTTATAGAAGCTGTTGCATGTTCTCTTGTATCCGTTTTTGATAAATTGTTTCCATTAGTGGTGCAAGTATAGCTTCCTGATTTTATGGTGGCTGACCAAGTATCACCAACAAATACAGATATGTTCTGCTCGGCAACAGCTGCATTTACCTGAGTGACCACCCCAAGCACGGATGGAACAATCATTGCCATTATAAGTAGTATGATTAATAATCTTTTTAACAGTGTATTTTTAAAAATTGTTTTCATTTTAAAGCTCCTTTCCTTTTTTTAGTAGACAATTACTACATAAACCTTGTATCCCAGTTTTGCCTTAAATGATGAAACACCTATGCCATAACTTGATGAAACTCCACTTACTTTGCCTGCAAGTTTATTTGCAGCTGTTAGCACATTGTCCTGTGAGTTTGATTCTATTGTTGTGGAATATGTTTTAGCTCTAAGGCTTTTACTACCACCAGTAAGACTTTTATATGTAGAACTTGCATTTGAAATCTGATTTGCCGACATATATCTAGCAAGATTTGTTTTCTCTGTATTCTGAGAACCACCACATTTTGCTCTTACTGAGTTTCTTATGATTGATACTTTTGAAGAAGATAATACATTTGATTCATAATAAGTACCTAAACTTTTAACAGAAGGCTTTGTTACCTTTGGTTTTGAAATTTTCTTTGTAGTCATTTTTTCTTTCTTTTTTGTTGTCTTTTTCTTTGTTGTTTTTTCTTGTGTGGTATTTTCAATTTTCTTTTTTCTTTTTTTCTTTTTTATCTTTTTAGTTGTTGGCTCAGGTTTTGTTTCAGGAACTGTTGTTTCAACAACTATGTATGATATTAAATTGTCAGTTGTTTCTGGTTCAGTAGTAACTTCTGATTCTGTTTGATTTTGTAATGAAGTTTCATTTTCATTGGTATCATCTTTTGTTGTATCCTCTGCCGGAATTGTGCCAACAACTATGTTTACAGAAACTGTGGTTTCATTGTTATCACTTTCTTTACTACTTGATCCATCTACTGTTATTACTTGGACTCCATCATCCTTTGGTGATGTATTGCCTTTAACTAATCGTAATGAAATACCTACCACTATAAAAAGCATTGGAATCACCAATATTAATATTTTCTTATTCATTTTTACATTCAACCCCCTTTCTACTATTTATAAGAACTGGACTTTTTTAACTATTAAAAAAGGGTTACTCTGGCAAAAGCACAAAGCAACCCTTTCTCTTGTTTTTATTAGATTATGTGTAACTGATATAGTGCACACCAGATGACTACTGCAACAAGAACGCCTAAACATATTCCATTGATAATTTTTGCCTTTTTTGTTGAACCAAAAATACTTTTCTTTTTACCCGGCTCTTCTGCTAAGATATCCTCTTCTAAATCTAAATCCTTTGTTTCTTTTAAATCTGACATACCTTTTACCTCCTAAATAAATTTTTGACTTTTTTTTGGTTGTCACTTTTAATATGGGCATCCATATGCTTTGAAATTTTTATTTTTTTTATAAAAATTTCCATTTGTAAAAATGTTAAGAACAAAGATGAATTGCTATTTTTTCTTTGGACTATCTTTGATACTTTTTCTTTCGCACATTCTCAATATGGATGCTGACACCATTTGAATTTTTTGTTTGGATATTGTCAGATTGTGGATTGAGCCAAGTTATTTTTTTACATAAAAAAAAAGGAATATTATTCCTTTTTTTGTCAAAATATTTTGTATATACAAAAAAGGCAAGCCCATAAAAATGAACTTACCTTTATATTTCTTATTCTGTTGTGTCTTTAAGGTATATAACCCTTACAAAACTTGGGGAATTTGAAACTATGCTGGTTGATATTGTTGAATCATCCTTTGAATTATTTACATATACATATTCAAGCCCTGCACAATTTGTAAATGTATCATTATCAACACTTACAACTGTTTTTGGAAGCAAAACTGTTTTAAGTTTAGGACAGTTAGAAAAAGCCTTTGTTTTTATAGTCTTAACATTGCCAAAACTTACACTTTCAAGAACAGAAAAATCTTTAAAGAACTCTGTTGGAATATTTTCCAAATTTCCTGTTATGATTATGTTTGTTACCTTTCCTTTTATTGCATCAAATATGGTATTATCTTTTGTCACCTCAGTACCTGTTCCATTGATAATTAAATAACCATCTTCATAAAGTTTTGCAGTAATGTTGTTTCCTAAATCAATGTTTGAATTAACATTACCATGTTTTTCTTCTGAAATATTGTTTGTTGATGGAGAAGATTTTCCAATTGACGCATATCCATCTATTGTAGCTGTCTGCTTTTTATTAATTCCAAATACAGAATAAATTACATTCTTAATTGGATATTTTAATGATACATTGTAACTTCTTGTATCATCTGTTCCATTTACCTTTTTTACTGTTAATGTATAATCAGTGTTGTTGTTTGTATAATCAACTATGGAGTTAACATAGTCTTCTGAAAGACCAGTGTTTTCTATTCTTTCAATAACAGTATTGTGATACTCTCTTGCTGTTGAAATCTGTGTGTTGGTTGTAATGCCCTGTGCTGAAAGAAAAACCACCACAAGCATTAAAACAACACTAAAAAATACTTCAAATATCTGTTTCATAAATCTTATGTTCCTTTCTTCTTTTATCTCATAATGGCATTAATTAACACTCCACAACAGCCAATGATTGCTAAAATGTAAATGAATGCCTCAATTACAAATCCTAAATATTCATCTATTATGTTTCTCATAAAGAATGGCCTCCTTTTCTTTTAATATGAAGTGTTGTCATCCGTTATTGTTATGGTTACTCCGGCAGTGGTTACGGAAAACTTGTTTGATGCCACAATTTCGATATTGTAATTGCCAGGAACTGCAGTGTTCACAGTTCCCCTTGCTTTTACTGTTATTGATTTTTCTGTTTCGTCAGAAATTTGATAAACCTGTTTTGATTTTAATGATGAAAGTATTTCATCAGATGTTGAGTAACCTACCGAATCCTTGTCCACTATTATTGTATTTTTATTAAGAATAATCTCAGGTGCATCATCTTTAGAGTATGAATCTGAGTTGTATGTAGCTGTCTTATAGACAGCTGTTTCTTTTCCTACTATTGTTCTTCCAAAGAATAAGAGTAATGTAACACATAGAAGAGCCATTATCCCATGGTATATGGCATCTCCATATTCTTCCATTAATGTTTTCATATTTTGCTCCCTTCTACTGTAATCCTATTGCATAGCCAAGTGCTGTTGATTCCAAATCACCAAAAAGAGGAATTAATAGCAAAATAAACATTATTGTAAAAAGAACACAAAAAGCAGTAACAATTGCATCACCATAATTTTCTAATAAAGTTCTCATAAAACAAGTCCTCCTTTTCTTTTAACAATTAGGTCATCTGACTAATGATATCTGTTATGTTAACGAACTGTAAGATTAAGAGAAACAAATCAATCAAAAGCTTAAATATGGAAATACCCATTGGAAGGACTACCATATATCCAAGTGTTGTAATTTCATCTTTTGCTTTTTTTTCATCTGCTTCTCTAACCAATCTGGCATTACGTTTTATAAGTGTGTCAATCTGTTCCTTAGCCTTGTCACCACTAAGTTCATTAATTGAATAAAACATTCTTGCTGCCGACTTTGCTTCCGGAACATCAAATTCATCAAGAAAGTCAGCCCAAGGCTTGTATGTTACAGGATCTTCAGTAAAATCCTTAATTAGCTTTCTAATGGCAGGTTTTAGTACAACTGGTGCTTTCTCATAGCTCATTATGATTGCATTCTGAACTGTCTGAGTATTAAGGGATATTGATACATCCCTAACCCAATCTGGAAAAGCCTTTTGAAGATCTCTTTCAAGTCTTTTCTTTGTACTTCTAAGCTTTCGTTTAGGAAATGTTATATAGTAAAGTGCTGTAAATGCAAATACTGCTGCAAATCCATTCTGATGAAGAATAAAATAAGTGACAGCAGCTACAAGACCAAATACTAATGCCCATACTGCATATTTCATTGTTTCCTGCTTTAAGTCAAAATGAACATAATATTTATAATCCTTTAGAATTGCCTTTTCTTTTCTTGTTCCCTTGTCGGCAAGCCAAGAACCCTGCATTGCAGTTTGTGTTATTGTGTATATACCTATCATTATTCCAAGAAAGATTGTTGATGCTATCTGGTATATGATACTACCATAAATTGCAAGTGACATTGCCCCTTGTCCGCCATCCTTTCTCTGGAATGGAATATTGTCAGGGATGTACATGTTAAGTACGCCACACATTACAAGTGACATTATGATACTCATTAACACTGCTGACTGAACAGCTTTTCTCTTTTTTTGATAGATGTATGTTCTCTGAGTCCATTCCTGAATGTCAGACATCATAAGTCCTAACGTTGATTCAAATGCACCACCTTCTTTTTCAACTTTAATGAAAAAATTATGTAAATTGTGCATTTTTTCACAACCATATTCTTCTTCAATAATTGCAAGTGCATCTTCAAATAATGTTTCTGACTGTGCATTATCTATGTAATCAATAGCCTTATTTATTGCATTACATATTTTCCTGCCATTTAAAATATAGACAACTTCTTCCAAACTATTTCTTATTTTTTTTGTTTTTAAGAAAGAATATCCTATCTGCTGTAAGTAGTCATTAACGTCATTAAACTTGTCATGTTCATACTTGTATTTAAATTGAGCCTTAACCATAAGAGGTGTAAGAGCTGTGCAAAGTATAATAAGTAGTATTATTGGAACAATCTTCAATGTGTAGAAATAAGTTGCCACGCCTATAATTCCCCATACTACCACTAAACGTAAAAGGAATTTCTTGAATGAATATTCATATCCGTATGATTCAATCTCTGCAAACATACCTTTTACAGACACTCGGTTTTCATTCTTTTTTTTCTCTTTCTTTTCTTTTTTTTCTTTTGTTTTTACTTTTTCTTTTACTTTTTTTTCTTTTTTCTTTTTAGTTTTTGTATCTGTGTTTATCGTGCTTTCTGTATCTGTTATATTTTTATTTATATTTTCATTGTTATTTTCATTTTTTCTGGCATCCATAAAATGTTAGTGCTTGTTTAAAGTTTAAAAGCACTTTCCTCCTTTCCCATATGTTCTAACGAAGTAAACTTATCAATTTCATCATCATTGATTTCGTTTGTATCTTCTACTGATGTGATTTCCTGATTACTGTTTTCAGTGTCCTCTGCATTATCCTGTATGTTGTCAGTAGGAACTCTTGAAATGTCATCAAAATACATTGGATCTCTCTGAAATGGATTTGTGATTCCTGCTTCCTTAAACTTAAGTTTCACATCGGCAGGAAGTTCCACATTGAGAAATTTTCCATTGTCATAAAGCATTATTATTTTGTTTTCACCAGTATCCACATTGTGATAAAGGAGAGCCATTTCTGAAATATATCTCTTTATTTTTTGATTTTCTCTTACAATTGACTTAACCTGAACTGCAATATCCACAAACATGTATACATCATTGATGTTTACTTCCTGAGGATTCATGTTTCTGATACGTTCAGGAACCTTTCTCACACTATCTGTGTGAAGTGTTGTGAGACAGTTTGTACCAGTTGACAAGCTCTTTAAAAGTTCAACAACTTCCTTACTTCTTGTTTCAGCAATCAATATCCACTTTGGTAACTGTCTCATTGAAAGCTTGATTGCAGTGTCATAATCCATCAGATCACTAACTTTCATTTCAACGCAGTCCTTACCTGGATTGATACTGCTGTAACGGATTTCCAAATTATCTTCAATTGTTATTGTTTTTTCGTATGGTGGAATATACTTTGTCAAATATTTTACAAGTTCCGTTTTACCTGTTCCCGGAAGACCACATACTATTGTGTTAAAGTGAGCCTTTACTGAATTTGCAAGAAAAGTTTCCATCATGTCATCACAGTAGCCTTCTTCCATCATGTTTTCGTAAGTAATTCTACGAATTGGAGGAGTTTTTCTGATTGAAACCGCATATCCAGTGTTTGTCACATCTTCATGAATTACCGAAACTCTTAATTCGTCAGTTTCAGCTTCAAGATAAGGCTGTGACTTGTTACACTGAACATTCATCTTGTTTGAAAGCTTCTGAACGAACTGCATAATCCAAATGTTTGTTACACCTGAGTTTTCAACATGATAACGACCTTTTTCAACGTGATCAATCCATAAACTTCCATTACTGTAGTTAATGTCAGTGATCAAATCATCCTTGACATATTCAAGAATGGGACCAAAATCTTCATCATTAAGTGCTAATTTATTTTTATCAGCCATAGTGTTTTTTTCTCCTTTCTTAATACTCACTTTCAATATGGTTACTGACATGCTCTGAATTTTTTGATATATGATTATTTTTAATATGGCTAATTTAAAATTGTGGATATGTGTTTGAGAGAAAAATTACTCATAAAATTTGTAGAAAAAATGGTTTAAAAAAAAGACTGCTAGAAAGCAGTCTGAAAATTTATAAAATTTTAATTTGGTTTAATGGATAATATACAAATTCTGCCTTTGCCATTATCTCATTTCTTTTAACAAAGTGTGTTGTTTTCCATACTCTTGAATCCTTTGAATGATTTCTGTTATCTCCTAAAACAAAATAGCTGTCTTCCGGAACCTGATATACAAGTTCTCCTCCATATTCCAATGAGCCGTTTTTCCAATACCATTCTTCCATTAGGTAGTTTTCTTCCAAAGGTTTTGTTGAATCATTGATGTATATTTTTGAATCCTTTATTGTTACTTTTTCTCCCGGCAGTCCTATTATTCTTTTGACAAATAATTGCTGTTCATCATCAGGATACTTAAAAATTACTATGTCCCCTCTCTTTGGTTCAGAGAACATATATGCTGTTCTAAGTCCAATCATCTTTGAACCTGTCATTATTGTGTTTTCCATTGAACCTGACGGAACCCTTGCATTTATTATTACTTTTTTGTTAATTGTTAGTCCAATTTCCACAGCAATAATCATCATTGAACCAAACATTAAAAAATTCTTTATGTTTCCCATATTAAAAAAACTTCCTTTCATTATGTATTTATTTTTAATATGGTTCTTATTTTTTTTTATTATTTTTCACAAAAAAAAGAAGACTGTTACATATTCCTTTTCTCATTTAATCATTTTTAATCTTATTTTTTTAATAGTAGACTACATATATGTTTCTTGTTTTTTGATTAAAGCAAAGTAGTTTTTCTGCAATTTTAATGTCTCTGTTTATCTCATATCTTTTTATGGCATACTTGTTATCCGTTGCCTTTTTGAAGATAACATTATTCCTAAGAATCAATTTGTTTTTCAGCAAGATTTTGTTCCGTATATGTGCTGTTATCTTCATTTATTAAAAAGTATGAACCACATATTGGTATTGCCCAAAGAAATGACAAATCAAGTACCAACAAGAATGCCATCAATATTATGCTAATCTCAGTTTTTGCAGCTAAAATCACAATTAAAATTAATAACACAATAAATGCAATTATAAGTATCATTGGACTTTCATTTCTTCTATTTTGGTAGATATTTTATTATTTTGTGATTTGTTAGTTTTATTTTTATGTAGTTCTTATTCCAATGTAATATGTTTTTATAATAGGAAATGTCTATTTTTCTGTATACACCTTCTTCACCAGTGTAATAAAACTCATATTTATTTGCATTTAAGATTGTATATTCCTTATGTTCTAATATCTTTTTGATTTTTCTTATGTCTCTTGGTTCACAGAGAAGATTAACAAATAATAATGCAAGAACCAATCCCAAAATAGAACTAACAATTCCAATTAGGCATGAAATACTTTTTAATGAAATGAAAAATGACATTATAATGAAAATGCAGCACATTAAAAATAATACTGCAACTGCAACTGTTTCAAGAATTGTCATCTTAGAATTAACAGTATCTCTAACATCAACAACAACCTTGTTTGTTTTCTTTTCTTCCGCTTCTTCATCTTTTTCATTTTTAGTTTTAAATTCAAATACATACTCCATTTTTTTCTCCTTTCTACTTTTTTCTATATATAATGGACAACATATACTGTTGCATATTTATCCGTTACTGAACTCATTGAAAATATCCATTCTGTCACAGGCCTTTTTCTTTTTACTTTTAATTTTTCAATGTATGTGTTTCCAGAATCTTCTTTAACCGCTTTAACATGTTTGTTCTTTTCTTTTTTCTCTGTATTTACTCCATTTATTTTGTAGCTAATTTTATAATATTCTTTTTCTGAATTATCTTTGTTGTCTTCGACTAATTTTAAATTTATGTCAGTTGCATCCATTGTTTCTTTTGAAACAGTAATGTTTTCTAACTGAGTAGTTGTGTAGTTACCATAATTTGGTTCAAAGACTTGTGGGGAAATTCCAAATGATAATAATAAAAATACGCAACCAAAAAATATGGAAAACAAACCAATATCCATTTTTGAATCTTCAAATTTATCAATAAGTTCATCCATAAAAACAACTGGACATATGAGCATTAATACTCCAACTATGAAAAGTACCATATATTTATTCTCCCTTCATTCTTTTTCATTTTAACAAAATCAGAAATTATTAGATTTTTACATCCTATAAAATTTAATCTTCTTTCAATGCTTCAATAATCTGATCACCATTTAAATAATGTGTTTTTATTAGCCTATCTGATAATTTCTTTATATCATCAATATTTTCTCTTGCAATTTTTTCTGTTTTTTTAAATAGTTCTAATGACATTTCATTAATTGCTTCATCAAACACCTGTCCTTGTGGAACATATCCTTTGTATTCATTTGAGGTTATCAGAATTTGTTCTATCTCTCTTTTTGCAACTACAAAGTCAGAATGCTCTCCTTTTGCATTTGCAATTAGCATTTTTTCAAAGATAATTTTCTCTGTAGTAGGACCAGCATAGTTAATGATTACCTGATTTTTTTTGTAATTTTCATCCACAAAAGAATCATCTGGACCATAATATGAAGTTGTTTCACCCAAATTTTCAACAGTTGTAAATATTTCAACACTTCTTAATTTCAGTCCCAACTTCATAGCCACAATGGTATGACCAGCCTTATGGATTGCTATGGTTTTTATTACTTCATCAAAGTCATTTATGATGTCATTGTTATTTTTTATTAACCCATCAGTTATGTATGTTGGTGGCTTATTCATTTTCCTGACTTGAAGGTTCAAAAATTAAAATTATTAATATTATAGGGAACCATATGGAATACATAGACCATACAGTTTTTATTACCATTTGGGTATTTAAATTCAGTGTGATGCCACTAAGTACATCATGAATTATGGCAATAGCAAAAAACATAAGTGTAACTATTGCAGTAAGTATGGAACACTTTAAAATAATTTTTATTACTGACCACATTTTCTTCATTAAGCATCTTATTTTCTCATTATTTTTTATTAGTAATTTACTCATTTTCTTTTTCACTCTCCTCTATTAAGTCATCAATTTTTACGAATCTTTCTTCGTTAATCCAACTGTCTGATATTTTTTCAACTATTTTTTTTGCATATTCTTCAGTTTGTATGTAGCAAATTTCTTCCTTTATTTTTTCTTTTTCCCCCATGAACGTGGCCTCAACTGAGAATCCACCAAAAAGTGCCTTGTATTCTACAGTGTCAAAACTATCCAAATTAATTATCTTTTTGTCTGTTATTACTTTCATTTTTGTTAATCCTCCTTTTTTTAACAATTTTGCATTTTTGTTTTGTTTTTGAGATTATCATTCTCATTAACTTTTTCTTTATTACTAATATGGTTGCCTTTATTATATTAAAAATGAAATTTTTTACTTTTTTTGCATACTGTGTTTTTATTTCTTCTTAAGAAAAAGAGTCACTCACGTGACTCTTTTAATATTAAAATAATTATCTGTGATCTATGATGTAGTCCTTACCCACTGCCTTACCATAATTATCATTCATTGAATCATGTGCAAGCACGGTGCCTTTGTACAAGTTAATGTATGCATCATATGTACCAACACTTGCATTATTTTGTGTTACCACATCATATTTCTTTCCTGAAACGTAAGTATCATACAAATTAATGGTTGCAGGAATATACCCATCATTCGACTTCTGAACTAATCCCTGATCTCCACATTCATTGATGATTTTTGCATTTCTAATGTTTATTGACCATTTTTCTGTTGTGGAACTTGTTCCTACATACATTCCGCCATATGCTGGAATTCCTTCAACAGTTTTTGAGTCAAATTCATTTCTATTGTTGCAGAATGTTCCTCCATTAACTTCAAATTTACCTGTGCTTCCACAAGATACATATGCACCACCATGACTTGGTGACTTAAAGGTGCCTCCATTAATGGTTATGTTTGCACCTGACCTCATGTTTATGCCGGCATTGCCACCACTTATAACAACCTTTGCATTATTTTCATCAATTACAGTTTTTGAATACACAGCCAATCCAGCTCCTGTTATGTTTTTTGTATCAGGATTAAGCCATGGAGAAGCATAAATTGTTCCACCATGAATGTATAGTTCACTTTCATTAAGTACAGCTATGCCAAATGCATTTTTACCATTACCTTTAATATCTATATCATTTACTGTAACAATTGAACTTTTTGTTGCATACAGACCTGATGAAACATTTGTTGTTTCTCCTGCATTTGATCTTGCTTTTGCATTATTAACAATTAACTTACTTCCACTTGCAAAGATGCTAATGGCTTGTCCTTCATTTGTTGTACTAAATGAACCTGAATTTACAACAGCATTTGTATTTAATAAATATAATGCACTTGGTGCAAGTTTATTATTATTTGCATTTACTTTTACATCATTATTTTCCACTGTTAAGTTCTGAACATTACTTGCATATATTCCCAAACTTTTTGTATTAATTACATTGTTTTTTATAATTACTTTGTTTCCACCAACAAACATCCCTGATGACTGAGTTGCACACGTATTTGTAACCTTGCAATTTGTTATTTCAACAGTTGCATTAGTTGGTACTGCATATATTGCATGCATGTTCATTACATCAAATGTACAATTATTTATCTTAATGTCTTTAGATGAGCCACCTAAATTCAATGATCTACCATTGGTTGTATTACTAATGAATTTTACATTATCAGCCATAAACTCACCTGCTGCCTGTTCTGTTTGTGAAATTGCACCCGTAATTATTCTTGATGATTCATTAAAATCAAGTGTTCCGTTTTTAACTCTAAGGTCTTTTAAATATTGAATCACAGAACCATTTTCTGCACTTAATGTCTTTCCATTTAAATTGATTAATACATTTGATGAGTACTTGACCGTACTTGTAAGTTTTGCATCTTTTAATAATTTAAGTTGTGCAGTGTTTACATCCTTATTTATGCCAACGGCAACAACTGCTTCATTCTCTGTTGAATCAGCATTGTCTGTTGTAAAATTATTAATGTCTGCATTTGCCTTGCTCAATGATGAATAATATTTCATTTCATAATTGGCATTAAGAACATTCATTTCTCTCATTGACTTATCTATCACTGATGAACCATCAGCTAACAATCCTGAATCTTCATCAGTTATTTTAGAATCAACTGTTTTTACCACATTCTCCATTCCTGTTCTAACTTGTGCACTTACTGGAGAACTTGTGCATGTAAGGAAAATAACACATATCATGCAGAAAAGTGCCATTCCATATTCACGTAAAAATGTTTTCATAAAAGACATCTCCTTTCTATTTTTTATCTGATTTTTAAAGTTTTTAAGAGACTATCCCTTTATTGAAATAGCCTCTTTGCTGTTACTGTACTATAATATTATTTGTTGTCCAAGCTGATGGTCGATTATCAGATGATAAATTCAATATCCAGTCCTTTGTGTTTTGTGAATATGTGTAAAGCGTTGCATTTGTATTCATGTGCTCAAATATATTTGAATAATACGCTTTTGATGTATTAAAACATCCAAGTTTAAGTGTTGTTAATGAACTGCAATAATAAAACATAGAACTCATATCAGTAACCTTACTAGTATTGAAGTTACTTACATCAAGAGATGTTAATGAAGTACAACCAAAAAACATAGACTTCATATTTGTAACCTTACTAGTATTGAAGTTACCTACATCAAGTGTTGTTAATAAACGACAACCATTGAACATATAATGCATATTAGTAACCTTACTAGTATCAAAATGACTTACATCCAATGATGCTAATCTAGAACACTCATAAAACATAGAGTCCATATTTGTGACCTTACTAGTATCGAAGTTACCTACATCAAGTGTTGTTAAATTACAACAACCATTGAACATAGAACTCATATCTGTCACGTTGCACGTATTTAAATTTTTAATATTTTTTAACCATGCTAAATAGTAAAGATTATTAAACCAATAAGCACAAGATGTAGGTTTTACTTCTGATAAAAAGTTAACTTTAGTTAAGTTATATCTCATTGAATACCATGGTATTGAGTTGTATTTTACTTTTGATATATCTCCATAATAATTGTTGCCTGTTAAATCAATGCCTGCATCTTTGATTTCCTTTTCTGTTTTTGCAAAATAAAGTGTTGTATCACTTGAATTATATCCTGCATATACCGGTGTTATCTTAGGTATGATTAATTCTGATGTATCGAAGTTTTTCTTATCTCCCTTTATTGTGGCAGTATATGTTATTCCATCTTCATCTTCCGTCTTCTTGTTAATGGAAAGTATGTTATTCTGCGATACCTTTTCAGTATTTTCATCCTTATATGTTACTGTTACAGTAAATAAATCTTTTTGTTTTGATAGGTCATCATTGCTGGCATTTTTGCTACAACTTAAGGTTGCTTCAACAACTTTCTTCCCGTTGTATGTTCCAATTGTTCCATCTTTTACGATTTCCAAATCATCTATATTGTTAACAGCCGTAGCTTCATTTACCACATCTGTCATTGCTGCCTGTACCTTTTTGCTTACAGGTGAGCCTATGCATATAAGGAATATGACACATAACATACTAAGCAGTGCCATTCCATATTCACTTAAAAATGTTTTCATGAAAAAATTCTCCTTTCTCTTTTGTGCTTTATTTTTTTGTCTAAAAAAGCGAGGCTGTATGTTCATCACACAGCCCCGCTAATCTGAAAATACGTTTCAGTTTTTAAGTAAAAAATATGATTAATTTATGAGTTTTTGTATGAATATATAAATATTCTTTTTATAAGTTTGCCATATACAACTCAGCAAATTACTGAATTGTTGGCATTGTTAATGCACTGAATGATTTTGTAGTCTTGTTGCTGAATGAGTTAACAACATTTGACATTGCCGTCTGCACGATTTCTGAAATTGGAGATGCAATTACGATTAAGAAGATTACACAAATCATTGAGAAAAGTGCTAATCCATATTCTTCAAGAAATACCTTCATCTGTGAGTTCCTTTCCGGCGATCATTATATTTAGAACACCTGTTTTTGTCTTTTTTTAGTAGCCATTATTATGACTATTTAATTGTTGGCATTGTTAATGCACTGAATGAATCTGTTGTCTTCTTGCTGAATGAATTTACAACGTTTGACATTGCTGTCTTAACGATTCCAGAAATTGGAGATGCAATTACAATTAAGAAGATTACACAGATCATTGAAAATAAAGCTAATCCATATTCTTCAAGAAATACCTTCATCTTTTGCTCCTTTCCGACAGTTCTTTAATCTGTCAAAGTTTTTAATTTTATAAGCAATTTGTTTCGATTGCTTATACTTATATAATTCCGTTATTCAATTTCACATTTAACTCACCTTATTTTTCACATTTCTTTCATTTGCTAATTTTTTTTGCTCATTTTCAAACATTTGTACAAAACTTAATGATATTTTCACTTTATTTTTAGTAACTTTTTTATTCTTAAAAGCAAAAAAATACATCATGCATTTCCACATGATGTATTTCCTACTTTTGTTCTCTAATCTTCTTCATCCACCTCATCTTCATCAATAAAATCTTTCTTTGTATAGATTAGTGAATCTTCCTTTAACATATGCTGTAAATATTCCTGAAAACTATAATAATTATCTGTTCTAAGCAACTCTAATTTTTCTCTTCCTACTTTTTTTATGATGTCTTTATCACTAAGTCCTACCACATAGTTAAGCAGAGCTTTTGTTGCAACTGCCATATAGAACATTGGATCATCATTTACAAAAGGTGGATTTGAGAAATCAAACTTAATTGATATGTTTCCATTATCCTCTGCCACTTTTATATTCATTACCTCATTTACATTTTTGTTGTCCTTTTCTTTCATATTTATCACACACAGGCTAATTGCCTGCCTCTCCTTTCCTTGTTTGTTTCTCTCATATTTATAATATGGTTGTATTTCTTTTAAATAATTATTGTTTTTACAAATTTTTAATCTTTAATAATAATAATTCATACTAATTTGCCAAATATTAAACACTGCAACCCTTAATTAATCAATCATTGTTAGGGTACTTTTTCTCTGTTTTATTGTTTTTTATTCTTTTTCATTATTCAATTTTTCAAAAAATGAATAATATTCCTTTTTGAAATGTTTTTATCATATATTTCCTTTAAAATTCACTTTTCTTTTCCACAATTATTATTATGCTTTTTACCTTTATTTTTTCGTACTTTTTCAAGTACTTTTTGCATATTTTTTCAATTTTGTAACGAGTTTCTTCCTATTATAATGTTTTATTTCTCTTTTACTTTTTACCTGCATTTTCTTCTGCTTTTTCTTTTTCCTGTTTTTTTCCAATTACTTTTACATATTGTTGTATGTCAGCAAAGTATGGATTGAAAGAACTCCATATGATGTGATCAAGTTCAAGTATGGCCTGACGCAAATATTTTGAATAAGTGTTGTAACAAATCTTTTCACATAAGTCCAACTCATAAGATATTTTTTCAAGCTGCTGATCATATGGAAGTTTGTCCTTCTTTAAGTATGCATAGTAAAGAAATTTGTACATTTTTTCACCATTTTGATGATATTCCCTTATGGAATCACAGTAACCTTCAATGCATTTAAGAATGTTGTTGTATGTAACAAGTTTTTCAATGTTTTTTACTGTTCCTTCATCCTTTATTATATGTGGCATGTATTTTTTTAATACTTCAATGAATGCACCGGGACTTTCACCATACTGATTTTCCAATGTTCTTTTTATGTTCACAGTCATATATGCAGTTTCAGTTGCAATTGACCTAAAATTCTTTAATAACAAGACAGTGTTTGAACAAAATAAGTTGTTCACAGTGTATTCAGCTTTTTTTATGTCTATTTTTTTGATATCCATAAAGCAAAACCTCCATTTTCCTACTTTTTTGTTTCCCACAATAATGTGTTAATCTTGTTTAATCCGTAAGGTGGCAACACAGTCATTGTGATTGCAAATCCTCTTTTTTGTTCATGCTGCTTCCCAAGTTTCTTCCATATGTAATACTGAATCAGTCCATACAGGAATATTAGAATTGCCGTTACCATTTCCGTGAAATATGACGCATATAACAACTGCTCCGGAGTTATTTTTGCAATGCTTTCATAACGGGCATATGAAAACAACATTATCAGATATACTATGGTCATTCCAAATGAAAATGTAATGAGTATGGTAAGTATCATTTGAATGATGAATGGCCATTTCCTTTTGGTGCATAACTTACACATGATGTATTTTCCATAAAATGGAACCAATGCCTTTTTTTTGTTAATTCCCTGCTTTTCAAAAAAATACATCAACTGAGATTTATAGCAGACAAAAATTGCAAAGATTATTAATAATGCAAATACCATAATTTTTCTCCTTTCCACACTTTCAATATGGTTGTCGGTAGTTCTTATCTTTTAATGAAAAAAAGGGCAAAAGAATAAATGTAAAATTAATTTAACTTACCATTGTCTTGCCAAGTGAAGAACAAGTTTTACTGATGCATCATTTGAATAGCAGGTAGATAAGGTTATTACATTTTCTGAGTTTAATTTTCCACTGTCATTGTGGTAATATTTTGTGTTTAAGATGTCTCTGTACCATTTATCGTACTCGCCATCATTTTCATTAAAGGATATTTTGTAGTTCCTTGATGTGTCACTGACCAGATTCACTGACACTAACTTATACTGATGCTTCATTGTTCCATCATCAATGTAAAAAATATCATGTTTCTTTGCAAAAGACATGTCTGTAAAATTTAGCAGTTTTCCAAACATCTGTCTGCCTTTCATGTTGTGACCATATATGATGCAGTTGTGAGAAGCAAAATCTGTCCTGTAATCAAGAAATATTGAGCCACTGATGTTTGACTGCCTTAAGGCATTGTGATTTAGGTAATAATCATTGTCCATTCCTTTTACCAATGGATATGACAAAACATCACTACATTCAATCCAACCAACCACATCCTTGTTTTTCTTTTTCATTTTTTCAATGTCAAAGTCACTTGTACCCTTTATCTTGTTTTTCTTCTTGTTTTTGTTTACATATTCCTTTTCCATTTTTTCATATTGTTGTTCTTCCTTTTTGTCCTGAACCTTGTCTTTTACAATCATTGTTCCTGAACCACCAAGGAGAACCACCAAAAGAATTGTTATTATTATTATCATTATTTTTTTCATAAACTTTTCCTCTTATATAAGCAAAGGGAGAGGTCTATCCCCTCCCCTTTGTGCTAATTATATTATTAATTACTGAACTATGATGTTGTCGGATGTCCATGCTGATGGTCTACTATTGTCAGACAATCCTAATTACCTTCCTTTCGAATTTATTGTTTTTTATTATTCTTTATTGTTTTTTGTTACTTTTATTTTTAATTTAAGGGACTACTTTTTAGCAGTCCCCTACCTACTTGTTACTTATTTCTCACAAAAATTGTTAATTGTTAATATTTTTTGCAATTGTTTTGTTTTAATTATTTGCTTTCTTTTTCTTTCTTGTAATGACAATCACACCTGCAAGTCCACAGGCTGAAATCAAGAATATTGCAAATGGAACCTTGTTTTCCTGAATTCCGGTCTTTACATGAGTTGCAATGTCAGGAATGCTTGGAATTTCCTTCTTTGTGTTCTTAATTTTGCCTAAGTCTTTTGTAATGACAGGTGTTTTCTCATCCTGATACTTGAATACAACAGTATATTTCTTTGAACTCTTCTTGTATCCTGTAGGTGCCTTTGTTTCAACAACCGTTAATACAAGGGCATTATCTTTAGTTTCAGGAATATTGATTTTTGATGATTTTGCTTTACCATTCTTATCAGTCTTCATTGTTCCAATCTTCTTATTGTGTGTGTCATAGATTGTAAATTCTGCATTTGCAAGACCTTTGCCTGTCTTTGAATCAACCTTTGTCAATGTCACTACAGCCTTGGCATAGTCATCTTTCATTACTACTTTCTGAATTTCTCCAGTATCCTTTACTTCAAATTCAACATTTTCAGCAATAATGTAACCATATGGAGCAGATTCTTCTATCAATGTGTACTTGCCTGTAGGAAGTCTGTCTATCTGACTTATCTGACCATTTGTAACCCATGATCTGACCACTTCACCCTTGGCATTTACAACCTTAAGTTTTGCATTTTCAATTTCTTTTGTTCCAGTAATATCAGTTTTTGAAATCTGTACTTTTGTGTAATCATCCTTCATTTCAACTGTCTGGATGGCATCACCTATGTCATTTACAGTGAACTTAACTTCTTCTGCTGTAACATAACCATCACCTGTAGGAGCAATTTCTTCCTTTAAGATGTATTCACCAACAGGAAGTCTTTCAATCATATGAGGTTCCTTTGTTGTTGTCCATCTATCAATTACCTTTCCATCAGTTGTAAGGACTGCCATCTGTGCACCAATTACAGGTTCACCTGTCGTAATGTCAGTCTTACTAAACAATGCCTTAATGATGCCATTTGCAAAGTTAATTGAAATTACAGGATCCTGATATGTTTCATTAACTTCATATTCCACTGTTTCATCAACAATGAATGGTATTTTTTCCTTACTTAATGTGTATCCTGCAGGTGCCTTTACTTCTTCAATTTCATAATGACCACATGCAAGCACATTAGGAAGTGTTGCAACTCCATTTTCATCTGTTGTGAATACATCAGTGTCATACTGATTTACAATTTCTTCAACTTCTACCTGCTTTTTAATTGGATTTCCATTTTCATCGACATCATCCACATCATGTTTTACTTTTTTTGTTTCATAAACAGTCTGTTTTATGTACTTGTTGTTATCCTTATCAAATACCTTGAACTGTGTTCCTGCCTGTTTTACAACTTCACCTGTAACCTTATCCTTTTTAACAATTTTTAGTCTTGCTTCAAATTCTGCATCAACAACATCAACATTTACATATTTGCCGTTGCCATCTGCTACACTTGTGTCTGCATCAACCTTTGTATCATTAGATGGATTTTCAACACCAGTTGAATCATCAGCCTTGCCAATATTAGGATCAATTTCTATTACCTGATTATCAGCCTTTAACATGTTTTTTGGTGCCTGTATTTCAACAAGAATATATTTTCCAAATGGAAGTGCCTTTGTTGTTGCATTACCATTTTTATCAGTTGTGACACTATCAACAGCTTCATACTTTGTATAATCAAAGTTTAGGTAATCCTTTAAGTCTTCTTCTGAAAGTTTTGATGCATCATACACATTGAATTTTGCACCTGCAACATTGTAAGTTTCCTTACCTGTTCTGTCTGATGAAGTTTTATGAATATGAATTGGTCTTTTAACCTTTTCATTTTCAAAAGTTACCTTAACATTGTAGTTATAGTTAGCAACTGCCTTATATTTTTCAATTATCATGTCGTCAGTCTTTGCACCAGTCCAATCAGTAAGCTGAATTTTTGTTGTATCAGCTCCAGTATCCCTTAACATGTCAATTTCCTTTTCATTGTCATCTTCAATAGTGTAGCCTTCCTTGGCACTTATTTCTCTAACCTTGTACTTATGTGTAATGTTAAGATTGTCAAATGTAAGCTCCCCTTTATCATCTGTTTCACCAAGAGAAACAAGATCATACTTATCTTTTGATTCACTGTTTTCATTATATTCATAAAGTCCAAATGTGAAGCCTCCAAGAGTTTTCTTTGTGTCTTTGTCAAGTTTTAAAACAGTAATCTTACATGGAATAAGTTCATTTTCTTTTTCAAAAACAAAATGATTGCTTTCATTCTCCGGCTTGATTGTGAACTTAAAACCATCATCAATGTTTTCTGTTTTTAAAGTTCCTGCTGGATCCTTATATGCTAGATACTTATATCCACCTGATGAATTAATTTCTGATACCCAATATTCACCTTCTGGAAGATTTCCAAGTGAGTAAATTCCATTACCTTTTTCTTCAAGAGTTCCATAGTATGTAAGTCCCGTCACATCAGTATATTCATAATCTCTTACATATTTATATAAGTAAAATTTTGTGTCTATACTGATTGGTTTTCTGGTTATTTTATCAATTTTTGTTACAGTTACATCACCTGTAGCTTTTGGTGCTCTGTTTATTACTGTATATTCAAATGTCTGATCTTTCTTGGAAATTGTAAACTCTTGTGACCACCCCTGATTCATATATGGTCTTGGAACGGAAACTTCCTTTGCCATGAACTTACCTACATTTGTTTTTGTGTAATAGTAAGTCTTTGATGTTACAGTACCATCAGAACCTGTTGTAAGCTTGTCACCTGTGCTTACGTATTTTGAGCCATTCCATTCATACACCTCAAAAACAGCTCCGGGAATTATCTTGTCATCATCACCCTTTTTAATCAGCTTTAACTTTGCTGACCACACATCATCAACCGTTGATGCAGTAGGAACCGTAACCGTGTTTTTTGATCCATCCTTGAAATCATCTGCTCTTATCACAAGATAAGCTACTGAATTATTAATGTTTACACCAGAAGTGCTTGAGTGTTCTTTTACATAAACTGTTTTTACTTCACCTTCTTCAAGTTTCATGTATGAGCTTGTACCTTCTCCATTGGCATTTAGCTTAATTGAAAGTTTGTTACCATCCTTGTCCTTTTCTCTTGTTGAACATTTAACGTCTGAGTAAACATAATATTCTACACCTGCAAGGTTGGCATTCTTTACAGTGTTACCATTCGCATCCACACCTCTTTTGTTAATTTTTAAATTAACATAGACATCTTCAACTGGAGCATATTTACCTGAAAGTACAATCTGTCCCTGTCCGTCTGACCATTTAACATATGAAACATCATTGTTATATGTCTTTGATTCACCCTCAGTAAAGATTGTCTTAACAGCAGCATCATAGTAATCACTTGCACTCTTTCCTTTTGCAAATTCAATGGTTCCCTTGTTTTTCATTGCATTCAAGGTATTAACAACAGTAGTCTTTAAACTTTTTGTTTTAAGGTCACTTGCCTTAAAATCCTTTTTTGTTGATTCCTTGTATTTTGCAATTCTCCATATGAGTAACTGTGTTGTAGCTCTGTATGCAAATTTGTCATCACCCTTGTTGTGTCCATCCTTGTAATAGAACGCAAGAGCAGCCTTATAGTACTTTTCTGCATAGCCGGCTTTTAATTCACTTGATTTATAAGTTGAATTATTATTAAGTGGCTTACCGGGAGCCAGACAAAAGGCAGCTACACTGTCCTTTCCACTGGTCAAGGTAATTCTTTCAATGCAATTTGTTCCCAAATAAGACAAATTACTTACAAATACATGGTCTGAATGTGTAAGTGTTGCTGACTTGTTTGTCTTATTGGATGGAAATTTTGCATTGACTGTTAGTGGAGATGAAACTCCAACGAAACTGGAGGCCATTAAGGCTATGGCCAAGGTGCAAGATAAGATTTTCTTGCAATTTTGTTTTAATTTCTTTAATCTCATAACAAAATCTCTCCTTTCTATTTAGTTCCACCACTAATATGGCTGCTTGGTCCTTTTGAAATTTTTTACAGGAAAAAAGGGCAAAAAAAGAGAACCCAACTTTGGATTCTCTAATTTCTTATGATTAATTACATTTTATATTTTTTTATTCTCCCCATTTCCACTTTTGATTTTCCTTTATGATATGATCCTCATCGCCAATTACGAGTTCATGATATACTGTGCTTTTAAGTATGTTGCTTGAATATGTTGCAGATGATAATGATAAGCCACTTCTTACAACATAATTTTTAGGTATGACAACATTAACTCCATTATAAAAAACTTCAACATCAATGTCTGCTCCCGGTTCATCAGCATTAAACATTAATGGTCCATAATGTCCCTTACTGTTACAGTATGCTTCAAAAACATCTTCAGTTCCTCCACTAGTATAGCCAACATCTTCAGTTACAGGACAGGCATAGCCTTTCTTTCCTGTAATTGGATCCTTCATTGTTAGATTTTCCATGTATAGAAATGCATGACTCCAACCATAGCCATTAGGCCTGCTGTGCCATTTGTCTCTTGATTTCTTTGTTTGGGTAACTAAATCCTTTGCTCTTGTAAGACTTCCTTTTTCATAAGAATGTCCCCAAGTATAAAATTCTTTACCTTTCTTTTTTCTTTCCTTGTTTACGAGATATAGTGTGTAGTAAGATAATTCAGCTTTTTTCATTTTCCACTTCTTACTTGTGCAAGTTGCTCCTGTACTCTTTACATTTCTGTTTACTGCAACAATCTTGTATGTGTATTTCTTCTTATAATTATAAGCTTTTTTCTTGTAATTGACACTTGACTTCTTTTTGCTGTTTTTATATCTAATGTCTACAAACTCTCTAACATTATCATAGTATGTAGATGCGTAAAAGTCCTTTTCATATGTTTTTCCAAGATACAACCATTTTGACTTTCCCTGTTTTCGATATATCATATAGTAATCTGCATTTTCAACTTTCTGCCATGATATTAATGCAGCTTCCGTTGAACGATATACCTTAAGTTCTGTTGGATTTGTAAGAGAACTTACAACCTTTGGTTTTTTGTATTTGATGTCCTTTGGCGCAACAAGTTGTGATGCTCCACTATACAAGTTGTCATCTTCATTGTCCCAACTCCATGCATTTACGGTCACAGGCATAATTGCCATGATTCCTGCCATTGCAAGAATTAATCCCTTCTTAATTGTTTTCTTCATTCTTTTTCTCTCCTTTTTCTTTTTTAAATTTTTTATACCTCAATTACTAAGTTATTTTCTTTTTTTATAATCATATTATACCAGAAAATTTTATAACCACAAATTTGCATACTGTAATTTTAATTATTTTACATAAATTTTTTAATTTTATTTGTTTTAACCTCTTTTACAAATATCAGATAGATTATGCTATAATGTTTTTAGTGCAAAGGAGGAATATTTTGAAAGAATACAAACTTTATCTTGATGAAAGCATAAACACTGAAAAACAAATAATTCTTGTTGCTGGGTTTGCAATAAGAGAAAAGGACATTGACTTTTTAAAAGAGCAAATACATAAAGCCAAAACTATATTATGGACTGAAAATTACATTAATTCTCATGACACCATATTGCATTGTACTGAATTAGCAACAATTAAAAATAATAGAAAAAATAAGTTACTTTATAGTTACATAAAAAGAAATGAATATAAATTTTTTCAATCAATTGAGCCAAATTTAATAAAAGATAAAATTGATGGTGTTACAGAGCAAATAAGAAAAACCATTAGTACTCTTGATATTACTATTTTGGGATGTATCATAGACATAAATAAATATAAAGAGTATTATTCAAAAGAACAAAAAGATGATATATATAATATTGCAATACAAAACATCATTGAGAATTATGCACATTTTTTAAAAAATCAAAATGCAATTGGAGATATTGTATATGAATCACGAGATGAACATAAAACAATTAATTCTGCTGACATAAAGATGTATCACAATTACTGTAAAACTTTAATTAACAACAAAGGAATTTTAAACATAAATAATTTAGAAATTAGAAAAAGAATTCGAAGTTTTGTAACCATTTCAAAGCATACAGAGAATGCAGGTATTGAACTTGCTGATTACATTGCTTTTTATTTAATAAAGTCTCTCTTTATCGACACTGATCAAAAGTCGGACATTATAAAAACAATGGAAAAGAAATTATACAATGGTGGTTTTAAAGTAATAGAAAAGGATGTGCGAAATTATTTTGGACTCAGACAAATTCCCTTTGATTATGAAGAGTTAAAAAGAAAAAATGCAGAAATTCATACTCTTAAAAATAGACTTAGAAACACAAAAAGAGAAAAGAATAAATTAATAAAAAAGGTTGATGTCTTAATAAAGGAAAAAAGAGAATTGGAATACACTATAAAAGAACTTGAAAAAAAGCAAAAAAACTTAAATAATACATAATTTTATATAAAGATGATTGACAATAAGATAATGTACTTTTATAATGAAATTGATGAGATATCCCGTAAGCGAGGAATATAATGGTAGTTATATTTGACATGTTTTACATGCGTTATCGAATCTTTTTTTACAATTTCAGGAGGAGAAATCAATGATAGAGTCTTTATTGTACTCTTTCGGTGATTTCATTTACTAAAGAAAGAAGATGTAGTCAGTGTACTGCATCTTCTTTTTATTTTCTAATTTTCCTATTTTTACTTTGTTTCATTAGAATTAATAATCCTTTCCTACACATAAAAAATATTATGTGTTACCCATAACTCCTTTCATTTTACAGTATGCAAAACAGGAATTATATTTATAAAACAAAATCAATCATAAATTTACATTTGCATATTCATCCATATTAAAAATATAAGGATAAATCATCGGAGATGCATACATTCTTTCGGTGCAGGTGCCCTGTTTTTATTGCAGGAGAAATGGAGAAAATATGAAGAAAATTTATGAAAACAAGGATTTTATAATTTTATGGAAGAACAAAACATCTTCCTACATCTTGTACAATAAGCATAAGGATTTCGACAATGGACATACTCATGTTAATAATTACAATACTGTTCGTTGGATAATGAGAATGTATACTAAGAAAAAGATACCAAAGGATTTACATTCAAAGTATCTTTTAAAAAGCTTTATAAGAATTTCAAATGATAAGGATTTTTCATATGAAGTTGAAAAAATATTGCTTAATCTTGAACAAAAAGAGGGTTCTCACTGAGAACTCTCTTTTATTTTTAATTTCATTTTTAAATTCTTCCATATTAAGAATGTAAAGATTAATTATTGGAGTTGGACGAACAATTAAACACTTCAATACAACTGAGTCCACACAAATTGTGGAAGAAAAGGAGATAAAAATGAATACTATTTTAAAAAACGAATTAAACAAGGCAAAAGCAATTATTGATGTTGAACTATTGAAGGATTTCATTGCAGCTAACTGCAATGAAATAATCGGAGTAAGAAGAGATGGGACAGAAACCCTTCTTCTTGAAGAATTAAAAACACTTGGAAGTTGGTATGCAAAGATTCAGGCACTTTACATTACTAACTACATCAAGAGAAATTCATTTAGAATGGCTGAGTATACAGAGGAAGAAAAATATGAAATTGCAAAACATACATATGAGATGTCAGCAAGAAAAATTCTTTGGCTTAATAGTGTATGTCATTCAATGACAAATGAATACTTTGTTAAAATTAAGATTGATAAATCAAATTCAGTCGATATGGAAGATTTAGTGGAAGCATATAACTTTGCAATCATCCATCCTGATTTGTTTTAGTTGTTTTCCAAAAAGAAAAGAGTGATACATTCTGTGTACCACTCTTTTTTATTATTTTTTTGCTTGATCTTATGCACAATACCATTTACCATTCTCAATTTTTTCCTTTTTGTGTTACCTTTATATAATAATCAGCTGTAAAACCACATTCCTTTATGCTTTATGGTGTGTGGTAGTTCACAGTCAAACCCTTTGAGTAGAAAATTCTTCTTTATTTAATATTTTCTCTACCTTTTGACATACATTCTCATCTTCAGTATATAAAGTCAGATTACACATATCTTCCAGAGAAAACAATCCCATTATGCTTCCAGGTCTGATTTTAACATAGTTATCTCTTTTTGTTTTCTGAATTATGTATATGCCTCTTACATCCTGTAATACATTGGAAAATCTGATTAGTTCTTTTATGGATTTTATTTTTACAATTATTGTGTATTTACTCATATTATGCCTCTAATCCAAGAAACTCCAGTGTTTTTTCATCCTGTTTTCCATCATAGAATTTATCAAGTGCATTTTTAAACACTTCACACTCTGGATTTGCAATCATAAATAATGTCATACATGATCTAAATTTTAAATGATCAGGATAAGGGAATATGTATTCTATTCTGTTTTCGTTTAAACTTACAACTTCTTTTGTTATTTCAATGAGCCTGTTTCTTAATGTTTCATTTTCCATATATGCTCTAGCTTCCTCAATGGATGAAATTCCATACTTTTCAGATGCAAGGCTCTCTCCAAGTCCCTTCATTTGTGGAAAGATGTACCACATCCAGTGATTTTTCTTCTGACCTGATTTTATCTCATTTAAAGCCATATCATATACTCCGTTTTGAACATCTATGAAACGATGAAGATTAAATGCGTCATTCGTTTTTTCTTTCTTTTCTTTCTCTTGTTTTGCCTTTTCTTCTTGATGTTTTAACAAGTATTCTCTATATGCTTCAGGATTTTCGTACATCTTCTTCTGCATAAGTTTGTTTAATCTATCCTGTCCTTTCTCTCTTATCTTTAATGATGGTTCAAAAAGTTTTCTACATATCCAATACAATGATATGCCTGAAGGTAGCATAAAACTCCAATATGTTAAAAATACTGAACTAAAAATAGCAAGTCCTATTTTTTTCTTTGTATCTCTGTTTTCTTTCTTAAATAATACAGCTACCTCATTTATGAAAATGATTGCCGGAATGAAAATATAAACCTTGTTAACAGATATTAAATTTAATGGAGAAGTTATTATTGACAATATGCTATTCTTTTCCACCCCAACAATTTTATGTACATCACCTATTACTGCATAAACCACACCAAGTAGTAACATAGTTGCAATAAAGTACATAACTGACAATGTTATTTTTACTACTTTTTGTTTTTTTCCCCCAACACTTTTTACCATTAAATTTAACTGAATACCATACAATGATGTTAATACCACATAGTTAAGAATCTGTAACACCAATGCTAGTACCACAATGAAAATTACTGCCTTTACCATAAATATTCTCCTTTCATTTTTTGAGTTTCTTCCCATTATAATATGGTTGCTATCTTTGTTCTTTAAAAAAGAGCCACTGCTGTGACTCTTTAATTCTTTTTTGATTTACTTGTTACTTTTTAACCACAATGAACTTGTCTTCATTAAAAAAGCACGATTCAATGTTTTCATTTTTTAAAGCTTTTGTTATAACCATATCAGAGAAACCCTGTACTAAAAACATTGCTCCTGTCTGCTCTGCATTAAGACCATAGAGTTTTCCCAAGTCTGCCATTGTAACTTCACATGTTTTATCTTCACTTTGATTAGCAACTGCCACAATGACATCTGCCATTTTCTTTGATGCCTGCTTTGTGATTGCATTAAACATTTTAGGATTCATGTGTTTGCCAATTGTCTGACTTTTCTTCTTTAATTCCTCCTGACTCATTTTTTTCTTTGTAACATCAAAATTTCCAAACATTTTAATTGTTCTCCTTTCCTTTTTCTTTTGCTTTTGTTTCATTGATTTCTGTATTTAATCCTTTTTTAGGGGAGTTTTCCTGTTTTTTCTTTGGTTTTTGGTAGGCTCTTCTAATTATTGCCTTTAATTCATTAAGACAAATTTCAGTTGCTATGGCTTCATACTTCCATAAATCTTCTCCACTGTAATCTCTATTTTCATTTGCAACCTTTTCCTCTTCCTTGCAAAGTTTGTATCTGTCCTTTAAAAATATTTCCATATCATTAATGATTTTGTTCTTTTTTTCTAATTCTATTTCCAAATCTTTTCTTTCCATAATTTTTTTTAGTTCCTTTCTATTATTATTGATTTTTCTTTCTACTTTTGATACACTTTGAATGGACATATTATGACTACAAAATGTTCATTCACAGGTAGGAGCCACTTGCAATGCATTTGGCTCTTTTTTATTTAGCAAAAGTATATCAAAAACTGAAAAATCCTATTTTTTTGCATACTGTAATTTTTGAAATTCTTTTTTATTTTGTTTCATACATAATATGGTTGTTGCATTTGTTTATGTTTTCTTTCATTCATAATATGGTCATTGCCTTGCTTTTTTCTTTTTTATTTTTCAAAAAAAATTAGAGCCACTAAATGTGACTCTGATTTTCTTTAAGCCAAGGACCAAACCCCACGTTCAATATTTATGAATACATTGTAATGCTGTAATGTCTGTCTGATTTTTTCTTTCCAATGAAGTTCATTATTTTTACATTTCTTATGTCCATCAATTTCATTGTAAATTGAGTTAAGATCTGCTGTTCCTCCAAGATTGTTCATTGCAGCAACAACAACATCTCTCCATGTGGCTGATGAAGAATCCCTTATGTCCCCTTCATATTTTGTTGGTAACGAAAAATCAATTATGTATGGCGTAATTTTCTTTAGAACCATTATGTATTCATGTACCAAGGGAACAAAATTTTTGTGAACATACTGTATGTTTTGTCTTTCAGACACAGTATTATGTTGCATCTTAATGATTACCTGCTCTAGACTTCCGGGTTTAACAATGTCAGTAAGCATAGAATGAAACTTTCCTGCTCTTCTCACATCACCCATGAGGATTCCCATTTTTGCACCATTCTGCATTGCTGAATAATATTTCATTATTATTGTGTTTAATGTCTTGATGAATTTATTCCATTCCATTCTTCCCAAATCATAATCCTTGGGATCATATCCCATTTTTGGTATTAATTCATTGGTATGATCAGTGATGATACATTTGTTTCTGCCATTAACCTTTGTCCATTTCTTTTCTGCCCCCCATTCTGCTCCGGCATATGGTATGCCAATTTCAGCACCATAGGGTGGATGCATGAAAATAAAGTCACTCTGAACAAATGCTTCGGGTACTTCATCAGTAACTGCATTTACCTGAAGTATGCCCGGTCTTACAGGAACAGGATTAAGGTCAGCTCCAACATATTTAATACCCATGTCCTTTGCCACATCATATCCCGTACCTGAGCCACTAAACAATTCAGCAAATTTTTCTACCTGATACTTCCATATGAGAAAAGCCTGTATCCAACCTGAACAGTTTCCACGATACTTGGAATCACCCCACTCACTGTTTCTGTCAGGAAATGATATAACTGACTGGTCCTGTTTTTGCAACTGACTTATTATTAAATTTCTCTCCATAGATTTTAGTCTCCTTTACTCCAATTATTTTTATTTCATCATTAATATGTATTTTTTTCCTGCACAAATGAAAAAAGGGAAGATGACATTAACATTCACCTTCCCATTACTTTTTATTTTGTTATTTTTTTGCCTGATTTTTACAATAATTATTCCAATTTTTAATACCCTTGATGTTTAAGTTTCTAAACATTGCACACATCACATCAACCACAATTGAATTTCCATACTGCTTGTATAATTTAGAGTTTGACATTCCCTGTATTTTTGAAAGTTCATCCATTTCCTTTTTTCCTTCATATTCAATACCATTGTCTTTCATGTATTGTAAATATTCATTTTCTCTCCTGTGGTCTGCAATTATCATTCTTATGATGTCATCCATGCTGACACCCATTAGTCTTCCACATTCAACCGGTGTCAGTTTTCTTATTCTATATTGTGTGTATACATGTGGATTTGCATATCCATGACATCCTGCGCTAAGTGTAGGGAAAAGTCCATCATCAGAATACACCATTCCACATTGACTTCCATCACTTGAAATCTGACCGACTCTTTCAGGCTTATTATTCTTTTCTATTACCACATTATCCTTTGTTACAGTTGTTATTGTGTTTGAGTACTCCCTGCTTCCCTGTTCTAAGTGCTGTTCTACCTTACCATTCTCGTCATATCTTCCTCTTATTGCTGCTGACACCACTTCACTTTCAATTATCTTTGGTTGTTTGTTTCCTCCCTGCATTGTATTAAGAGTAGGTGAAATTCCATCAACACCATATACACGTCTAACCTGATCTTTTCCTTTTATGTCCAGAAGTCCAAGTATGTTAATCTGTGCATCATTACTCTCATCCTCAAGTGCAATGGCTGTAACTGAACCATGGCATTCTCTTACCGTTGGTGCAATGCCTTCAGGTGATACCACTCTTGTTGCATCATGGTTACTCTTCATGTAATTACCAAGAACTTCAATTTGTGGTTCAGATTCCTTAATTTTTTCAACAATTGCCACATCATTTTTTGATGCCTTTAATGTATGTGCTATTGGCATTAATTTTGTGCCAAACATTTCTGAATTTTCAGTATAAATTGAGCCTATAACTTTTGGTTGAAGTCCTTCTACTCCATTTCTGCCACCTTTACTATTCAGACACTTAGGTTCTATGATTTTTTCATCAGCACTTGAACTTGTAATTGTAGGTGCTATTCCATTGGCACCATAACATCTGTTTCCTTTTTCAAAAACTGATAATTTCTCCTCAAATGTCATGATTTTTTCATCCCATTCATCAGACTGTATATTTAGACATTTTTTTAGATTAATCCATACGTTTGCATCAGGAACTGCAAAGCTGTTATCCATTCTAAACCAGTGCTCAACCTGTGTTACAGGCAGATTTAAATTTTCTGCAATTTCAACATTTGTTTTATTTGAATTTGCCTTATGTTTTCTTAAAAATTCACATAATTTTTTATTATCTATTTCATGTTTTCTTACAAGAACAGTTTGAGGAATGTCATATGTCATTATGGAATCAGGTTTAAATGTTCTACTTTTTATTAATTCATCTATTAACCTTTTTGCTTTTTCATTTTTTATGTAATATTTTTCATCAACATCTTTTTCAAGATAGTCCTTTAATCTCTTGTCCAATTTTATCGGTTCCGGAAAATGATAGTTATATTCCCCTAAAAAACTAAGCATGAAACATCTTTCTCTATTTTGAGCAACTCCATAATTTTTTGCATTTAATATTTGCAGATGATTTGAGTATCCAAGACTTTTTAGGAAATCTTCCCAATCCCTGAAATCTTCAATGTTCTTTGCTCCAATGACTTGCGGTACATTTTCCATGAATAATATTTGAGGAAGTTCCCTTCCCTCGTCTCTTAATTCAGTGAGAATTCTTTCAACTTCCCATAGCAGTCCGCTTCTTGTTCCACTTCCCTTTTTCATTCCTTTTTGCTTTCCTGACAATGATAAATCAGTGCAGGGAAAGGAATATGTCATTATGTATTCATACTTATTGGTATTCACTATGTTTAGTTGTTTTCCTTTTATGTTTGTTATGCTTCCCAAATTCTGATTCTGGCAGAATGAATTATATGTTTTCTGTAACTGTTCCAAACTCATTTTTCTTATTTTTGAATAAGGCATTGGAGTGCTGCCATCATTTGATATGCCCCTTTTATATAATTTTCTTGCAAGTTGTTCTCTGCTCTTTCCCCTTGCATAATTTTTAAAATCCTTGTTATTATGAACACTGTTGTATGACTTGTCTGCATCTATTTCCCATTCAGACATTTTCCAATGTTCAACATTTGCTCCTATTCTTTTTAGTGCCATAGCTTGTGAGCCATATCCACCAAACAGTTCAATAAGTCTTATTGGCTTGTCTATTGAGATTTCCGGCATCATAAAATCAAATATACTTGTCTGCATATCGTTTCCACCTTTCATTTTGTTTGTCTAAAAACAAAATGGGTGCCGGATATACCTGAAATTTTTAACTATTTATTCTAAATTTTGACGTATTTTATTTGACTTTTTATGTTTTTTGCATGCAAAAAAAAGAGCCACCTGAGTGACTCTTAATTTAAGTATTTTACAATTGTTTCATTTTTTCAACAGCTTTATTATACTCTTCTTCAGTATACTCACATTTAAGAATTGAATCCTTGTCAAAGCCTGCCTTAATCATATTGACTATGCTTTTTAGTCTTTCTTCTGTAAGTAATTCCTGTAGTTCCTTGCACATAATTGTTTCTCCTTTCTCATTGCCTTTATATAATTCCATTATTTCTTTTAATTTTGTAGATGTGCAATTTTCCGGATTACTTTCTCCAAATTGACGAATATATTTTCCAATTTTTGTGTTATTTTTTGATTCAATGTTGAGATATATGATTTTTCTTCCAAAATCCATATCAATTGATCCACCATCGAATCTAAGAACACTATTTTGTACATACATTGTTTTTCCAAATCCAAAAAAATCATGTTCCGTTATGAAAATGACTATTGTGTTTGGCAGTTCGTCAAAAGTTGATCCACATAATGAATAACATGTTTCCATCATTGAGGCATTGTAATTTGCACGTCTAACATGGTTTTCATTATCGGATTTTTGCACTTCCACATTACAAAGTGTACCATCTCCTAATCTACATTGTAAGTCCAGAATCACTGAACGTCCAGTTAAATTTTTAAGATTGCATTGTACAGTGTGCTCAAGGATTGTAATGCTTTCATCCTCTAACACCGTTCTTACCAGTTCTTCACAAAATCCCTTGTTACTTGCAAATTTTTGAAAAAATATGTCGTCAATTGGTCTTAGTTTTTTTACAACACTTCTTAGTCTTTCGTTGTAACTTCCTTCAAAGCTTTCCACGATAGGTTAACCTCCTTTCTTCCATATTAAAAAGAAAAAACAGGTCAACATTTCTTTTGTAAAATGATTTTTCTCCAGTTTTTCTTTTTCATGTTAAATATGAAAGGAAATGAATTTTTAAATTAATTTACATCTTTTCCAAGAAGTAAATTATATGACATATTCTGATAAATCTTTAACTTCTGTAAATCACCTATAACTGACTTCTTGTTTACGGCATCCACAACTTCCATGCTATTAAGAAGATTGTTCTTGTAGTCCATAACGAAGTTTGCAGTGACCACCGGATATTTTTCCATCAATTCCAAATTGTACTGAATATTCCAAGGTTTCTTAATTGAACCTATTTCATATATTAATGATGAAAGGTAATTAATGGATGTAACTTCTGGTAACTTTACATTTATCTTTTTATTTGACCATAAGAGATATGGTACTTTGTAAAACCGAGTTGATTCTGCCAATGATAAATTATCAGCATTCTTTCTATTTAACTCAGTGTAAACATCTTTGGCAAACATTGGCTGATGATCGCCAAAGAATAAAATTATTGTTTCTTCTTTTTGCTTTTCAAAGTAGTTTATTAGTTTTTCCAATGCAGCATCACTTGCCTTTTGAAGACTTGCATAATTTTCTGTTTCTGTTTTTGTTGATGCATCCTTTACATTTGATGTTATCTTTTTAAGTCCATATGAACTTAAATTCTCACTGTATGCAGCATGGTTTTGCATGGTAACATTAAAGCAGAAAAATGGTTTGCTATTTTTCTTGCTATTTTCATAGGCTTTCATTATGTATTCATAATCCTGTTCATCAGTAACCAAATCCCTGTATTTTTTTGTATCATTGTTCTGTAAGTTTTCCAGAAACCATATGTTCTTAAAACCGAGATTTTGCCAAGCTGTGTTTCTGTTGTAACTGAATGAGTAACTTGGGTGAATGCCATAAGTATCATAACCATAGGAATTAAAATCCTTCACTATGCTGTATGTATCGGTTGTAACATATTCTCTCCACAGCTTTGCACCCTCAGTTGAAAACAGTGATGATGTTCCAGTCAGGCATTCAGCTTCACTTGTCACGGTATTGTTTCCATACACTGATGAATATGCAATTCCTGATGGATTACTCTTGCATAACTCCTTAAAGTATGATCTGTAATCATCTGATAGTTGTAGTTTGTCTGAACTGTATGACAAGTCACTGTATGCCTCACTCATTATTATGATGACATTTGGTTTGTTATTTTCAGTTGTTGAAGTTTTTTTATATTTATTGTAATTTATCGGATTTTCAGGGGCTCTCAATCCATTACCTGTTGTTATTGTAAGATTTGTAAGAACACCATATACCTGTCCTCCATTAAAGTTTAACAACACCTGATTTGCAAACATTACAAGGAAACACATTATCATAAGTAGAAATGCATTCTTTATCAATCTTCCAAGTATATATCCATTCTTTTTTGCTTTTGTTTTGTGAATCAGCATAAATACAATGCTCCATAAAATCACACCAATTACCAGGGTAATAAGCATTGATGTTGTAAATGATTGCTTACCCGCGACACTCATTGCTGTTCTAAGTTTAATTATGTCACTGATTATTACTGATTGCTGTGTCCATTGCACTACAAAGAAGTTAATTATAGATAATATTGCCAATAAAATTGTGGTCAAATATATTCCCAATTTTTTACCATTTACCAAAGTGCTTATTGTATAGTAAGCAAAACATATTATGCATAAGTTAAATATCATTCCAAAATTGTATGGTGATTTGTATGTAATGTACATTTCAGCCATTACAGGTATTGATCCATTTAAGAATTCAATTGTGAAGAATGATAATGCTATTATTAGCACTTTTTTTAAGTCATTTTTAAAATGTTCTCCTGATGGACCAAGCATCATTAATCCATAAGCTATTGCCAGATTAACAAATGTGCATGCCTTATCCACACTTGCAATTATGGTTAATGCATATAGTAAAAGCATCAGTAATATTAATGATATGTTTTTAAATTTTTCCTTTTTTTCTTTCCCAATATTAATTTTGCTTAAATGAATGAATAATATGGTTGCAAGATTTATTGTAATGAATGCAATTGGTGTATCCACTGCAACTACAGATATTGGAAAGAACATAAGCATTTTCATTATGCCTTGTTTGTGTTTCTTTAGTATCTCCAACATTTTAGTACTTCCTTTCCACTACTTTTTCTTTTTTTTATTTTTCTTATCTTTTTTAAAGAAATTTTCTATTCTTCTAATTTCTGCATCTTTTGTCTGCATAATATTTTTCCTCCTTTCAATTTTTTTCTTTTTTAATATGGTTATTGCCTTGTTTTTTATGTTAAAAAAAGAGCTGTAAACTTACAGCCCCTTTTTTTTGCAATTATTTCTGCATTTTTGCAATTATTTTTTTGCCTTAATTTCTCTTGCTGTTTCATCAAGCTCTTTTGCCATGTTAACTGACTTCTGTTCTTCTTCTGTAAGTGGCTTATTCATAAAGTTTTTAAGTATTGCCTCCTGATCAATGTTTTTTGCTAAATCTTCATAATACTTTGTATCCTTTTTCATTTTTAATTCCTCCTATTTCTTTTTTTTTATTATAGCACATCAATTTTGAAGAAAATTTTCGCAAGTGAGTTTTTGCCCCTTTTTTTCAATATTTTTAAATTTCTATTATTTTTATATGGTGAACATATAGCATCAATTTTCTTTTTATGATGTATGTTGTTGTTCTGATACCTTTTGTGTCTTCAACCACCATCTTCCCTTCTTTATTTTTATATACAAAATCAGCAAGGTAAGAGCATTCTCTTTCAATGCATTTTCCTTTTTCATCCTTTTGGGAAGGAATTAATACATATTTAACCTGCATCTGAAAGTCAGTGATTTCTCCCATTTTTTCAAGAATCTTTAACTCTGAATATCGTTTTGCTTCCTTAACAGAATCAAACTTTATGCCATTCACTACTGTTTTATCATTTTTATATTTTGTCTTTTTATCAGACTTTGTTTTATAAAACAGTTCCACACCTATTACTTTATTAATCTTTTCAACATATCCATTGGATGGAATGGCATCTCCTCTCATCCAGTTAAACACTGTTGTTTCAGATATGCCAAGGCTTTTTGCCAATTCTTTTGTATTTAAATTATTGGATGTTATTATTTCAGAAAATCTTTTATTATCAAACTCTAATTTTGTCATAAGTCTTCCCCTTTCTTTTGTTTCATACCTGTAATATGGTTGTTGGCACAAAAGAAAAGAGCCACTAAAAAGTGACTCTAAATTACTTATATTTTTTAGAGTAAGCCATGGTCTTTCATAAAACTTTTGGCATAATCGTCCTTACCTATTTTTTCAAAATCTTCCAGTGTTACACCATTTTCCATGAGATACATAAACGCATCAAGTTCACTCATTTCGCCATTAATTGCTGACTCAAAAGTATTATTAATTTTATTTTTTAAATCAATGTTATTTTTTGTATTAACAATGATTTCTTTTGAATCATGTTTAACTGTCAGATACCAATATGGAACTCTGTTGTCAAGTTCAAGAACTGCATCCTCATCCACTTTTTCAAGAAGTCCTTTAATTACCGGTAATGGGATTGACTGAGTTTCCAATATCACAGTCCAATTATCATCCATTGAGTGAATTGTTTCTAAAAAATTTCTAACCTTAACCATAAAATTATTCCTTCCTTCCTATTTAAATGTGATGTCAGCTTCTGCAAATTCTTGATCATCACATATTTTCAGATAGTACTCAAAAAATAACTATGTATGTGATTCCCCAAGAAGATAATGGCTTCTTTTTCCAAATTTTTATGTAAATTGGGAATCCAATAAGCCATACAAACCATAGTATAGTCATAATGTAAAACATAATATCTAATATTGTGAATCTCCTTTATTATTTATTTTTGAAATCATTAAATTTACCATTTCTTATTTGCATAATTATATTATTAAATTAACAATATGTAGAATAATGGCTAACACACCTGAGACTCCAAAAAACACCGGTATGCAAAATGGTTCTTTCTTGATTATTTTCTTGTTAATACAACGCAATTGCTACATTGTACATAATCTCTTCTTCCTTTACTTATTTTCTTAAAAGTACATTTTTGAAACATTCAAAATTTTCGTTTTTTCCTTTTGGAATGGCAAAAATAATATTTGCAAAATGATAATCATAATTTTTTAAAGTTTCAACAAAAACACTTGCAACTTCTGTTGGACTCTGTCCAAAAACACCTGCACCATAAGCTCCAAGTATTAATGTATTGACTGAATTGTCTTCTGCTACATCTAGCAAGAATTTTATTCTGCTTTTTAGAGCTTCCATATTTTCTTCATTTGACACATTACAATATTTTTGTGCTGCTGATTTGTTTGGAGATGCACATGTGATTACATCACACGAAATTAAGCCTCCATTATTTTCAAAAATAACATCAGGTGAATATAGTGCCCTGTTTGTATACAATGATTTTTTCAAATTCTTGCAATTATGTTTATAATAATCTGGGAACTCTTTTAAAACATTGTATAAGAATGAAGAATGACAAAGACATTCTTCCTGTGCCATGCTTCCATCCATAAAGCATCCACCCGGATGCTTGTATGATGCAAAATTAAGGACAGCCGTTCTCTCTTTTGTATGTTCAAAAATTGCAGAGACACTATCCAAGTCTGAAAGTAATCCATTGTATGTGATTCCACTTGAGTCATGATTATCCAATGTGAAATCATCACCATACATCTTGGTTTTCTTTATGCATTCCTTTATTTTTTTACCATACTTTTCTTCCATTTCTGTTGTGTGTTTTTTTGCCTTTACAATTCTTTTTTTATTATCTTTCCAATATTCTGGTACATAAGTCATAGTTTTTCTCCCTTCAAACAAATCACATATAAAATTAAATCATTAAAAGCCACAATGCGAACAGAAAAAGCATAATTACAGTTACAATAGTAACAACTATGTTGTTTTCTTCATTATTATAATTTTTTTGCTTGCATATACTTTTTTCATTTGAATTACAATGACATTTGCAATTTTCATTCTGTTTTACATATGTATTGCCATTTAGCATTATTGTTTCAGACTGTACATCTTGTTGTGTATTACAGTCCTGTGTGTTAGGTTCACATGCAAGTACAGAAAATGAACCTGCAATAATGCATATTAATGTCAGTAAGATTAAGATTGGTTTTTTCATATTTGTTTTCTCCTTTCATTTTCTCCAATTTTTAATTTATACAATAATAATATGGGTTTATTTTTTTTTTTAAATAAAAGAGCCACCACCGTGACTCTTTTTGTTTCATAAATGATATTATTTTTTTATAAACATCCGCTTTTCTTCTTCTGGTGAACTACTTCGACTTATAGAAGTCGGAGCTTCCTGCTTCAACCACTACTGCGCTGGCTACAATGATACGTAACGGCTCGTCTTACACAGTGTCCACAGGCGTATAAGTTTGGGCTATTCCATCCCTACTGTCATACTTAGTTTCGGGCTACTTCAGTCAGTAGTCGTAATCCTTCCTTTAGGATATTGATAGCAGCGTTCTGGTCACGGCTTATTGTAAGACCGCAATTACATGTCATTTTACGGATGGCTAAATTCTTTATTTCAGGATGTAGCATACCACAACAATGACATATCTGTGATGACGGGAACCACTTGTCTACCTTGATGAGATACTTATTCCTGTCAGATAACTTGTATTCAAGCATAGACAGGAGCATGCCATATCCGTTATCAAGAGTAGCTTTGCCATTACCAAAACCTTTATTTGACATAACTTTCATATTTAAGGATTCCACACAAACAACATCATACTGATTGGCTATCTCAGTAGATATCTTATGCAGGTTATCCAAACGCTGATTAGCGATATGCCTATGTATCTTATTCACTTTACGGAGTTGCTTTATATAATTATTGGACTTAACCTCGTGTTTCTTAGAGCCTTGCATACGTGATAGCTTACGCTGAGCCTTAGCAAGCTTGTTGTGGCTCTCACGATAATACTTATGATTAGTACCTGTATTGCCATTACTATCTACGTATAAGCCGTCGGAAGCATAATCTAACCCGATGGCATTAGTTTTATCGGCTACATAAGGATTTACGGTATTCTCAAACTCAAAGAGTACGGAGATATAATATTTGCCGTCAGATTCCTGTGATACGGTAGCCGATTTAATTGTCCAACTATTGTCAGGCACACGATGGATAACAGCTTTTACCTTTCCAATCTTAGGGAGCTTAATACATTTGTTATCTATGATAGCAACTGTGCCTTTTTGATTGTTTGTAGTATAGGACTTGCGACTATGTTTGGCAGACTTGAATTTAGGAAAACCGTTTTTCTTCTTACGAGATTTACTAAATGTATTACGAAGAGCCTCCTGTAAGTCCATCTGCTTATTGGCAAGAGCAAGGCTGTCTACTTCTCTAAGATAAGGATAATCGTTCTTATACTTAGCAGGTGTAACAGTAGGAAACTCACCAGTAGCCTTGTAGCCTTCAATCTTATCTGAAAGCATGAGATTATAGACCTTACGACAACAGCCAAAGGTCTTAGCAAACATGACAGATTGTTTAGTTGTAGGATATGCTCTGTACTTAATTGCTCTGTTTGCCATCTTTCTTACCTTGAGATTGGATGTATTGCTTAATAATATCTACCGTAGTACCGCCCGTGGTTAACAGACAAAAGCTCTGTGACCAGAACATCTCTTTCCAGAGATATTTACGTATCTGAGGATATTCTTTTTTGATAAGTCTACTGCTTGCAGATTTATAAGCATTGATAAATTTACTTATTTCCGTATTGGGCTGTCCTCGAAATAGTATATGTACATGGTCTATGTCGTGATTCCATTCCTCTAACGTGATGTTATAGGAAGGAGCTATCTTCTCAAATATTTCTTTGAGACGGTTTGAGATTTTATCATCTATAACTTTATTACGATATTAAAAAGCATTTGCCCTAACTTCTTTAATCCTTGATTGTTTCTGCCAAAGCCTTTACTGAACCGGCAATTCTCTGGATTTCTGATGGAATGATAATCTTTGTAGCCTGACCATCAGCTGCAGCCACAAAAGCTTCTAAACTCTTAAGTGTAAGAACTGCATCATCTGCTCCTGCTTCCTTAATCACCTTAATTCCATCTGCCGTTGCCTTCTGAACACTAAGAATGGCCTGTGCCTCACCTTCAGCTTCAAGAATTCGTTTTTTCTTTTCAGCATCAGCTTTAAGAACAGCAGCCTTATTATCTGCTTCTGCATTAAGAATTGCAGCTTCCTTCTTTCCTTCTGCAATGAGAACTGCGGATTTCTTTTCACCTTCCGCTCTAAGAATTTGTTCACGTTTTTCTCTTTCAGCTCTCATCTGCTTTTCCATTGCTTCCTGAATGTCTCTTGGTGGAATGATGTTTTTAAGTTCTACCCTGTTGACCTTTATTCCCCAAGGATCAGTCGCTACGTCAAGTTCCGTGCGCATCTTGGCATTGATTGTTTCTCTTGAAGTAAGAGTTTCATCAAGTTCCAAGTCGCCTACTATGTTTCTGAGTGTTGTGGCAGTCAATGACTTAATTGCCAAAATTGGATTTTCAACGCCATAAGCATAAAGTTTTGGATCCGTAATCTGATAAAAAATAATTGTATCAATTTGCATTGTTACATTATCTCTTGTAATAACAGGCTGTGGATCAAAATCTGCAACCTGCTCCTTTAAATTAACCTTTCTTGCCACTCTGTCCAAAAATGGAATTTTGAAATGTATGCCAACTGGCCATGTCTGTTGATACACTCCCAATCTTTCAATTATGTAAGAATGAGCCTGTGGCACAATCTTTACACATGTTGAAACAACTGCAATTCCCAATGCAATCACAATGAAAAATAAAAACATTTGTAAAAACAGGGACCCATCTGTGAGAATAACAGATGGGTAGAATATTGATATTCAGTTTAATCCCTGATCCTCCTTTCTTTTGAATTTAAAATTTGTAATACTTAGAAGAAGGACTTTTTGCCCTTCACTTATAATATGGCTGTATACTCTTTTTTGTTTAATCAGAGAAAAAGAGCAAAAAAAAAGGAATAATATTCCTTTTTTAATGGATCATGTAGGAGTCGAACCTACCACCTGTTGCTTATGAGACAACCGCTCCAACCTGCTGAGCTAATGATCCAAGCCCCACACCCCAAAGGATGTGAGTGAAAAAGATTAAAAAAAATTGGCAATTCATCTTGCCAAGTAGAATCAGCCGGGATGAGCCGGCACCATACATTGAAAAAAAATGGGGGGATAGGATATTATATTTCAACATATGGCATGCCCAAGGCAATGATTCTATGATGCAACTGCCCAAGAGGTACAACAGTTGCAAACGCAAGCTACAAAAAATGTAGTGTATGAACACATTTCGAAAAAAAATATTCCTCTTGTATTTATTGCAACAGGAAAACAATGTTGATTTTTCCTGATACAAACTTTTTTGTAGAGCATTCTTCTCCACAGCCTTCTAACCATGGAGAAATGATCAATAAATAAGGAGTACTTCTTACGACAGAAGTATTATTTTGGCAAAAATCATTGCCAAGTGGAATCAGTTGGGATGAACCAACACCACAGTTGTGAGTCACTAGGGGGATAAGACTTCTTTATTGTGGCTTGTCTATACAATGATTCCTCATTTTGTAAGAGAAAGATTTATGACATCATTATGTCTGTTTTGTCCTCTTGACAAGAACTATGATACCAAATTCCAAAATACCCAGATTTTTGCAAGTGGGTTTTTGGCTCTTTTTTTTGACCAGTTTTTTATTTTCTTTAATATAAAAAGCCTCAAATCTTTCTGTATTCATAATATGGTTGCCCATACACTTTAAAATTTTTGAGACTCTTTAATGATTTTTAAAATTTTAGGAAAATCAGAATTATTATTAACATTTCCACCATATCAAGGCAACTTGCTATTGATGTTGGACAGTATTTTAAACTGCTTTTTGTTACATTCTTAACTGAGCTTGAATCCTTTCCTCTGTCATATACAGATAATAAAGTTTCTTCAAACTCTTTATTTTTATCATTTCCCGTTGATGAGAAATTTTTAAGAATCTTGTCCACATCTTTTTCACTCAGGCTTTTTTCCTTTTCCCAGGGACATGTAGTGTAAGTTTTCTCATACTGAATGTCATTTTCATCTTCATAAATGGTTATTTTTTTCTCCTTTAACTTAATTGTACTTAAACCATTTCCAAAATATTTTTTGTAATCATCATCAGAGATTGTAACATTACTTCCATTAATTATAAGAATATGAGATGACTTATCATCTGTTGTGAGGGTATCCTTCTCTTCAACCTTAACCTCTTTTACTGATGATTCAATAGTATATAGGTATGGTTTTGAGAAATTATCTTTTAAATTATCAAACAACATAAATACAACCATTGGCATCATAAATATAAGAAATATTGATATGAAAAATTTAATTTTTACCATTCTTAAATGAACTCTCATCTCTTTAAATAACTGATCAACCAATTCATCACGTTCTTCTTTTGACATGTTATCAAGATCCTTGTCTGATAAGTTTTTCAAGTCAAATTTTTTCTTTTCCATAAAATTAATCCTCCTATTATCATTTGTTTCATTACTAATATGGTTGAAAATTTTATGAAAATAAAATTTCTTGTATTTTTTACAATTTTTTTTTATTATTTTTTTACTTTTTGTACTCTTTTCTTTCCAGATTCAAAAATATCCTTGTCTTTTTCAATGCATATGTACTGCCTGTGTGTGTTAATGCAGGCAATTGCAGTTGTCATGCTTCCGGCACAGGAATCAAGAACAATTTCATTTTCATTTGAATATGTTTTTATTATTTTCTCAATTAAGGCAACTGGTTTTTGTGTCGGATGTATTGCTGATTTTTGTATGTCCTTTGAAAAAGTCCATACTGAGGTTGGGTATCTTTCCGTGCTGTCATATGATGTCAGATTATATTCACCATAATTTAATGTTTTCTTACAGTTCATTTTGTTTTTTGCTGTTGATACTTTTCTTTTATGTCCTGTTGTTTTTTTGTGGATTATATGTTGGAAGTTTTTTGTAGAAAACACATATGTCTTCATGTGAACGTAATGGCATTCTTTTTGCATTTAAATGACCTGTTGGCTGCGTTTTTTGCCATACAAGATTATACCTCCACATTTTCTCATTGCTTTTCATTAAGTCAGCCGTAAACATACCATTTGCAAACAAAACAACTGCTCCATTGTCCTTAATGATACGTTTATAATGAGTCCATAGTCCTGTCTTTTTGTTTTCATCAAACCATTTTTTTGTGTATTCCATGTTCTTATTAAGCACACCACTAATTTTAAATACATCATTTTCATAGTATGTATTTCCTTTTATTTTCACATAATCACAAAAGGGAATGACAGTATCCCATTTATTTCTTGCTGTTTGTCCATAAGGCAGGTCAGTACATATTAAGTCAATTGATTTGTCATCAATCTGATTCATTACTTCAAGGCAATCCCCATTGTATAAAGAATTTAAGTTAAGCATCTTTTCTTCCTTCTTTCATTGTTTTCTTATACTTAATATGGTTGTTTCCTTGTTTATTTTTGTACAAAAAAAGGAGTCTACTTTTGACTCCAATTTTTACTTATTATATCTACGCAATAGCAGACATTTTGTTTTCTTTTAATATAGTTTGTCCTATTACACACACTGAATCTGCATAACAGCAGACATTACTTTTTTTATTTTTTATTATACCATTTTGTTTGTTATCTCAATTTTTGCATTCTACAAAAAGAAAAGAGCCAGATTAACTGACTCTATTTAGTTTTTGAATAATTTTTTCTTTTCATGATTTTACAAGCTTACGGAATATATTTCATCAACAGCAGAATTTTTTCTCATTGAAATCCAGAGTAATCACACCATATCTACATAATGGCAAACATTTTACTTCCTTTTACTGTATATTGGGATATGCTACTTGTTATGATCTACATGATGGTAGACATTTCGTCTTCTTTTAACTTCTGATGGAATGAGTGGCACAATCTAATCTGCATATCAGCAGACATTTGCTTTTCTTTAACTATTGTTTTATAGAGTCTCTTGTCCAATCTGCATATCAGCAGACATTTAATTTTCTTTAACCGCTTGCAGCGTGCTACGGGTCTTTGCGATCTGCATATCAGCAGACATTTAATTTTCTTTAACCTATTGCTTTACAGCCGAGCTTGTCCAATCTGCATATCAGCAGACATTTAATTTTCTTTAACCCCTTATCTTGTGATTATGCACAATTTTCTTTATGAAAAAAGTACATAATCACAATGATTTTGGGTATATTCACTCATTTTTCTTTTATAATTTTGACTTCATTAAAATTAAGACTGAGGTTTGTAAATGTCCTTGATTGTCATGAACTTAAGTTTCTTTCCACTCTTTATGTTTTCCTTAACCAGTTTTGATCTGTTGTACAAGTTTCTATTATAAGAAATGTTTGAACAACCATCACAAGTGTAGGAAAATCCCGTAACAGGAGAAATGAAGAAATTACCATTGTTCATCTGTAATGTGTATCTGATACAGTTAAATAAAGTTTCATTTGTTAACCCATCATCAGAAATGAGATTAATTTCATTTCCTGATTTATACTCGATTCCAAGTGATTTTAACTTATCTTTAATATAATGTGTTAAGTCCATTACCACCTTATCATTTTCTGTATCAACCAGTCTGTCTCCATTGCTTGTACAAGTAAACTTTCCTTTCATGTTAGGATTGAATAATGACATGTCATAAACAAATTCAAAAATACTTTCTTCCTTATTGTACTTAAATCCCTTAATTTTTTTAAGAACCTCTTCCTTTTCCTTTTTTGTTCTTGCATAAGTAAGATTACAAAGATTTGATTCCGGATCAGTTAAACCACAATAAAAAGAAGGCACCTGTAACACTATTCCGTTGTGTGGAGTATCAATACTTCTCTTTGGATTTTTCTTATTAATTTCAGCCAAATGATAAGGATGTAATAATCCACCCGGTTCATCATCAGCCTTTTCTGAATCAATTAGAAATTCCAATTTGTGAAGTAGTGCTTCCTTAAACTTTGTATATACTCTGTTTGGCAAGAGATTTCTGTCTTTTGCCAAGTTACTTCCCATTTCAATGACAAGAGTTGCATTGTATTTAAGAACAAGGTCTGTGATATCTTTTATTACTGCTGAAATGTATCCTGTCAGCAATGCATCATTTGAGCCTATTGTTTTCCAGTTTCTTGCATTGTTTTTCTTTGCATCTTCAATTATGAATAACTTATCCCTGTAATTAGTTCCATTTACTTTATTAAGTGATTTTGAATGAATTAAGGCATTTCCCTCATAAACAGACACATATAAAAGATTGTCCCTGTTTCTTCCGACAACAACCGTGTGTTTTGCATTTTCAACAAAGTGTTTACTCATTTCAATGAAATTTTCAGGATTATTGTCATTACCAATCAATATTGGAAAATGAACTTCAAACTGTTCCATTGTATATCTCTTGTCCTTTATGATGTCATATGGACACACTCTTGTATACACATTGTCAAGTTTTGTTGTCTGTGCCTTTTTAAATAACTCCTTATATTCATTACCAATGATTGTTCCATCCTTGTATTTCTTGTTTACAAGAATGCTACCTTTTTTATGTACATAAGGATTCTTAATTTGAGGCTCTCTATAGAATACTTCAAGACCTCCAAGTAATTTGATGAGAGCTGTTTTTTCATTTTCATCACTGAATAAATAATCAAGGTATCTTGTATGGGTTTTAACCTTTGAACCTGCCTTTTTGTATGCACTATAATCATTGTTGTAAATCTTAAACAGATAAATGCATCCATTTTCGACATACTCATCAATTACTGTCTTTGGAATGTATTTCCATTTTGCATAGTAGCCCTGATTATTAATGTCATCGCAAAAATCATCAAAGGAATCGTATTCATCCCTAAACTTAAAGCCATATCTTGACCATGTAGGATGCTCATTAATCTTTTCCTTTAAGACACTTATCAGTTCATTAAGAAATTCCCTGTTTTCCTTGTGTTCCTTATTCTTGTAACGCTTAATCATTTCTTCATCTTCAAGCTTGTTAATGAAAAGTCTTGATATGTCCTTTAATGCATCAGGAACCGCACTGTATACAAGTTTTCTGTAACAGTCAATGTTCTTCTTGTCATTAAGTAAGTTCACCTTTACTTTGTCCGTAACTGATACCATGGAAACATTGTTAGCCTTACATCCTGTTATGTTGTATATCATCAGGTACTTGTTTCCTTCATCATCCTTTAGTAAACTCACTCTCTTTGAACTTTCAACACTTTCGCTCCACCCTCCTCCAAAACTTGCAGTATTGAATGTCAATGCAAGTTTTTTCTTTGGAGTAGGTTTTGCAGTTATGTAGTTTCTTGTCATGTTGAACAATAATATGGCAGGTGACAATTCATCAATGATTTCATCAATCAATGTTTTCATTTCTTCATTGAGATTGTCATTTTCAGTGTCATAAATTTTTAGTAACCTTAATGCCTGAATGCAATGTTCAAGTTCAACCCTGATTGTTTCTGCATTTTTGCTTTCATCAGACTTCAATGGAGTTTTTTCCTCTTCCACACATGCATATTTATGTAAAAGATAACTGTATATTGTATCTGATAAATCTTTCTCAAAGACCTTTAGTTCAAGTTCTTCAGCATATGATGATACAATGTTACTTATCTGGTTAATTGTTATGCCTTTCTTAATGAAAGCTTCATAATAATCATCAAGACTCTTTTTATTCTTTTTTATTGAATTCATTTCATCCTGACAGTAGGCTCTTATGCAGTTTCTTACAACATTCCATTTGCCATACACAACATTAGAATAAAATGAAAGAGCTGATGGTTTTATGTGCATTCCATCCATGTGTCCCATGCACTTTTCATATGTTTTTGCAATGTTTTTTGCATTAATGTTTGACATTAATGAATTGTAGGAATCCACAATCTGCTCATCATTTTTAAATGAATCAATTTTTTCAAAGAATGCAGTCTTTTCACAGAGCATTGCCTTATATAAGTTTTTAAGTTCAAAGTCCTTGTAGTTTAATTTGTTTTTATCACAAAACATCTTGCTTTCACTATTAAGCATTCCAATGCAATAGTTGTATCCGTCAATGTCTTCCTGAATTAGGACTTCTGCATATGACTCTTCATCAATGTCAATGCATCTTTTGATGATGATGCTTTTTGTTTCATCATCAAGTTCTGACAAATCAATGATTTTCTTAAAATCTTCCTTATCAGTTTTTGATTTGTTATTAAGAAATATCTGAGTATTTTCAACCAACATTCTGTATACAACAGAGCCTTTTTTTAGCATTGGTGAAAACATGTTGTCAATGTTTGACTCAAACCTGTTAAGCATTGCCTGATGTTTCTTAACCTCTTCAAGAAGGTTTAGGTATTCTTCCTTTTCACTTCCATTGAAATGTTCATTAACATATTCAGGAAGAAGAGTAGTTATTGTGTCAGCACAGGAAAATTTTGTCTTAAATTCTGACGCAATAATGTTGGCAAGTCTTACTCTTTCATCAAAGAGTCTTTCAAGGACTTCCATCTTATGTTCAGAATCAGTTTCATTGTACTCATTCATCAAGCCAAGAAGTTTTGTAAAACTTAAATTTGATTTTGCCTTGCTTATTCCTTCCTCCATTTTTTCTCTGGCCAATAACTTAATTAACTTTCTGATTTCACCCTTATTTTCAGAGACATATTCATCACTTTCCATTGCATTAAAAATGTCAATGTTTTTTCTTGTCATTCCAACAGGAATGAGTTTCTGACAGATTGTAATCTGTTTCTGTTTTAAATCCGTAAAATTTTTAAAATTATCCATATTTTATTTTTATCTCCTTTTATCATTTTGTTTTTCATATCTAATATGGTTGTTTTTTTATGAAAATTAAAAAATCATAAAAAGATATTAGCGTAATGGATTTTTTATAATTTTTTGCAAGTGGAAATTAAGGTTGGAAAAATGCAGAAAAATGAAAATCAGGCTTAAAATAATTACAATAATAATCAAAATTTTTGAAATTTTTAATGTTTTCCAATACCAGTCATATTGCCCAAGTAGTCCCCTTATGTACCATAGCCCAAGTTTGTCTCCCTTTTTCTCATTACATTTAAAACAACTTGCTGCCAGATTTCTTGTATCATTAACATTTTTAATTCCTCTCAGTTTTAGCAATTTTCTGCTTTTTTTGTTATACTTTCCTTTTGCTATTGGATAAATATGGTCAACCACAAGGTATTCCTTCTTTAGAATTTGGTTACAATAACGGCATCTGTATGGACCTTTATTTGCCTTAAAAAACTTCTTTCTGTAGGAACTTGATCTTTCCCATTTTTCCTCATACATTGCATATCTCAAATGATGTTTTCTTATCTCTCTTTTAATCTTTTTTATGTCTTCTTTTTTTACCTTGAAAACGAAGTAGAACCCTTTTTTTGTGTACTTAAGCGTATATGTAAAATTATCCATCCATTTTTGATGGTGTTTAGCATACACATTGAATATCATGTATCCCATAAAATCACCTCCATCTATAAAATGGGTGTTAATGGTAAAAAAATAAAAGTATACACAAAAGTACACTCTTATTTTCCAAATATTTTTATAATTCCTTAAAGTTAATGTTGTGCTTTTTGGCATATTTTTCTGCTGTTGAACCTATTGGTGCAATAATTGTTAAGTTTGGACAACCATAAAATATGTTTCCATCTTTCTTATTGTCATCATCAAACTCAATGTTCATACTCGTAAATGTAACTGTTTTTAATGTTGGACCAACACTGAATGCAACTGCTGATATTTTTTTCACACCACTTCCTACAACTATGTTTTCTATTTTTGTGTCAGCAAATGCACCATTACCTATGTATTTAACACTGTTAGGAATTACTATTGTTCCTTTTAGACCTGTTGATAAAAAAGCAGCATCATCAATGTTTTCCAAGCAATCATTAAAATTAATGTATTTTAAATTTTTCTGTTGGCAAAAAGCACTTTTCCCTATTTCTTTTATGTTCTTTCCAAGAATCACATACTTGAATCCTACTTTACTTCCAAAAAATGCTGAACCTGTAATTCCTGTTACTGGCAATCCATTGGATTCATCAGGAATTACCAGAAACTTGCATGAACCATCATACGATTCAACCGTTAATTCTTTTGGAGTTTCTTCTATATTTAAGTATTTAAATTTCTTTGGTTTTGATTTATCCTTGCTACTTATGTTTATTATTGGTTGTGTAATTGATTCAGTCTCTCTTGCAGAAAAAAATTCTGTTGTCTGTTCAGTTTTTTCTGGAGACCTTATGTTTATTTTTTGACAACCAACAAGAGATGTTAGCATTGTGCATGCAATTGTTAAAAATATTATTTTTCTTTTTTTCATTATGAAATACCTTTTACCTGTTTGATTTAAGAATCACAAATGCATTGTAATCAGTAATTTTTATTTTTTTTGACACAACTGCAACATCCATTAAGTCTTCAACCATTGATTCAAGTTTAGGAACATAAAATTTCTTGTTAGCCTTTTCCCTGCCACGAAACATCATTGTTATTTTAATTTCACAGCCTTTTTCAAGCATTTTTCTTATTTTGTTTTCCTTAATTTTTATGTCATGTTCTTCTGTGTTTGCAGTAATCTTTATTTCCTTTAATTCCTGTTTTTTATGCTTGTTTCCCTTTTCTTTTTTCTTTAAACCATACACATACTTGTTATAGTCAAGATATTTACAGATTGGAATGTCATCCTTAATTGCAATCTGAACAAGATCAAGTTCCTGCTCCTGAGCCTCTTTCATTGCTTCTTTTTTTAGTACAGGACCTTCCATTTTGTCCTTAACCACATAAACTTCTTTTCCTCTGATTTCATGATTTGAAAAAATTTTCTTCATTAAAAATTTTCCTTTCTTAATTTTTAGTTTTATTGGCAGTTGGAAATGTATCTGCTCATACCACTTAGCCTAACGGAGCCGAACCGTGGACTGCCTTTTGACAAATACTATATCAAAAACAAGTTTTTGCTCATTTTTTGCAACCGTGTTTTTGACTACTTTTTGCCACATTTATAATATGGTTAAAAGAATGCTCTGAAATTTTCAAAAAAAAGAAGACCTTATCTGTTTTTGATAAGAATCTCCTTTTAAAAATACTATTTTCCTATCGATCCTTCATATTCTGAATTGCCAAATGCTAATATTAGCTGAAAAATAAATGGAACAAAAATCATTCCAACACCAAAAAGTGTACTTTGACCATAAACTTTAGCCAAGTCAATTACATACTTAATGGCAATCACAATGTTAACAATTGGTATTAACAATAAAAGGAATTTCCAACCATTACCATACACAATCTTGAACATTATGTATACATTATATATTGGAATAAGACACTTCCATCCCGGTTCTCCTGCCTTTGAAATTAATTTCCAGGAAGCAACCAACGCAATGATTAATACTATCCAATATGCAATTGTAAATACTGGTGATACTGTTGGCCTTGTACCATAAGAATAGTAGGAATCCACTGCATAAGAATAATCCATATTTTCTTCTCCTTTCTACATTTTATTGAAAAAAATAAATTTTTCCTTTTATATTAATATGGTTGTTGGTATGTCTTGAAATTTTATGTTTTTTTACAAAAAGAAAAGCCCCTGCCCATTATGGGCAGAAGGCTTATGTATTGCTAGAAATTATTCTTCTGTTTTTTCTTTTTTAACAGTTTCTACAACTTCTGTATATTTAGCATTTTCTTTTGATGTTTTTTCTTCTTTCTTCTGATCATCAGCATCAACATCTTCATTATTATCAGATGCAACTGATGAAAGAGCCTTAGTTCCAAGAACACCTGCAAGTACAGATTTCATGTCAAGTCCTGTTGAACCCTTAATGCCATCATTAACCTGTGTTACTGTGTTCATAATTGAACTTACCATCTGTTCATTGTTGCCATTACCATACATTGTAATTGATTCAACATTTCCAAGTGGTTCAGCTGCATTTTTAATAGCTTCAGGCAATGATTTAAAGTACATTTCAAGTATTGCTGCTTCACCATACTTCTGCATTGCTTCTGCTTTCTTCTGAAGACCTTCTGCTTCTGCAAGAGCCTTTGCCTTGATTGCCTCAGCTTCTGCCTGTCCTTTTGCCTTAATACCTTCAGCTTCCTGTTCCAAAGCATATTTTTTAGCTTCTGCTTCTGCTTTCTGTGCATCAGCATTTTTCTGTCTTTCAAATAATTCAGCTTCTGCTTCCTGCTGTCTTCTGAATTTTTCTGCCTCTGCTGTCTTCTTGACTTCAGCTGCAAGAGCCTGTTCCTTAACCAATACTTCCTGTTTTTTCTTTTCTGCTTCTCTTTCCTGTTTTGCAATATCTGCATTTGATGAAGCAATTTCAATTGATTTTCTCTGTTCCTGCTGCTGAATTTCATATGCCGCATCAGCTTCTGCTTTCTTTGCATCAGCAACTTTCTTTAACTCTGCTTTCTTGATTTCCAATTCATTCTGCTTCTGAGCAATTTCGAGTTCTGATGCTACTTTTGCATCATTGGCAGCCTTATCTGCCTCTGCCTGTTTAATTGCCACATCTCTCTCTGCTTCTGCTTTTGCAATGCTTGCATCTTTTCTGATTTTAGCAGTATTGTCAGCACCCATGTTTACAATCAAGTCTGTTTCATCATTTACATTCTGAATGTTACATGATATGATTTCAATTCCTAATTTTGCCATGTCTTTAGTTGCAGATTCCTGCACCATGTTACCAAATTCATTTCTGTCATTACAGATGCTTCTAAGATCAAGAGTACCTATGATCTCACGCATATTGCCCTGAAGTGAATCCTGTAAATCTTCAATGATTGCATCAGAATTCTTATTTAAAAAGTTTTTCATTGCAAGAGCCATCATTTCCTCTGTATTTCCAACCTTAACTTTTGCAACAGCATCAACCTGAATGTTAATGAAATCTCTTGTTGGAATGTATCCTTCAGTCTTAATGTCAATTGTAATCTGACCTAATAATAATTTATCAAGTCTTTCAAGTATTGGCCACTTAATTCCTGCTCTTCCAATTAATACTTTTGGATGTTTCTTTAATCCGGAAATTACATATGCCATATTTGGTGGAGCCTTAACATAACTAGTTAAAATAAGAATTAAAAATAATACTACTGCAACACCAATAATAATTGCTTTTACCATAAAATATTTTATACCTTTCATTTGAAAGGCTTTCCTCCTTGTTTAAATTTTCAATGTACACAAATAATCTTTTGTCAGGGGGGATGGGTGACCCCTGTTTTTTATGTTTTTTCTCATTAGCCATGCCCTTTCTTTTTTATTAATTTTTTATTAATGCTTTTTTGATGTTTTTCAGATTTCGAAAACCTGATGTGTCTACTTTACTTTTTTTGATTTTTTTGAAATTTTTGCATTCTGTGTTTTTGAGCATTTTTTATAGAAAAAAAAGAATAAATAAAATAAATAAGCAGACAGCAACCATCGAATAAGTGAAGCCAAACATTAATACATCTATGATTTTTAATATTTTTTGTTTCCTTTGTTTCTTTTTGTTTGATTTTTCTTCTTGCATTTTTCTTGAATTTCCTTTCATATTTTTATTTTTTGTTTATTTTGTTTTCCTTTTCCTTAATATGGGCATTGCCTTCTTTTTTTTTGAGCAAAAAAAAAGAAGCCACATTGTGACTTCTAATTTTCATTATTTTTTATGAATTTTTAATGCACCATTTTCCCGGCATGCTATCTGGAATTTCCTCTAATAGTTGGATGTCTTCTAATGAAATGAATGTATAGCAAAAATATGTATGCCCAATTGTGAATTCCATTGTTTCCATCTTTTTAGTATCATTGAAATTTCTTGTGAAATCAATTAAATCCAAAGGCATATCATAATCATAAAAAATTTCTTTAAGTTTTTCATAAGCTTCTGAGAATTTTATCTTTTTATTATCCTTAAGATATTCAGAAAACTCTTCACCCATATAATCCAAGTATTCTTCAACATCAATGTTTTTAGGAGCTTTAACTATTTCATTTACCATTAATTCCATAAAGAAACCTCCTTAAATTGTTGTAAAACCTTTTAATCCTGCATTATTAATTATATCCGTTACATTTTTTGCAACGCTTTCTTCCCCTTTTTCTGATAACTCATCATTGCTTTTTTCAATGTTAACTTTAACTGTAATTATTTTTACATTGTTTAATTTTTCAATTAGAGTTTTTCTTGCAAATTCAGAAAGTTTTTCATCATAATTAATGCAATATTCTCTTGTCGGATATATTTCTGAAAAATCAAGTGCAATGTCCTTTATGATTTCTCTGGTTTTTTCCTTGGAATTTATTGGTTTTACCTCTCCATTTTCCACCATGGAATGGTAAATTTCCGTAATGTCAATTGTGCAGTCTACAACTGCTTCAATCTTGTTTAAGTTTGTTTCCATTGCTCTTCCACTCAATAAGTATGTCATAAAAAATACCTCCTATTAATGTTTTGATTACACAAAAAATATGGGATTAAAGTCATAATTAAATAAAAAAAGGAATAATATTCATTTTTTTTGCTAAAAAAAAAGAGCCACTAAATTGTGACTCTTCATAATGTTTACGTAAAGGAATGTTGTTCTTCTTTCAAGCCTATGTTTTTCAAATTATAGCTGTATTCCAAGTTGTTCCTTTATGCAATCTACTGAAACCTTTTTTGCAACTTCATTTTCTGAGGCATCCATGTTGTGAAGCATGAACATAAGCAAATCTTTTAGATCGTGAATTTCTGACTTATATTTGGCATATTGTATTTCATGCCAATTAGCCTGTTCTTTTTTTGCCTCTGAAAATGTTTTGTACAAATGATAGTATGGTTTGTACAATCCACCTATTTCTTTTCTTACAAGACAGGTTCCATCCTCATAAAAGTGTTTAATGATTCCTTGGTCAATACAATCATGTTCCTTATTGAAAAAATATACTTCTTCTCCAATTCGAATTTCTTTCTTTTTCAAATTTGTCTCCTCCTATATCCAGATAATTTTAAATTTTTTCCAAGCATTCAGCATCAAACCAAAAGCAATCATATTTGCTTTCAGGATTTGGAACCTCATCAGTTTTAACACCTATGAGATCTTGGCTTATTGTGACAATTTTACCTTCTTTTCCTATGAGTTCTCGATAAAAACTTTTTTCTGATACTTCTCTTTTTGGTGGACACATTAAGCTTATCTGCAAATTTTGGCTGAATGGAATGGAAACAATCCAAATTGTTTTCATATAATCTTTCTTCAAAACTTGCCATAACTTCTGCTCTTAAAGATTTCTTAGAAAAATATTTTGACTTGTTTTTAATTCCTTTTGTGGATGATTGCAACTAAATTTAGTTACAATTAGTTTGTTTTTATGTCTTCCAGTTTGATGTGTTCTCCAATGTCAAAATCTTTTAGTGTTCTGTAAATTGTTACTTTTACTTCTGAAGTTTCACCACCATATGAAACTTCCTTTTTTATTTCCTTGATTTCTTTTTTTATGTTTTCAAGATTCAGGATTTGTTCATCTGATAATTTTGTGTAAGATTCAGCATTAAGAGATAATGTATTCCAACTATGTTGTCCATTAACAACTATGACAACTGGATCATGACCAATCTTTTTAGCCTGTTTTTTAAAGAAATTTTCTTCTTCCTTTAATGTAAGCAAGTCATATAAAAGTATCATCCCTGGCGGTAACGACGAGCTGAAACTCTACGACCTCGCCTACTTCATG
>OGXG01000068.1_pt1 | contig 54259 bp, 53 predicted proteins | sample 1576251 | NCBI WGS metagenome assembly OGXG01 (sample SAMEA3541533, study PRJEB24748) | human gut metagenome | biome: human gut; feature: human-associated habitat; material: faeces | place: China | collected 2012
TTTATTGGTAGCGGCTTGTATTTTTACAGGCATTGCTATTGGAACTCCTGCAGTTCAAGCAGCAAGTTTAAATATGCATTATTCAGATTATTGGTATAATAGAGCAAAAGCAGATGGAAGTGATCATCATTCTTGGCATTATACTTTATATGAAGTAGATGGAGAAGTTGCTTATTGTATTGAACCAAATATTCCAGAAGGAACAAATTATAATCAAGGAACTTGGGAACAAACAGGACTTTCTAATGATATAAAAGAAAGAATATTATTAACTGGATATTATGGTTATACTTATCCAGGTCATCAAACATTAAAATATAGAGCAGCAACACAAGGACTTATTTGGGATACAATAGTAGGTAGTGGAGCTCATACAACTTTCTGGACTGAAAGATGGGCAAGTGGAAGCCAATTTAATGTTGATGCAGAACAAAATGAAATCAATAATTTAATTGCACATCACTATGATAGACCATCATTTAATGGAGGTGTTTATAAAGCACAAGTTGGAGAAACAATTACTTTAACAGACACTAATGGGGTTTTATCAAAATTCAATGTTTCAGTAAATGGAGCAAATTATAATGTAGATGGTAATACTTTAACAATTACGCCAACAACAAGTGGAGCAATCACTTTAAATTTAACTAAAAATACACCTTATGATACTGGATATAAATTATTTATAGGAGATGGTATTCAAAATATGTTTGTACCAGGAACAATAGATCCAGTAAGAGCAGCAGTAAGAATTAATGCATACTATGGTTCAATTGAACTAAATAAATCAGATGCTGAAACAACAACTGCACAAGGACAAGCAACTTTAAAAGGTGCTAAATATGGTGTTTATGAAAAATCATCAGGAAAATTAATAACTACAATTACAACAGATGAAAATGGTAATGCAATAAGTGATAAAGTATTAACATATCAAGATTATTATGTTCAAGAAATTAGCCCAAGTGAGGGATATTTACTTGATGGAAATAGATATGAAATTGATATGAGAGGTAAAGAAAATACTAAAATTAATGTAAAAGAAAAAGTTGTTAAAAATTATATAAGTATATTAAAACAATATGATTATGTAGATGGCAATACAACTTTTTTAAATGCAGAAGCAGGAGTTAAATTTGAAATATATTATCCAGATGGAAGATTATTTGATACCATAACAACAGATAAAAATGGATATGCAACAAAAAATATTCCTTATGGTGTATGGAAGTTTCATCAAGTTAATTCAACAACAGGATATGAAAAAATATATGATTTTTATATAACAATTAATTATGATAGTGAGAAAGAACAATATTATAATATTTTAAATAATGCTTTATCAGCATACTTACAAGTTTTTAAAGTTGATTCAGAAACAGGAAAAACAATAAAACTTGCTAATACTACTTTTAAAATATTAAATACAGATACAAATCAATATGTTTCTCAATATGTAGGTGGTAAAGTTTATACTGAGTTTAAAACAGATGAAGAGGGAAAATTTGTTACTTATTTAAGACTTGAAGCTGGAAATTATAAATTAGTTGAAATTTCTAGCCCACACGGATATTTAATTAATGAAGATGGACTAAAATTCACTATTGGAGATGATACTCATTATAATTACACAACCTATGGGGCATTTGTAACAATGTATTTTTCTAATAGACCAATAAAAGGACAAATAGAAATATTTAAGAGTGGAGAAATATTTAATATAGAAAATAATTCATTTAACTATGATAGTAAAAAATCATTAAAGGGAATTGTTTATAATATATATGCTGAAGAAGATATAAAATCTGCTGATGGAAATTATTTATATTTTAATAAAGGTGATTATGTAGGAAAGATGACTACTGATGAAAAAGGATATGCTATAAGCAAAGAATTACCTTTAGGAAAATACTATGTTGTAGAAGTGGAAACAAATGATGATTATGTATTAGATACAACAGAATATCACATTACTTTAACTGAAAAAGATAATAAAACAGCAGTAGTTTATAATTCATTAGAATTAACTAATATGTTGAAGAAAGGTACTTTGGAATTTACTAAAACTGATTTAGTAAATGGAGATGTAATTCCTAATACAATTATTGAGGTATATACAATAGATGATGAATTAATATTTACAGGAAAAACAGATGAGAATGGAAAAGTTATCATAGATAATTTAAAGACAGGTAAATATTATATTTTAGAAAAAGAATCTGCGACAGGCTATGTAATCACAGATGAACAAGTTGTTTTTGAAATTAAAGAAAATGGCGAAGTTGTAAAAGCAGAAATGAAGAATAAACCTATTACTGGAACATTAGTATTTTCTAAATTAGATGTATCAACAAGAGAACCACTTCCAAATACTTTAATAGAAATTTATAATGCTGAAACTGATGAATTAGTTTATAGTGGTAGAACAGATGAAAATGGAGAAATTACTATTGAAGAATTAAGATTTGGAAAATACTATATTTTAGAAAAAGAAGCTCCAGAGGGCTACACTTTAAATGAAGAAAAGATGTATTTTGAAATCCTAGAAGATGGAGAAATAGTTAAATGCACAATGGTTGATGAAAAGATAATTATTGAAGTGCCAAATACAGGCGTAGATGATTATCATATTATCGAAATTGTAAGTTCTTTATTAGTTTTAGGTGGAATAGGAGTTATTGTATATGTTATTAAAAAGAAAAGAAAATAATAAAAAAATTAAAAATAAAAAGTTTAATATTAAAGGGAGTCAACTAATTATAGTTGGCTCTTTACTTATTTTAGGAGGATTAAGTCTTGTTGGTGGTAAATATTTTTATAATTATTTACAAAACAAAGAAGAAGATAATAAACTACAAGATTTTTATGAAGTACAAGAACAAATAGATAATACAGATGAGGAAATTACAAATAATGAAGATAAACTACAAGAAGAAAAGAAAGAAATATCTGTATCTAATGAAGAATATATAGCAGTTATAAAAATACCTAAAATAGGATTAGAAAAAGGATTATACAAAAAAGGTAGTTATAACAATAATGTTAATAAAAATATTCAAATATTAAATGATTCTAGTTATCCAGATGAAGATAATGGAAACTTTATTTTAGCAGGTCATAGTGGTAATGGAAGAATTGCATATTTTAAAAATTTACACAAATTAGAAAGAGAAGATCAAGTTAGTGTTTTTTATAATGGTTCAGAATATAGATACAAAGTTGTAAATATGTATGATATCGAAAAAACAGGTTCTGCTAATATTATTAGAAATGCTAATAAAAGCACTCTAACATTAGTGACTTGCAGACACAACACAAATAAGCAAATTATTATTATTTGTGAGTTAGAAGAAAAAGTTTAGGAGGTATTAAATTGGAAGAAAAATATAATTTAAATAATATGATTAAAGCATTTGAAAAATTATTTAATGCAGGATTTAATACAAGTAAAAAAATAGCGACTCTTGATATAAAAGAAGTTAGAAAAATACCTAATTTAACAATGTCAGATTTTTATATTATTTCTGATTTATGGGAATTAGTAAAAAAGAATAATAATAAAACTTCTCAACTATTTATAGAGTTTTTAAGTGGTTATAAAGAGAAAGGAAATTAAGATGAAAAAATTTGAAATAAATGTAGATATAAATGGAACGATTACTTTTGAAGTACAGGCTAAAAATAGAAAAGACGCTCAAAAACAAGTAGATGATATTTTAAGTAATGATTCTGTAAAAGAAGCGTTAGAAAAATATAGAAATAATATTACTCTAAATAATAGAGTTAAAGAAATTAATGTTAGGGAAAGGTAGGTAATTATTATGGCATATCAAAGCAAGACTCCACCAATTAAATTAAAAGTTACAACAGATACTTATAATTCTTTAATAGAATTTATATCAAAGGTGGAAAATACAAGTCCAGAAGAAGGTAGAGAAAAAGCAACTAAACTAAAAGAAAAATTGTTAAGATATTGTGTTCCTGTTATAGGAGATAACGAAGAACAATTAGTTGAAATAAGGTTTTATCCTAATGAAGCAGGTAATATGATAGATATCTTGTTATATGCAGTAGATGGTGTTATTACAACTAATAATTATTATGAAGTTTTACTAGGTGTAAGAGCAAAAATTAAAGAAGAACGAACTAAAAAATAATAAAAGTTATATTTTCAAAGAAATGGAGGTGTAATTAATGGCAAACAAATTAAGACTTATAACAGACCTTTATGGAGAAACATTAACTCAAATAAGCGATAGTCCAAATGAATGGATGAAGTTTCTAATTACTGCTTCTAATAACTATAAGTATTCATTTAATGATCAAGTTCTAATTTATGCTCAAAGACCAGAGGCAAAGGCTTGTGCAGATATTGACACTTGGAATAGAAATGTTGGAAGATGGGTAAATAGAGGTTCAAAAGGAATTGCATTAATTAATTATGATAAAGGCTATACAAGTCTAAAATATGTATTTGATGTAGCAGATACTAATAGTAAATATGGTAAGAGTTTTAGATTATGGTCAATTCCTAAATTATATGAAAATGATGTTATCGAATCATTAGAAAATAAGTATGGAGAATTAGAAGACAAAAATAATCTAGCAGAAGCAATAAAATCAGTTTCAAAAATAATTGCAGAAGATAATATGTCAGATTATTTATCAGATTTAATATTTTATAGAGATAATAGTGCTTTTGAAAATGTTGATGAAGAAGATATAAGAAATGTCTTTCAATATACTTTGTCTAATAGTATAGCTTATTCAATGATGAATAGATGTGGAATTAATCCTAATGAGTATTTTAAAGAAGATGATTTTGTATATATTTTAACATTTAATAGTTATGACACATTAACAAGATTAGGCATAGCAACTAGCGAAATAACTGAAATGGGATTGAAAGAAATTTATTCTACTGTTAGAAATTTAAGAATAAATGAAATAGAAAAAATTCGCACATTTGAATCAAATAAAAATATGGAATATGATTATAATGAAAGCAAAAATATTGCTGAAAGGAGTGATTTAAATGGCAGTAATAACTTATACCAAACAAGGAGATTACGAGATTCCAGACCTAGTATTAGAGGAGAAGAATCCAAATATTCAAGCGACAGGGAAATACGCAATGTTGAGGTTAAAATATCTGAAAGAACAGAAGAAAGCACTATACACAACATTGTTGATGAAAGACCTATTGACAGAACATTTGATGGAGATACAGAATCAAGCAGAAATCAGGATAGAGGAAATAGTATCTCAATTGAAGAAAACAGAGAATATAACAGAGGAATTGAAACAAACGAATCAAATGAAATGGGTATCAATAATGAACAACTTGAAGATGTCAGCCGAGGAAATAGTGATGAAAGAACTAATTTACGCTTAAATAATTATGAAAAGGACGAGTCAAATCGTTCTTTTTATGTTGTTGTTGATGAAAAGATAAATCAGATAATTGCAAAATCCCCTCATAAAAAAGAGAAAAATAGTAGCATTAGAGATTATTTTAATAATGTTAAAGATATTGATGAAAGATTAAAATATCTAAAAGAATTGTTTAATAATGATTACACAGGAATAATGATAGATAATGAAATGTATGGATATAAAATATTTAATAACGGAATGTTATTTTGGAAAGGTAATTTCTTATCAAGAGATACAGAAAGTTTTGTTGAATGGAATGATTTGATAAATCATATTGAAGCAATGATACTTTTAAATCAATTAAATGATAGAATAGAACCTTTAAAATCTGTAACAGAACAATTAACACTTATTGATAATGATGTGGATAAAACACCAGTAGATTTAGAATTTACACAAGAATTTGTAGATAGATATTTGACTGAAAGAAGTAGAGAAACAAAGTATTTAATATATGAAGAGTTTAGTAAAAGTTATTCATCTCAGTCTAATCAAGAATTTTTGAAAAATCTATATGGTCTTGGAGGTGCAAGTTATACAATTAGTGGTTCTGGTATAGGAGAAGATCATAATTCTAAAGGTATTACTTTTTATAGAGGATATTTTGGAGAAAGTGCAACTAGACAATTATTTAAATGGAATTATATTGAACAAAGAATAAAGTTTTTGATTAAAGAAGATAGATATTTAAATCCGAAAGAACTTGAAGAATATCCTAAATGGTTAGAACAAAAAGAACAAGAAAGAGAATTTAATTCAAAGGTAAATGAACTGGCTGAAGTAGTAGAAGAAATACCGGTAGAATATGAATATCATTTAGGAGATAAAGTTTATATAGGTGCAGATGAATACGAAATATTAAATATAGGAGATATGAATATTTTACTATATGATTATCGATATCCATTATTTAATAGAGAAATGTCAAAAGATGAATTTGATAAAAAAGTAAGAGAAAATCCATCTAATGACCATTTGATAAAAAAGGAAGTTGTAATAGAAGAACAACAAGAAACACCAACTGAAATAAAAGAAGAAATAGTAGCAAAGGAAGAAGAAAAGAAAGAAATTCCAGAAGAAATTATAACTCCGGAATTTACTAAAAAGAAGAAAAGTAAAGTTAATACTTTTGATATTCATCCAGAAATAGATATGAATGATAGAAATCAATATAAAATTATTGATGATAATTTAGGAGTTGATACACCTAAAAATAGATTTAATAATAATATTGAAGCAATAAAAGTATTAAAGAAGTGTGAAGAAGAAAATAGATTTGCTACAAAAGAGGAACAAGAAATATTGTCGAAATATGTCGGCTGGGGTGGATTATCAATGGCATTTGAAGAAGATAATTCATCTTGGAGTAATGAACATTATATTCTTAAAAATCTTCTTGATGAAACAGAATATAATCAAGCACAAGAATCAACATTAACAGCATTTTATACTCCACCAGTTGTTATAAATTCAATGTATAAAGCATTAGAAAATATGGGATTAAAAACTGGAAATATATTAGAGCCAAGTTGTGGTATAGGAAACTTTATTGGAATGCGTCCAGAAACATTAAATAATTGTAAAATATTTGGTATAGAACTAGATAGTATAAGTGGAAGAATTGCAAGACAACTATATCAAAAGTCTAGTATTGCAGTTCAGGGATATGAAAATACTGATTTGCCCAATAGTTTCTTTGATGTTGCAATTGGTAATGTTCCATTTGGAGATTTTAAGGTATTAGATAAAAAATATGATAAGCATAATTTTTTAATACACGATTACTTTTTTGCAAAAACATTAGATAAGGTTAGACCAGGTGGTATTGTTGCATTTATAACAAGCAAAGGAACTCTTGATAAAGAAAACTCAAATGTTAGAAGATATTTAGCACAAAGAGCAGATTTGTTAGGAGCAATAAGATTACCTAATAATACTTTTAAAGAAGCAGCAGGAACAGAAGTAACATCAGATATAATTTTCTTACAAAAAAGAGATTCAATAACTGATATTGAACCAGATTGGGTATATCTTGATACAGATGAAAATGGAATCAAGATGAATAAGTATTTTGTAGATAACCCAGATATGATTATGGGTAATATGCAAATGATTAGTAGTAGATTTGGTATGGATAGTGCCTGTATTGCAGATGATACAATTTCTTTAAAAGAAAGATTAAATGAAGCAATTGCAAATATACACGCTGAAGTAAAAGAATATGAAATAGATGATATGGAAGAAGAAGACTTATCTATTCCAGCAGAATATGGTGTTAGAAACTTTTCATATACTTTAAAAGATGGACAAATATATTTTAGAGAAAATAGCAGAATGTATCCTCAAGAATTAGCACAAACTACTCAAAGTAGAATAAAAGGTTTAATAGAAATAAGAGATTGCGTTAGAACTTTAATAGAGTATCAAACAGAGGATTTCCCAGAAGAAGATATAAAATATCAACAGGGAAGATTAAATCGCTTATATGATGAATTTACGAAGAAATATGGACTAATTAATAGCAGAGGTAACAACTCTGCTTTTTCTAATGATTCAAGTTATTATCTTTTATGCTCATTAGAGATATTAGATGAAAATGGTAATCTTGCTAGAAAAGCAGATATGTTTACTAAAAGAACAATTAGACCAAAAGAAAAAATAACAGAAGTTGATAGTGCAATAGACGCGTTACTCGTTTCTATATCAGAGAAAGCAAGAGTTGATATTCCTTTTATGAAAGAACTTTGTAAAATGGATGAAGAAAAAATGTTATCTGATTTAGAGGGAGAAATATTTAAGATACCTGGAGAAGAAAAATATGTTACTGCAGATGAATATTTGAGTGGTAATGTTAGAGAAAAGTTAAAAGTTGCAGAACAATATGCTAATAATGATGAAAAATACAACATTAATGTTAAATATTTAAGAGAAGTTCAACCACTTGATTTATCAGCAAGTGAAATAAGTGTAAGATTAGGTTCAACTTGGATACCAGAAGATGATATAAAAGAATTTATTAACTACTTATTACAACCATCTTGGAATGTATTAAGAAATATAAGAGTTCATTATATGCCTAGCACTTCTGAATGGAATATTGAGGGAAAAAACTATGATAAATACAATGTTAAATCTTATAATACTTATGGTACAAACAGAGCCAGTGCATATAAGATTATTGAAGATACACTTAATTTAAAAGATACTAGAATATTTGATTATAAAGAAGATGAAAATGGTAAAAAAATTGCGGAACTTAATAAAAAAGAAACTGCAATTGCACAGGCAAAACAAGAACAAATCAAGAATGCTTTTACTGATTGGATATGGAATGATCCAGAAAGGCGTGAAAGATTAGTTAAAAGTTATAATGAACAATTTAATTCTATTAGACCTCGTGAGTATGATGGTTCTCATATTACCTTTGATGGAATGAATCCAGAAATAAGTTTAAGAAAACATCAAGTAAATGCTATTGCTAGAATACTTTATGGTGGGAACACTTTACTTGCTCACGAAGTTGGTGCAGGTAAAACTTTTGAAATGGTAGCGGCTGCAATGGAATCAAAAAGATTAGGATTATGTAATAAAAGTCTATTTGTAGTTCCTAATCATATAGTAGAACAATGTGGTCAAGAGTTCTTACAACTTTATCCTAGTGCAAACATTTTAGTAACTACTAAAAAGGATTTTGAAACTGCAAACCGTAAAAAGTTTTGTTCAAGAATAGCAACAGGAGATTATGATGCAGTAATAATATCTCATTCTCAATTTGAAAAAATACCAATGTCAGTAGAAAGACAAATGGAAATGATAAGACGAGAAATAGAAGATATTACACTAGGTATAGAAGATTTAAAAAGAAATAATGGAGAAAGATTTTCTATCAAGCAAATGATGAAAACCAAGAAAGCATTAGAAACAAAAATGGCAAAATTAAATGATACTTCAAGAAAAGATGATGTAGTCACATTTGAGGAATTAGGTGTTGATAGAATATTTGTTGATGAAGCACATTATTATAAAAACTTATATCTTTATACCAAAATGAGAAATGTAGGAGGAATAGCACAAACAGAAGCACAAAAGTCATCAGACCTTTATATGAAGTGTAGATATTTAGATGAAATAACTGGTGGTAAAGGTGTTATTTTTGCTACTGGTACACCAATTTCAAATTCAATGGTAGAACTTTATACTATGCAAAGGTATTTGCAATATAATGAACTGGCTAAAAGAAATTTACAACAATTTGATGCTTGGGCAAGTACCTTTGGAGAAACAGTAACTGCAATAGAATTATCACCAGAGGGAACAGGATATAGAGCAAAGACAAGATTTGCAAAGTTCTACAATTTACCAGAGCTAATGGCTATGTTTAAAGAAGTAGCAGATATTCAAACGGCAGATATGCTTAATCTTCCAGTACCAAAAGCAAACTATCACAATGTGGTAATAGAACCTAGTGATATACAAAAAGATTTAGTAAAAGAGTTATCAGATAGAGCAGAAAGAGTTAGAAATAAACTTGTAGATTCAAGTATAGACAATATGCTTAAAATCACAAATGATGGTAGAAAATTAGCACTAGATCAAAGATTATCTAATGATATGTTAGAAGATTTTGAAAAGAGTAAAGTTGCTACTTGTGCGAATAATATTTATGAAATCTGGAATAAAACAAGTGATAAAAAATCTGCTCAATTAGTGTTTTGTGATTTATCTACACCACATAATGATGGAAAGTTTAATGTATATGATGACTTAAAAAGTAAATTAATTGAAAGAGGTATTCCAGAGGAAGAAATTTCTTTTATACACGAAGCAAATACTGATGTAAGAAAGCAAGAATTATTTAATAAAGTTCGTAAAGGACAAGTAAGGGTTTTAATGGGAAGTACACAAAAAATGGGTGCAGGTACTAACTGCCAAGATAGGCTAATTGCATTACACGATTTAGATTGCCCGTGGCGACCTAGCGATTTAACGCAGCGTTCTGGAAGAATAATAAGACAAGGAAATATGAATCCAGAAGTAGACATATATAGATATGTAACAGAGGGAACTTTTGATGCATATTTATATCAGTTAGTAGAAAATAAACAAAGATTTATAGCACAGATAATGACTTCTAAAACACCAGTAAGATTTGCAGAAGATATTGATGAAACTGCTTTATCTTATGCAGAAATTAAAGCATTAGCAGCAGGTAATCCTTTAATAATTGAAAAGACAGAACTTGATGCACAAGTTGCAAAATTAAAATTATTAAAGCAAACTCATTTAAGTAATATATATGCAATGGAAGATAAAGTAATAAAATTTTATCCTAATGAAATAAAAAGATTAGAAATAAGAATACAAAATATAGAAGAAGATATTGCTCATTTAAAAAATAATTCTAAAAATACAGATGACTTCCAGGGAATGATTATTAAAGGAGAAAACATTATAGAAAAGAAAGACGCCGGTCAAAAAATAATTGATATTTGTAAATCTATGACTAATAAGGAACCTATTGAAATTGGAGAATATAAGGGATTTAAAATGATATTAAGTTTTGACACTTTTGATAGAACTTTTCATTTAGATATGAAAAATAAATTATCTTATAATGTTGAACTTGGAAGTGATCCATTTGGTAATATTACTCGTATTGATAATGTTTTAAATAATATTGAAAACAAACTAGAAACTGCAAAAAATAATTTAGAAGACACAAAAAAACAATTTGAAAATGCTAAATTAGAAACTCAAAGACCATTCCCACAAGAGGAGGAATTAAAGCAAAAATCTAAACGACTAGATGAGTTAAATATTCAATTAAATCTTAATGAAAAAGACAAAGAAATAATAGATGATGGACTAGATAATCCAGAAAATGGTGGGAATCTTAATAAAGAATACGAAAGATAAAATCACACATTTGATAATATAAATAATATGATTTATTATTTATTTAATAAGGAGTGAAAATATGTGTGAAGAAAAAAAATAATAATAATGTTTCTATTAGTAAGGTAAGACTTGATGAAATAATGCTCTATGAACTTGTTAAAAGGATTTATTGTCAAGGCGATATACCAGATATAGAAATAAATAATTTATTAGAAAAATTATATTGGTATTTAGATAAGAAATTATTTAATTATATTGATACGGATAGAGATATAATTGATGTTCAAGCCTATATAAAATTAACATATGAAAAAGAAAAATGATTTAATGAAAATTGAAAAGGAAAGCGATTTGAGTAATTAACTTGAATCGCTTTAATTATTATAAGGAGGCAATTATGGATTATGAAATGAAATTAAAACAAGAGTTATATGATAAGTTAGAAAAAGAATATAACGATTTTATAGAAGATTTAAAAACTAAAACACCAGATGAAATAATCAATAAATCTTATGAAAAAGTTATGAAAGAAGAATTAAAAGAAATGTTTTATCCAGAGCTTAATAATTATGAGTTATCAGAATTAAAAGCATTAAATAAAACAAAAGCACCTCTTGAAGAATTATATCAAGGATGGATGGATTATGATGGTGGAGTTCACGAACCTTTACAATATAGCATAGAAGATACTCTTGAATTTTTGAAAAAAGAACAACAAAAGAATAGAAATAAATCTATGGAAGGTAGGTAATGGTTATGGCATATTACACGCCAGAAGAAATAAAAAAAGCAAAAGAAATGGATTTATATACTTATTTAGATAATTATGAACCAGATGAATTAGTTCATTTTAGTAGAGATACTTATATGACTAAAACACACGATAGTTTAAAAATAAGTAATGGAATGTGGTACTGGTTTTCACAAGGTGTTGGTGGAAAAAGTGCATTAGAATATCTAATCAAGGTAAGAGATTATTCTTTTATTCAGGCAGTAGAAACTATACTAGGATATTCAAAACAGAAAGCACCAATTAGATATCAGCAAAATGAAAAAATAAAAAATATTAATGTAATACTACCAAAAAAAGCACCTAATAATGATAAAGTTATTAAGTATTTAACAGGTAGAGGAATTGATATTGATATTATTAAAGAATGTATTGATAATAGATTAATATATCAGCAATATCCTAATAATAATGTTGTATTTGTAGGATATGATAAGAACGATTTTCCAAGATATGCGAGTATAAGAGCAACTAATTATAGTAGATTTATGCAAGATGCTTATGGAAGTCATAAAGCATTTTCATTTAAATTAGATTCATTAGAAAATAACAATGAAGTTCATTTATTTGAAAGTGCAATTGATTTATTATCTTATGCAACTTTACTAAAAATGAATAATAAAGAATGGTATAACACTAATCTTTTATCTTTATCTGGAGTATATCAACCTGCAAAAAAGATAGATGAAAGTAAGATACCATTAGCATTAAATTATTATCTAAATCAACATCAAAATATTAAAAAAATATATTTGCATTTAGATAATGATAGTGCAGGAAGATTAGCAACAACAGCATTAAAAACTATTCTTCCAAAGCAATATGAAGTCATTGATGAACCACCAAAAATAGGTAAGGATTTCAATGACTTTTTATGTTATGAAAAAGGAATAAATTATAAAAAAAATTATGAAAGAGTGAGGTAAAAATATGAAATATAATTATTTAGAATTAGCAGAAATGCTTAAAGAAAAAAGAGAAGAAAAAGGATATTCAACAAGAAAATTAGGAGAAATAGTTGGTATAAGCCATACAGAAATATCAAGAATTGAAAATGGTATGCGACCACATTTTTCTTTTGTGATTCTTGCAAAATTATGTAAGGAATTAGATATTGATATGATGAATTTGTTAGATGATGTTGGTGTCTGGGAAGTAGATTCTGACCAATTATTCTATGTAATGTTTAAACAAGAAGAAGAAAAAATATTTAAAATTCACGCTAGAAGTGAGGGCGAAGCAATAAGGATTGCATTTGATTTTGTATGTGAAAATGAACTGATTGATTTCAGTAAATCAAAGAAAGATTTATTGATAGGAGCAGTAAAAAATCCAGAAGATTTTAATAAAAAGATAATAGAAAATTATGAAAGAACCGGTCAGTTAATTGATGAAGATGATGTTGAAATTGACTTAGAAATAACAGAAGATGATGAAGAAAATGATGATGTAGATGGAATAATTTGTCCAGAAGATTGTATTTATTATTGTCCTAATTGTGGTAATTGTACTGCAAGAGAATAATGGATTTAAGTCTAGCCAGCACTGAATTTGTATAGCCACAAATTCCAATGTGGGGCTAGACCCCAATCCCCAATAAGAAAGAAAGAGAGGTTTTAGTTAGAATGAATGAATTATTATTTTTTGCATTAGGAATGATAATCGGTGGATTATCAATCGCAAACTATATGCAATATCAAAAAATAAAAGAGTTAAAAAAATCTATAAATAATTAGGAGGTACAATGTGAGATTAAGAGAAAAACAAATCGTGTTTCGTGCCACTTATGAAGAGTATAAAGAAATTAAAATTAGAGCAGAAAAAGTTGGATTAAATTTATCAGATTATATCAGAAATCGAGCAGTAGGATTTGAACCGAGAGAAAAGCCACCAAAAGAATTTTATGAAGCAATAAAACAAATAAGAATGATAGGAAATAATATAAATCAAATTGCTAGACTTGCTAATGAAACAGGTATATTAGATGAACTTACTTGTAAGCAACAATTTGATAAATTAAACGAGTTGATTATTGAAATTAAAAAAGAGTTTTTACTTCCGAAAAAAGAACAAGAAATTTTATGAGTAAGATAGTAAATAAATTGTAAATATGTTATAATTTTATTTGTTAGGAGAGGATAAAATTATGATTTCTAATTTAGAAAATTCTATACTAAAAGAATTAGATAAACAAAATTTTAAAGCAGATATAATTTCATTAGTAATGAGTAAGTTAGATAATGATGATAAAAAGAATGAATTTCTATCATTTATGATTGATAGTAGAAATGTAATTTTATCGTTAGCAGATTTGTTTAATCAAATAAATGTGTTAGATAAATAGTAATTTGTAGAGGAGATATTTATGGAAGATAAACAAGTATTATTTAATAATATAGATAAAGTTCACACTACCGAAATGGGTATTGATAGAATTAAGAAAAATCTTAAATTAGATACTGATGATGTTGTTGAGTATTGTAAGAATAAAGTTTTAGATAAAAATTGTAACATCTATAAACAGGGTAAAAATTGGTATTGTGAAATTGATAATATAAAAATAACAATCAATTCATATAGTTATACAATTATAACAGCACACAAATTAAAGAGGTAAAATAGATGGATTATCAAATAATAGAATTAGAAGAATTTAATGTAATAGGAATAAGGTATGAATTATCAAAATCATTAAGTAATAATGTAAAATTAGCACAAAACCATTGGAAAATATTTAATAGTAAATTAAGAAATAATAAGTTATATTTAGGAAGTAATTGGTGTAAATATGCTTTTATTGAAAAAATAGAAAATAAGATATTTTATTATATATCTATTCCTAAAAAAGATTTTGTACCAAATGATTTTACAGAAAAGATAATTTTGAAAAGTAAATATTTAAGGGTAGAACATATTGGTAATATGAATAAACTAAAAGATACTATCAATTATGTTTATAAAGAAATAATACCTAAAAATAATATTTTAGTAGAAAATAGGCAATTTGTTTATTTTGAAAAATATGATTATAAATTTCATTGGAATAGAGAAGATTCTGTTATTGAGATCTATATTCCGATTAAATAACAAATTACAATATGGAAGTGAGATGAGTTAATGAATATTCACTTTGGATTTTCATATATAGGTTTAATATTTTTACTAATGTTGATGTTACCAAATATTATATGGAGTAAAAATAAGCCTAAAGGCTATGATAAATATGTAAAAAATGAAAATAAAGTATTACTACTATTGGAGTGGCTTGGAGAAATGCTAGTAACCTGTCTGTCATTGATATTTAGTGATTTTAATATAAATAAAATATCAAACTGGTCTAGTATATTGTTAATTGCCTTTATTATAATGATTTTATACGAAATATATTGGATAAGATATTTTAAAAGTAATAAAACAATGAAAGATATGTATAGTAGCTTGTTAGGAATACCAGTTGCAGGAGCTACTTTGCCAGTAGTTGCATTTCTGTTACTAGGTATATATGGTAGAAATATATTTCTTATTATATCAACAATAGTATTAGGAATAGGACATATAGGAATACACTTAAATCATAAAAAAGAATTAGAATAAGAAATTACAATTTTATAGTTATTGATTTATAGTAATTTACCGAAAAGATTGTCAGTAATGACAGTCTTTTTTGTACGACAAGCAGTTATACAAATAGATTAGTTCAGTGCAACTAATCTATTTTTTATAAGAATTATAAACGAATTAAATGCAATTATTTTTTTATTATTTATTGACATTTAATTATAACTACTATAAAATATAGTAGTATAGTTTGTATTAGAAAGAAGGGCTTAAATATATGAAAAATTATGACAACTATTTTCTTCCTGTAGATAATATGGAAGAAGCAAAAAGATATTATGAGGAAATATTGGGGTTAAAAAAGAAATTTGATTTTTCTGATAAGGGAATGGTTGCTTATAATATTGGAAATGAAGAACCTGCAATAATTTTAAAAGACAAAAATAAATTTGAGAATTTAAAGCCTACAATATGGTTTGAAGTAGAAGATGTTGCAATCTTCTATAAAGAAATGTTGAATAATGGTATAAAATTTTTGAGTGAGCCTTTTAAAATTGGAACTGGTAATGCAGTCGAGTTTGAAGATCCATTTGGAAATAGACTTGGCGTTACAGATTATATTAAGTAAGGAGTAGAGATTATGTCAAATATAGATTTGGTATTATTAGGACTTATTAAACAAAAATCACAAAGTGCTTATGATATTAAAAAAAATATAGAATATCGTAATATACCAAGATGGGTAAGAATTAGTGAACAGTCTATTTATAAGAAAGTATTACAATTAGAATCAAAAGAATATATTGTTAGCCATAAAGAGAAAGAGGGAAATATGCCAGATAAAGCAGTATATACTATTACTGACAAAGGTAATGATTATTTTAATAGACTTATGAATGATATTTCAAATTATGATGTTAGTCTATATTTGGATTTTAATATTATTATTACGAATTTAGATTTAGTAGATGATGAACAAAAAAAGATTCTTGTTTCTAATATAAAATCAAAGATATTAGAATTAAAAGAATTGCTAAATGAAAGACAATCTCATAGACAACATATTCCTAATGTTGGAAAACAAATGTTCAAACAACAATTAGCATTAGTAGAAACATTAGAAAAGTGGATAATTGATTTTGAGAATAGTTTAAAAGGACAAAATTAGCAAATATTGATTTTAAGTTAAAAGATAAATTTGTAGGGAGGGAAATTATATGAAAATAATCAACATTGGTATTCTTGCTCATGTAGATGCAGGAAAGACGACTTTAACGGAAAGTCTGCTTTATACAAGTGGAGCGATTTTAGAATTAGGCAGTGTAGATAAGGGAACAACAAGGACAGATACTATGTTTTTAGAACGTCAGCGTGGAATCACAATTCAGGCAGCAGTTACTTCTTTTAATTGGAATGACTACAAAATCAATATTGTAGATACTCCTGGACATACAGATTTTATAACAGAAGTGTATCGTTCCTTATCTGTTCTTGATGGAGCTATTTTAGTAATTTCTGCTAAAGATGGTGTACAAGCACAAACAAGAATACTATTCCATGCACTTCAAAAAATGAATATACCAACAATTATTTTTATAAATAAAATAGATCAGTATGGAATTAACTTAAATAATATTTATCAAAATATCAAAGAAAAACTTTCAAATGATATTATTGTTATGCAAAATGTAACATTAACTCCAGAAATATCAATTAAAAATATCATTGATTTAGATGAATGGGATCCTGTAATTTCCAAAAATGATAAACTTTTAAAAAAATATATTGCAGGAGAAAAATTGACTATACAGGAATTAACGCAGGAAGAATATAGGTGTGTTAAAAAAGGTTCGTTGTTTCCTATATACCATGGAAGTGCTAAAAATAATATAGGAACTCAACAACTCATTGAAGCTATTTCAAATCTTTTTTGTCCTGAAATGAATAAGAATTATTCAGAACTATGTGGAAGAGTTTTTAAAATTGAATATACAGACCATAAGCAAAGATTAGTTTATTTGCGTCTTTACAGTGGAACATTACACTTACGAGATACAATTGTATTGTCAGAAAAAAAGAAAGTGAAACTTACAGAAATATATATTCCTTCAAATGGAGAAATGATACAGACAGAAATAGTTTGTTCTGGAGATATTTTTATAATACCTAACAATACATTAAGATTGAACGATATTATAGGAAATGAAAAGATTTTGCCATGCAATGTATGGAATGACAAGCCTGTACCAATGCTACGAACAAGAATTGAACCGATAAAAATAGAAGAGAGAGAAAAATTATTGGATGCTCTTACAGAAATTGCAGATACTGATCCTCTTTTACGTTATTGTATTGATACGATAACACATGAAATCGTCATTTCTTTTTTAGGAACAGTGCAGTTAGAAGTTATCTGTTCTCTGTTGATTGAAAAATATCACATAAACATAAGAATCGAAGATCCAACCGTAATTTATTTGGAAAAGCCATTACAAAAGGCAGATTATACTATTCATATTGAAGTACCACCAAATCCATTTTGGGCATCAATTGGATTATCAATAACTCCACTTCCAATTGGCAGTGGAATACAGTACGAAAGCAAAGTTTCACTCGGTTATTTAAATCAAAGTTTCCAAAATGCAGTAAGAGAAGGTATTAATTATGGACTGGAGCAAGGTTTGTATGGCTGGGAAGTAACAGATTGTAAAATATGTTTTGAATATGGTGTTTATTATAGCCCTGTTAGTACTCCCTCGGATTTTCGTTTTCTTGCCCCAATTGTACTTGAACAAACATTGAAAAAAGCGGGAACGCAATTATTAGAGCCATATCTTTCGTTTATACTTTTTACACCACAGGGATACCTTTCTCGTGCATATAATGATGCACAAAAACATTGTGCAATAATTGAAACTAGTCAATCAAAAAATGATGAAATTATTTTTACAGGACATATTCCTGTACGTTGTATTAATGAATATCGTAATACTTTAACTCTATATACAAATGGGCAAGCAGTTTTTTTGACAGAATTAAAAGGTTATCAAATTGCTACTTGTGAACCAGTTATTCAATCACGTAGACCAAATAATCGAATAGATAAAGTACGCCATATGTTTAATAAAAAAGAAAATTAAGTTACTATTCGCTAAATTACAATTTATTGAGCAGGTCAAAATTGATTTGCTCTTTTTTGTTTCAAAGAAAGGAGTTGAAGATGGCAACAACAGGTATATGGAAAATAGGAAAAAGATTAGATAATGTATTAGTATATACAACTAATATTGAGAAAACTAAAAATAGTGAATATACAAAAGAGCCATATTGTAATCTTCACAATGTAATTGAATATGTAGAAGCAGATTATAAAACGGAAAAACAATTATATGTAACGGGAATTAATTGTGAAGTAGAAACAGCATTACAAGAAATGATGATTACAAAAGAAAGTTTTAATAAGACTGGTGGTATTTTAGGATTTCACGCATTTCAATCTTTTAAAGAGGGAGAAGTTACTCCAGAATTAGCACATAAAATTGGAGTAAAGTTAGCAGAAGAAATGTGGGGAGATAGATTTGAAGTTGTTGTATCAACTCACTTAAATACAAAACATTATCATAATCATTTTGTAATAAATTCGGTTTCATTTGTAGATGGTAAAAGATATTATGATAAAAGAGAAACTTATGCAGAACTTCGTAAAATATCAGATTCAATTTGTGAAGAATATGGTTTATCTAAATTGAAAGAAAAATCTTGTAAAAGAAGTAAAATAAATTATGCTAATTATCAAAAAGGTAATTTTGAAAAGAACAATTATTATACAAAAGCAAAGGAAGATTTAGATAGAGCAATAGAACAAGCCTATGATTATAAAGATTTTTGTAATCTAATGAAAGCAATGGATTATGAGATAATGATTAGATATGACAAAATTAGCATTAGGAGAAAAGGTTATAAAAAGAATATCAGAATTGAAAGATATTTTGGAGAAGATTATTCGATAGATAGAATTAATGGAAGAATAGAAACAACTTATGCACCCAGAATACCATTTATTGAAGTATTTGGTAATGTCAAATATGAAGTTGATAAGAAAACATATACTAAACCAAAACATAAAGGATTCTATGGCTTATATTTGCATTATTGTTATTTATTAAAAGTATTTCCCGTAAAAAATCCTAAACAAAGACTGTCTGCTGAAATTCGTGCAGATATAAGAAAGATGGATAAAATATCAGAAGAAGCAAGACTGCTCGTTAGTAATGATTTAAAAACTAATGAGCAGTTTTTTTGTTTCAAAGAAGAAAAAGAAAAAAGATTAAAAGAACTCACTGATAAAAGATATGAACTTTGGTACAAACACAAAAAAACAAATAGTGTAGAAGAAAAAGAAATTTTATCTAGTCAAATAGATGAAATAAATAAAGAATTAAATCCAATACGAAAGGAGGTGGTATTATGTGATGATATTCTTACAAGAAGTAAAGAGATAGAAGAAAAATTATCTCAAGAAGAAAAAGAACAAGGAAAGGAAGTGAAGAACAATGAATGCATCAGGTGACGCTGCTGAATCAATTGTTAGAATGAGTTTGCAGGGATTGGAGGTTGCAACAAGAATATCTGGAAGTGGTGCAAAAAATATTGCAGCACTTATTTATACTATTATGAAAGAAAATACGCAAACAAAAGGTAAAACAAGACTTACTAATATGATTAAAAGTGGTAAGGAATTAAAAGTTTTCACAGTAAAAGAAGAAAACTTTAAAAAATTCACACAAGAAGCTAAAAGATATGGTGTTTTATTTTGTGCTTTAAAAGGCAAAGAAAAAAGTATTGATGGAATGGTAGATATAATGGTAAGAGCAGAAGATGCAAGTAAAATCAATCGTATAGTTGAAAGATTTAAGTTTGTAACAATAGATACTGCTTCTATCAAAAATGATGTTCAAAAATCAAAAGATGGTAAAGACAAAGGTATCATTGTTAAGAGTATAGAAGAAAAACTTGTAGATGATATTTTAACAAAACCAATTAATAAGGAGGAACAAGAGGTATTAAACCCCCAAGTGGCAAAGATGGAAAAAAGCCCTCTATCAGAGCCTACCTCAAAGAACAAAAACAAATCAGATCAGGGTGCTAAATTAGAAAAGCCAAGTGTTAGAGAAGAAATAAAACAAATTAAAGAAGAACAAAAACAAAAGGCAGATAATAATTTAGATAAGTCTGAACTATCAAAAGAAAAAGATAGTAAAAATAAGTTTAATGAAACTAAACATAAACAACCTAAAAATAAAAAGAAAAAATCAAAAGAAAGAGGGTAGAAATTATGAATGATATTGATGATATAGTTTCAGTTGCAAATAGTAGTACACAAAATAAATCATTTGATAAAAATGCTTGGATGAAGAAAAAACAAGAAGAAAGAAAAAGTGCTTATGATTTAATTGATAAAACTGCTACTGAAATAGTGAGTGATTCAAGTAAATTAAAAACTTATCTAGATGTTCAAGGTAGAATGAATAAGTATTCAGTTGGTAATGCGTTACTAATAACTGCACAAATGCCAAATGCAACACAATTAAAAGAATTTTCTGATTGGAAAGAAGCGGGAGCATTTATAAAAAAGAATGCAAATAGCATAATAATTCTAGAACCAGGAGATTCATATACAAGAGCAGATGGTACACAAGCAACTTCATATAATCCAAAGAAAATGTTTGATATATCACAAACAACTTTTAAACAAAATAATAAGTTAAATGATTATGATGATAAAACAAAATTAACAGCACTTTTAAAAGATTGTCCTGTTAATATAAAAGTAGTTGATGAAATATCTGGGACAAATAGAGTTGCTGAATGGAATAAACAAGATAATGTTTTATATGTTAAAAGAGGTGGCGAAACACAAGATATATTTAAAGAATTATCTGAAGAACTTGCAAGAGCAACATTAGAAGAAACAGGAAATGCAAGTTTAGATAACTTTAAATGTAGATGTACTTCATATATGTTATGTAAGAAGTATGGAATTGATGTTTCGTCTTTTAATTTGGAATCAATTCCTGATTCTCTTAAAAATATGAATTCTAGTGAAATTAGAAATGAACTAGGTTCAATGAGAAATGCAATGGAAGATATAAATATAAGAATGGGACAACATTTTGAAAATATATCTAAAAAAGCAAAAACAAAAGATTTGGAAAGATAGGAGGATTTTAAGTGAAAGAAGAAGTTAAAATATTGGCTCTTGATAAATACGAAGTTGGACTTGTTATAAATGCACTTAATGAAATGCGAAATAAACAAATTGCAAGAGATGAAGATACAACATTTATAGATGAAGTCTTAATTCGTATTATTGATACCCCATTTAAAAAGAAACACGTTAAGGTACTTGAATGTAGATAATGGATAGTAATAGAGATAATATTCCGAAATGGGTTTATTTTCTTGGGTTAATTCCTACAATATGGATTTCACTTTTAATTGCACCATCAATAAGTGGTGGTTTAACACAGATAATAAAGGACTTTCCTAAACTAATGGAGAGTCCTTTTTCTATATCTTGGTGTAACAATAGTTTAAAATTAATTATAATAATGATTCTATGCTATGCAATGGGTATAGGAATATATTTATCTACAAGAAAGAACTATCGTAGGAGAGAAGAACACGGAAGTGCAAAATGGGGTATTGCATCTGCTATTAATAAAAAGTATGAGCAAAAACCTATTTCGAATAATAAGATATTAACTCAAAATGTATCACTTGGATTAAATGGTAAAAAACATAGAAGAAATTTGAATGTTTTAGTATGTGGAGGAAGTGGTGCAGGTAAAACAAGATTTTATTGTAAGCCTAATATAATGCAAACTAATACTTCATTTGTAATACTTGACCCAAAAGGAGAAATTGTAAGAGATTTAGGTTATTTATTAAAAAGACAAGGATATGAAGTAAAAATATTAGATTTAATTAATATGGAAAAAAGTCATTGCTATAATCCATTTGTTTATCTAAAAAGTGATAATGATGTTCAAAAATTAGTGACAAATCTATTTAAAGCAACAACACCAAAAGGTTCATCATCTAATGATCCATTTTGGGATACGGCGGCTTCAATGCTTTTGTTAGCATTAGTATTTTATTTGAAATATGAAGCACCAGAAGATGAGCAAAACTTTCCAATGGTAATGGAATTATTGAGAGCAGGAGAAGTTCACGAAGATGATGATTCTTATATAAGTCCATTAGATGTTTTATTTAATAGACTTGAAAGTAAGAATCCAGAACATATAGCACTTAAATATTATAGAGATTACCATAGTGGTAGTGCAAAAACTCTTAAATCAATACAAATTACTCTTGCTGCAAGACTTGAAAAGTTTAACCTAGAAAGTTTGGCATCATTAACTACAACAGACGAATTAGATTTGTCATCATTAGGAGAAAAGAAAACTGCATTATTTGCATTAATTCCAGATAATGATACAAGTTTTAATTTTCTTGTAAGTATTTTATACACACAATTATTTCAACAACTATTTCTACTAGCAGACCATAAATATGGTGGTAGTTTGCCAGTTCACGTTCATTTTGTAATGGACGAATTTGCAAATGTAAGTTTACCAGATGGTCATTGAAGCAATACTTATGCAAATAAAGTCTGTTTTAAATATAGAAAAAACAATCAACAAAATAAAAGAAAATAGTAAAACAACAAATAAAGATGAATATGAAAAACAAATATTAAAATTAAATAATGATATTGATAAAATAAAAAGATTGAAAAAAGTAGCTTACGAAGATTGGAAATTAGAAAAAATATCAAAAGAAGAATTCATAAATTATTCAAATGACTATGAAAAAAGTATTGAAAATCTTAATAATGAAATTAAAGTCTATGAGAATAAAATAGAAGCAAGTTTAAGAGATATAAAAGAAGATGAATATTGGATAGAACATTTCAGAAGAAATAAAAAGATAAAATCCTTATCAAGAGAAGTTATAGAAGAACTTATAGATTGTATATATGTTCACGAGGGTGGAAATATAACAATTAAATTTAAATATCAAAATGAATATGAAAGAGCATTAAAATCAATTGAAAATGAAATGGAGGTGGCTGTATGAATAAATGGAATGTAGCAGCATATTTAAGATTATCATCAGATGATGGAGATAAAGCGGAATCAAATAGTATAGGAAATCAAAGAAGTATTATAAATCAATATATAAAACAAAATAAAGAATTAAAAAATGTAGAATATTATATTGATGATGGTTATTCAGGAACAACATTTGATAGACCTGATTTTAATAGAATGATTGATGATATTCGAAAAAATAATATTAATTGTATTATACTTAAAGATTTATCAAGATTTGGTAGAAACTATATTGAAGTTGGAAAATATTTTGATATGATTTTGCCAAATTATAATGTAAGAATTATTGCTATTAATGATAATATTGATAGTTTTAAAGATCCGAATTCAATTAATAATGTAATTGTACCATTTAAAAATTTAATGAATGATGAGTATGCACGAGATATTTCTAATAAGGTTAGAAGTGTTTTAGATAATAAAAAAGCAAACGGTCAATTTATTGGTTCAACAGCACCTTATGGATATTTAAGAGATCCAAAAAATAAATATAATTTTATAATAGATAAAAAAGCAGCTAAAGTTGTTAAGAAGATTTTTTCTATGATTCTAAATGGAAAAAGTAAAAAAGAAGTTGTAGAAGAACTAAATAAAATGAATATATCAACTCCATCTGCTTATAAAGTAGAAGAAAAAATATATAATTACAATTATAAAGATTCATCATCAAAATGGACTACAAAAAAATTAGATAATATTTTAAAAAACAGAGTATATATAGGTGATTTAGTACAAGGAAAGATGAAGAAAATAAGTCATAAAGTTCATAAAACATTAAGAGTTTTAGAAGAAGATTGGATTGTTATTCCTAATCATCATAAAGAATTGATTTCAAAAGAAGAATTTGATAAAGTTCAAGAAATATTATATGAAAGAATTATAAAAGTAAGGAATGATAATAATTATGATTTGTTTGCAGGACATTTGAGATGTAGTGATTGTGGTGGTAATTTAGTATTAAGACAATCTAAGGGATATGAATATTATTATTGTTCTAATTTTGTATATAAGAAAAATTGTACTAGACACGCAGTAAATAAGAAGAAATTAGAGAGTAATGTTATTGATTTGATAAATAATTTTAAAAATGTAATAAATGATATAGATTTAAAAATAAAAAATATAATCAGTGAAAAAGATAAGAATTATGATGTTGAAATATTGAATATTAAAATTAACAATAATAACAATAAAATTGAAAAATTTGCAAAATTAAGAGAATCTGTAAAAAGTGATTTGCAAGAGGGATTTATTAGCGAAGATGAATATTGGGAATATAGTAATGAATATAGTAATGAAATTACAAAACTAAAAAAAATACAAAAAGAATTAAAAGATAGATTAAATAAAATAAATAGTGACGCAGAAAATAATATGGAATGGATTGAGAGGATAAAATCATTAAAAATTGTTGAAAAACTTGATAAAAAGTTGATAGATGAACTAATAGAAGATATTGTAATAGACGATAATAGCAATATTAAAATTATATTTAAATGTGAAGATAAATATTTTGAGGCACTAGACTTTATAAATAAAGAATAATGTGATATAATATTGTTTGAAAAAAATGCTGATTAAAATGTAATTTATAGTGATATAAATTAAGGAAGGAATGATTTTTTTTATGGAAAAAAATATGAATAATAAAAATCAAGAAAGTTTATCAAAAGTCGTTATTAACTGGTATCCAGGCCACATGGCTAAAACAAAAAGAGAAATAAAAGAAAAAATAGATCTAATAGATATAGTATTTGAGGTAGTAGATGCTCGTATACCATATTCATCAAAAAATAAAGATATTGAAGAAATGACCAATAGTAAACCAAGAGTTATTATCATGACAAAAATAGATTTATGTGATATGGATAAAACAAATGGTTGGATAAAATATTATGAAGATAAAGGATATATAGTGGTACCGATGGATTTAGCTCACAATCCAAATACTAAAGTAATATTCGATAAAATATCTCCAATTATCAATGAAATAAATAATAAGAGAATAAGCAAAGGATTAAAAGCCAGAAGAGCAAGAGTCTTAGTAATGGGAGTACCAAATGTTGGAAAATCAACCCTAATCAATAGATTAGTAGGAAAGAAAAGTACAAACGTTGGTAACAAACCAGGAGTAACTAAAAATCTAGAATGGATAAGAATAAATGACAAACTAGAATTACTAGATACACCAGGTATATTATGGCCAAAATTAGATGATGATACAGTTGCACATAATTTAGCGGCTATGACTGCTATAAAAGAAGAAGTATTAGATAGCGAAGATATAGCTATCTATATCATACAGAAGATGTTAAAAGAATATCCTGACAATATTATAAATAGATATAATATAACCGAAAAAGAAGGTATTATAATTATATTAGATGAAATAGGTAAAAAAATAGGAGCCTTAAGAAACAGCGAAACAGATTATGATAGAGTATATAAACGTGTAATAAAAGATTTACAAGATGGCTATTTAGGAAAAGTAACTTTTGATAAAATAAAGGTATAGTTCATAAACTATACCTTTTATCTTATAATATTACCAAGTATTCCATAAGATATAATACTCATAATAATACTAGCAAGAATTACTCCAAGTAATATATAGAAGAAAGACTTCTTCCTATCCATCCCAAGTAGTACCGCAAGAGCAGAACCAGTCCAAGCGCCAGTACCAGGAAGTGGAATACCTACAAATAACATAAGTCCAATATAACCATATTTATCAATTTGATCTTTTTTCGATAAAACTTTCTTTTCAAACTTATTTACAATTTTTTTAGTAGACTTAAATTTTCCTAACCAATTTAAAATTTTTTCCAAAAACAATAATAAAAATGGTATAGGCAAAACATTACCTAATATACTTAAAATATAACCAGGCAAAAAACTAACATTAAGTATTGAAGCAGCAAGAAGACCACCTCTTAGTTCAAGTAAAGGTAACATTGATATAATAAATACAACAACATCTTTATTCAAACCACTAAATAAATCTACCAGACTGTTAACCAGACTTTCCATCTATTTCATCCTCCACTTATAAATTATAACAAAATAAAAATAATAAGTAAATTATATTTAGTATATTTTACATTACTTAATTGATTTTTAGACTATATTATTGTATAATCAATAATGAAAGGAAAAAATATGATATATAAATTAAAAAGGAATATTCCCAATATAATAACAATATCACGAATTGTATCTTTAATATTAGGCTTTGTTTTCTTTATAAAAAATAAAATAATATTATCATTAATATTTTACATATATGGAGCAGTCTCGGATGCCTTAGATGGCTATTTTGCCCGAAAACTATCTGCATATAGTAAATTTGGTCAATATTTAGACGCCATAAGTGATAAATTATATTTTTTATCATTAATAATTATATTATTAATATATAAATATTATTTAATGGTAATACCATTAATAATAGAATTAATAATATCAGTCATAAACTATCTAATACTAAAGAAAAACAAAAAAGTATTTACTGAGAGAGTGGGAAAATTTAAAACAACACTCTTAATAATAGATCTAATATTAGGAATAATATCAATAAAAATAAAAGAAATTATATACCCACATATAATAATATTATTGTTAGTATTATATTTTGAATTTCAAACAGTCTTTGCCTATATAAATCAATTAAATAACAAAAGCAAAGAAAAAATAGTAAGTTTTAAAGGAAAAAATGTTATAGAAAGAATAAAACTATTATTAGAAGAATTTATATATTATATAAAGAAACCAATAACAATAAAGTAGGAGGAAAAACAATGATAGATATAGAAATAATAAGAAAAACACCAGAATTAGTAAAAGAAAATATAAAAAAGAAGTTTCAAGATAAAAAATTACCTTTAGTAGATGAAATATTATCATTAGATGAAAAGGTAAGAAAACTAAAAATAGAAGGAGACACATTAAGACAACAAAGAAACACCATAAGTAGTGAAATAGGAACACTTATGCGTGAAGGTAAAAAAGATGTTGCCGAAGAAAACAAGAAGAAAGTAGTTGAAATAAATAACAAGCTAATAGATATTGAAAAAGAAGAAGAAGAATTATCTATTAAACTAAAAGACGATATGATGAAAATACCAAATATCATTGATCCATCAGTACCAATAGGAAAAGATGATAGTGAAAACGTTGAAGTTCAAAAGTTTGGTGACCCAGTAGTTCCAAATTATGAAATACCATATCATGCCGATATCATGACCAAAGTCGGTGGTTTAGACAAAGATAGTGCAGGTAGAACTAGTGGCAACGGTTTCTATTATCTAATGGGCGATATTGCCAGATTATCAAGTGCCATGCTATCATATGCTAGAGATTATATGATAGACAAAAATTTTATTTATTGCATTCCACCATTTATGATAAGAAGTGATGTCGTAACAGGCGTAATGTCATTTGATGAAATGGATGCCATGATGTACAAAATAGAAGGAGAAGACTTATACCTAATTGGAACTAGTGAACATTCAATGATAGGCAAATTCAAAGGACAAATAATAAAAGAAGAAAACTTACCAATTACCATGACTTCATATTCTCCTTGCTTTAGAAAAGAAGTAGGGGCACATGGCATTGAAGAAAGAGGTGTTTATAGAGTACATCAATTTGAAAAACAAGAAATGATAGTACTATGTAAACCAGAAGAATCAATGGAATGGTATAACAAAATGTGGCAATATACAGTAGAGATATTTAGAAATATGAATATACCTGTAAGACAGTTAGAATGCTGTTCTGGAGATTTAGCAGATCTAAAAGTAAAATCATGTGATGTCGAAGCATGGAGTCCAAGACAACAAAAATACTTTGAAGTAGGATCATGTTCAACTTTAGGAGATGCCCAAGCCAGAAGACTAGGTATAAGAATAAAAGGTGAAAAAGGAAATTATTATCCTCACACATTAAATAACACTGTATTAGCCAGTACTAGAGCTTTAATAGCCCTAATTGAAAATAACTATAATGAAGATGGCAGTATAACAGTGCCAGAAGTATTAAGACCATATATGGGAGGATTAGAAACAATAAAATAATTGGGTATCAGTAGATACCCTCTTTTATTAGGAGGAATATGAATAAAATATATAAATTTATGGATGGAAGATATGGAATAGATGAATTATATAAATTCTTATTAATAATATGTACAATATTAATACTATTAAATACCATTATAAAAAGCAAAATAATAGATATCATAGAACTAATAATATTAATAATATCAACAATAAGATTTTTATCAAAAAACAAATCCAAAAGGCAAAAAGAAAACCAAATATATATCAAAATAAAAAACAAAATTATAAAATATTATCAATATCAAAAAAAGAGATACCAAGATCATAACACTCATATTTATCGTAAATGTCCAAAATGCAAACAAAAAATAAGATTACCATTAAAAAAAGGCAAACACACAGTAAAATGCCCCAATTGTCAACATCATTTTATAGTAAAATGTCCTAGAAATGAAAAAATAAAAATAGAAATAGTAAAATAAGTTTTAAATCACTTGAAAAAAAATACAATTTATAGTATATTTAATTAAGATAGAAAGAGAAAAAAGAGGTGTAATTTTATGAATGAACAAGAAATGATTCAAAGACAAAAAATAGAAAAAAGAGAAAAAACAGATATCATATTAGCTTATATATTAATAGTTATCTTATTAGCAGGAATAGGTATAGTATTATATTTAAAGTATGGAAGCAGTCAAGATAATACTAAAGTTCCAAATGAACATGTATCAAATTACATAACATTAGACAAAATATCAAATAGTTTAAATAGTTCTAACTTATCTTCAAAATTAATAGCGGATGGTGCTACATTTACAAGTACAGTAAATGAAAACAATTTAATAGTAAATTATAGTAAAGAAGATACCAAGGTAGACTTAACAATTCCATTAATAGATAATGAATTAGAAATAAATATTAAAGAAGAAAATAAAGATTTAATAACACAAATATATAAAGAAATAATGAATATCATCTGCACTTATTATGGTAACGATGCAAATAGTTGTACTGCCGCAATTAAAGAAGTAAATTCTACAGAAGATGGTATAAGATTCGTAAATGATGAAAATAATAATATTGTCTATATTAATATAATGAAAAGTATTGATGTATCAAAATATTCAAATACAAATAGCACAAATACATTGTCATTAGCAGATATTAGTAAAGAAAACACTTCTAATATTTTAGTAAACAATGTAAGTATTACTAGTGGCACTGATGTTATTAATATAAATTATCAAGTAGAATTCAAAGATCAAAACTTAGCCAATAATTTCAGTGTAAATATCGCATTGTATGATGACAATGATACCTTGTTAGAGGAGCAAACCAAAGAATATACTAAAGAAGATATAACCAGTCCAAAAATTGATACAATAAGCTTCAATTTAGATGATACATTAAAACTAGATAATATAAAGAAGTATAGTATAAATATTACAGAATAAGGAGGCAATATGAGTACACATATAGAAAGCAATATTAATGATATTGCTAAAACAGTACTAATGCCAGGGGATCCAAAAAGATGCGAATATATCGCCAAAAAGTTTTTATCTAATGCTAAAATTATCAATAATGTAAGAGGTATGACAGCCTATACCGGTTACTATAAAAGCAAACAAATAACAGTATTTCCATCAGGAATGGGCATTCCTAGCATGGGAATATATTCATACGAATTATTTAAAGAATACAATGTTGAAAACATAATACGTATAGGAACCATGGGTAGTTATACCAATTTACAATTAAAAGATATCGTTCTAGTAGAAAATTCTATAACCAATTCCAATTATGGTAGATATCTATGTAACTACCAAAACATTAATATAAATAGTAATGCCGAATTAAATAGCAAGATTGAATTATCAGCACAAGAATTAAATTTAAAAATAAATAAAGGAAATATATATTCATCAGATGTCTTCTATGAACAAAATAATAATTTCCAAGAAAAAGTTGCCAAGTATTCAGTTTTAGGAGTAGAAATGGAATCATTTGCACTACTATTAAATGCTAAACTACTTAATAAAAAAGCAACAACATTACTTATGGTAAGCGATAGTTTTATTTTTGCAGACAAATTATCTAGTTTAGAAAGAGAACAAGGACTTGATAATTTAATAATTTTAGCTCTAGAAGCCAGTTTAAAAATTTAAAACCCGTACATAATATAACAAGAGGTGATATGCATGAATATAGAAACAATTAATATGGGTGCCTACAATTTGCACTTCATTAAAACCAAAAAATTTAAAACAATAACAATAGATGTAGATTTTTATCGTGAAATCAAAAAAGATGAAATTACCAAAAGAAATTTACTAAAAATGATATTATTAGACTCAAGTAAAAATTATAAAAATGAAAAAGATCTAATAATAGAAAGCGAAAACTTATATGATATAAAAGTATCATCATCAATTTCTCGTATTGGTAAATTTAGTAATTTATCTTTTCAGACAAAATTCCTAAACGAAAAATACACAGAAGAAGGAATGAATAAAGAATCTATCATCTTTTTTCTTGACCTAATATTTAATCCAAATGTAAAAAATAACGCTTTTCTTAATATTGATAAACAAAAAAGTAAGTTAAAACAAGATATAATAAGTATTAAAGATAATAAAGTAAAATATTCAGTATTAAAATTAATGGAGAAAATGAAAGAAAAAGAATACTCATATAACACATTTGGCTATCTAGAAGATCTAGAAGATATAACAGGTGAAGAATTATATACCTACTATGAAAAAGTATTAAAAGAAGATCAAATAGATGTCTTCATTCTTGGTGATATAGATGAAAGCCAAATTAAAGAAATATTTAAAGAATATTTCAAAGTAACAACCTTCAAAAAAAATAATAAAGATCTTCTTATAAAAGAATTGCTTCCAAGAAAAAGAATAGTAAGATATCATGAATATGATAAAGTAAATCAAGCCCAATTGATAATATTATGCAGTTTAAATAATCTTACAGAGTTTGAAAGAAGATATACTATAAAATTATATAATGAAATAATAGGTGGTTCAGCCAATTCCATATTATTTGAAAATGTAAGAGAAAAACATAGCTATTGTTATTACGTAAACTCTAGTGTTAAAGCTTACGATAATATTTTACTTATAAATTCAGGAGTAGAACAAGAAAATATAGACAAAACAATTAAATTAGTCAGAAAAACATTAAAAAGTATTACTGAAGGAAAATTAAAAGAAGAAAATATAATATCCGCTAAAAACACAATAATATCAGGTATAAAATCAGCATCAGATGAACCAATGGGCATAATCAATACATATTTTTCTAAAGTTTTAGTGGGCACTCCAAATGAAGAAGAACGTATAGCAAACTTTAACAAAATAACAAAAGAAGATATTGTAAAGGTGAGTAAAAAAGTAACCCTTCATACTATCTTAACATTAGAAAGTAAGGAGGATGAATAATGGAAAAAATAAAATTAAAAGACATAAATGAAGACATTTACTATGAAAAATTAAATAATGGTTTAGAAGTATATCTATATAATAAAGACAACGTTCATACAAATTATGTAACATTTACAACAAAATATGGATCAATATACAATGAGTTCGTTCCAATTGGTGAAAACAAAATGACATCATTTCCTAAAGGAATTGCTCATTTCTTAGAACACAAAGTTTTTGTGCAAAAGGATGATCCACAGCCAATGGAATTTTTTGCTAAATCAGGCTCAATTTGTAATGCATATACAACTTTCAGAAATACAACTTATCTTTTTTATGCTACAGAAAATCTAGAAGAGAATATAAATTATCTTCTAGATTATGTTCAAAATATTTACTTAACACCAGAATCAGTAGAAAGTGAAAAAGGTATAATAGCAGAAGAAATACATATGTATGAAGATCGACCAAACGAAGTATTAATTGAAAAAACAAGATTGAATTCATTAAATAACAATCCTTACCGCGATAGCATTATAGGTACAGTTAAAGATATTGAAAGCATAACAAAAGAGGATCTAGAAACATGTTATCACACATTCTATCATCCATCTAATATGTTTATAGTGGTATCCGGTAATTTCAATGTAGAAAAAATAATGGAGACAATAAGAGAAAATCAAAGAAATAAAGAATTCAAAGAATTAGATAAAATCAAGATAAAAGAATTCGAAGAAAAAGACAAAGTATATAAAGAAAAAGAAATAATAAAAAGCTCAACAAACATACCAAAAGCTGCTTATACCATAAAGATACCACTAAAAAATATCAAACTTACAAGAAGAAAACTCCATCTATATCTATATATATTATTCACAACACTATTTGATGAAACAAGTAACTTTGATCAAAAATTAAAAGAAGAAAATATTATAACCAGCACAACATATGTAAGTTTATTAAATTGTAATACACATATATTAATATCTCTAATAAATGAAACATCAAAGTATGAAGAATTTTTATCAAAATTAAAAGAAAAATTAGAGACATTAGAAGTAAAAGAAACTGACTTTAACCGTAAGAAAAAAGTATTGATAAGTAATGAAATATTAGCCTTCGAATCAGTAGAAACAGTAAATGATATAATTATCGATAATATTATATATGATAACAAATTAGAAGATAATCCAATTGAAATAATAAAATCATTAACATATAAAGAGTTAAAAGAATTAATTAAAGAACTTGATATCAAAAATACCAACACAGTAATAGTAAAGAAATAAAGTAGAAAATTTTCTGCTTTATTTTTCTTTTAAACTCAAATGTAAACTAACGCAAAAAATATTTTCAAAAGTAAATATTTATGTTATGATAATAATAAGGAGATAAGAATATGAAGAAACTATTTTCACGTTTAGATAAACCATTATTAATAACAACCATAATTTTCTTTATATTTGGTGCAATAATGATTCAAAGTGCATCATCGATGGAATCTTTTATGCGTTATAACTATAGTCCATATCACTATTTTGTTAGAGAATTAATTTTTCTAGCAATAGGAACAGTCTTTTTCCTATTCACAATAATATTTCCTACAAAAAACTATAAAAAAGTATATAGTTTTCTATTATTTTTAGTATTTATGGCCTTGCTGGGTCTCCTAGTATATGGCCATGCCGCTAATAATGCAGTTAGTTGGTATAAAATAGGACCATTTACTTTACAGCCATCAGAATTTGCTAAAGTAATAGTCATAATATATTTAGCAGTATATTATGAAAAAAATATCAAAAAATTAGATAACGAATGGATATTTATAAAACCAATAATTTTAGTAACTATCGTAGCTTCTCTTGTATTAATTCAACCAGATATGGGAACAGCTTTTATTATCATGGTAATTGCCATGTTAATGTTCTATGCTGTACCAGTTAATAAAAAATATCGTAGTATATTTAATAAAATAATTATCGGAGGTATCATAGTAGTAGCTCTAGTATTAATAACTACAGGTGGTAGTTTCTTAAAAGATTATCAATTAGAAAGATTTAATTTTACAAAACCATGTGAAAGATATCAAGAAAAATCAGGATATCAATTATGTAATAGTTTTATAGCCTTTAAAAATGGTGGCATAAAAGGGCAAGGACTAGGGGCGTCTACTCAAAAATATTTATATTTACCCGAATCCTATACTGACTTCATTTTTCCAATAATAGTTGAAGAATGGGGTTTAATAGTAGGAATAGCTATTCTAATAGCCTATATGATTGTGTTATATAGGATAATTAAAATAGCCCGAAAAGCCACGACATTACGTAATAGTCTAATATGTTATGGAGTTTTTTGTTACTTATTATGTCATATAATGATTAATCTATTAGGAGTTATGGGTGTAATACCATTAACCGGTGTTCCATTACCATTCTTATCTTATGGTGGCAGTTACGCAATATGTTTAATGACTGTCTTAGGTCTAGTACAAAGAGTTTCAATTGAAACAAATAGTGTAAAAGAAAAACAAATAAGATAAATTATAAAGAAAATATATACATTTTCTTTATTTTTTGTTATAATTATATTGTATTATTTTAGGGAGAGTCGATATCGTGAAGAAAATATACACTGCAATTGATATTGGATCTGATAAAATTAAGTTCGTCACAGGAGAATACTTCGGTGGAAAAGTAAATGTACTTTCCTCACATGAACAAAAAGCAAAAGGAATAAGAAAAGGTTTAATTGTCGATCCTAATTTAGCCATTAATTCAATTAAAGATGGCATAAAAGAAATGAATAATATGCTTGGTATAGAAATCAAAAAAGTAATAGTAAATGTACCAGACTACAATACAAAGTTCATGCTTGTAACCGGTGAAGTAAATATCATAGACGAGGATGAATTAATTACTACTGATGATATAAATAAAGTAATCAAGGAATCAGTATATGCTAAATTATATGAGGACTATGAATTAATTACAGTAGTACCATTAGTATTTACTATCGATGATGAAGAAACTGAAAACCCTGTTGGTAGAACAGGTAAAAAATTAGGAATGAAGGGAATTATGATTTCTGCCCCTAAAAAGAATATATATTCAGTTTTATCTGTCATGGAAGGTGCTGGTTTAGAAGTAATAGATATTACCATATCTGGACTATGTGACTATGCTGAAGTTGGAAATAAAAACTTAGATAAAAAAGTTGGTGCAATCATTAATTTAGGCCATGAAACAACTAATGTTTCAGTGTACAATAAAGGAAAACTTATGAATACTGAGACTATTCAATTAGGAGGTCTAAATATTGATAAAGATCTTGCTTATATGTTTAACATAAACATCTTCGATGCTAGAGAGATAAAAGAAAAGTTTGCTTCAAGTCATAAAAGATTTATCGCTTTAAATGATGTCTATGAAGTAAAAAATACTGCCGAAGAAACGATAAAACTAAATCAAATTGAAGTAACAGAAATAGTTATGGATCGCTTAGCAGAAATACTAGAACTAGCAAATAAACAAATATTACTATTGACAAAACAAAATATTTCTTATATAGTAATAACAGGAGGATTAACCGAAATAAGGGCATTTAAAAATTTAGTCTATGAAATTTTAGGAAAAGATGTTATAATATATAACGAGGATACATTAGGTATCAGGGATAATAAGTATATTACCGCAATAGGTATGATAAAATATTTTATAAATAAAATGGAAACCAGGGGAAAAGAATATTCAATGCTAGATAAAGAAGACGAGGAGCTGCTTATAAATCCAAATAACAAGAATAAAAAGGACAAAATAGCAATTACCAAAATATTTGGAAATTTTATTGGTACTAAGGAGGATTAAAAATGAATAATATGTTTGGTTTAGAAATGGATCAATTAGCAAAAATTAAAGTAATTGGTGTAGGGGGAGGCGGCTGCAACGCTGTAAATAGAATGATTGAATCTGGACTAAAAGGTGTCGAGTTTATCGTTGCCAATACAGATCTTCAAGTATTAAACAATTCTTTAGCTCCAATCAAATTACAAATAGGAAGAGAACTAACTGACGGTCTAGGTGCAGGTGCTAATCCTGAAATAGGAAGAGAGGCCGCTCTAGAATCAAAAGCAGAAATAGAAGAAGCTATCAAAGGTGCCGACATGATATTTGTAACATGCGGAATGGGTGGTGGAACTGGTACAGGTGCTGCCCCAGTAATAGCAGAAATATCGCAAGATTTAGGAGCTCTTACAGTAGGAATCGTTACTAAACCATTTAGCTTTGAAGGTAAAAAAAGAATGAGTCAAGCAGTAACAGGCTTAGATGAATTAAAAAAACATGTAGACACATTAATAGTTATACCAAATGATAGATTAAGAGAATTAATTGATAAATCAACTCCAATGTTAGAAGCGTTTAGAGAAGTAGATAACGTATTACATAGAGGCGTACAATCAATCTCAGATTTAATAGCTGTATCAGGATTAGTAAATCTAGATTTTGCTGATGTTAAAGCAGTTATGAAAGATAGGGGAAATGCCCTTATTGGAATTGGCGTTGGATCAGGTGAAAATAGAGCTGTCGAAGCAGCAAAACAAGCTGTCTCATCACCACTATTAGAGACATCTATAAATGGTGCAACTGATGCAATCATTAATGTAACAGGTGGCTCTTCACTAACATTATTCGAAGTTGAGGAAGCTGCTGAAGTTATTAGAACTGCTGCTAACACTGATATAAACACAATATTTGGAGCAGTAATTAATGAAAACTTAAATGATGAAGTAATAGTTACAGTAATAGCTACTGGTTTTGAAAATCAAAGCGAACCATTATATCACAGCTTTAACTCAACAAACAGAGAAGAAATCTTTAGAGAAGGAACAGATGATATTGATAACGACCTAGATATCCCACCTTTCTTAAGAGATAGAGATAATTATTAAAAAAACTCTTTAAAAAGAAAAGGATATAGAAAGTATCCTTTTCTTTTACCATAAAATAGAAAGGAAGAAACAATGGATAGAACATTCTTAAAACTCGGCCCAATAACTATATATTGGTATTCAGTATTAATAATAAGTGCCATATTAATAGGTTTGTATTTTGCATCAAAACAAGCTGAAAAAAATAAATTAGGTAAAGAATTTATAATCGATTTAATATGTTATCTAGTACCAGTAGGGGTAATAGGTGCAAGAATATATTATGTAATATTTAATTTCGATTTGTTTAAAGATGAACCACTAAGCATATTTAAAATATGGGAAGGCGGTTTAGCCATTTATGGTGCCATAATTGCTAGTATAATATTTATCATATATTATACAAGAAAAAAAGAAAAAAACACCTTATTAGTAGTAGATACATTAGTACCATATTTAATTTTAGGTCAAGCAATCGGAAGATGGGGTAATTTCATAAATAAAGAAGCTCATGGAATATCAACTAGTCTAAGCAATCTTAAAAGTATGCATCTTCCTAATTTCATAATAGAAGGAATGTATATAAATGGCAACTATTATATTCCAACATTTTTATATGAATCATTATGGTGTTTTCTTGGTTTTATATTATTAATAATCATAAGAAACAAAAATAAATATAACACAAAAGGACTACTAATATCCATATATAGTATATGGTATGGTATTAGCAGATTAATAATAGAAGGTATGCGTACCGACAGTTTGTATATAGGAATATTTAGAATAAGTCAAATAGTATCAATAATACTAATTATACTAGGTATAATAGGAATAATATATATAATAAGGAGAAATAAAAATGAAAGAAAATAAAGTAGTAATAATAGGATCAGGCATAGCAGGTATGACAGCGGCAATATATCTAAAAAGAGGTGGCCTAGAACCAATAATAATAGAAAATAATGCTCCGGGTGGTATGCTAAATATAATTCCAAACATCGAAAATTATCCTGGATATATAAGCATAGCAGGTCCTGATTTAGCAATAAATATATATAATCAAGTAAATGAACTAGGTATAAAATACTTATACAAGAATATAAAAAACATAAGCTTAAAAGAAAAAACAATTGATAATGAAATAAAATTTGACTATCTAATAATAGCCACTGGCAGAAGTCCAAGACTACTAAATCTTGAAAACGAAAAAGAATACTTAGGAAAAGGAATAAGCACATGTGCACTATGTGATGGGACTTTTTACAAAGATAAAGAAGTAATAGTAGTAGGCGGAGGATCATCAGCACTAACTGAAGCAATATACCTATCAAACATTTGTAAAAAAGTAACAATAGTTCATAGGAGAAATACATTTACCGCCGAACAAAACTTAATATCTAAAATAAATAAAATCAAGAATATTAAAATAATGTATAATACAAATATAAAAAAATATAATATAAAGAAAGATAAAATAGTATCAGTATCTTTAGACAATAACAAAAAAATAAATTGTAGCGGTGTTTTTCTAAGTATTGGAAGTATACCAAATACAGAAATATTTGATATAGATAAAGAAGATAATTACATAGTAGTAAATAATAATTATCAAACAAATATAGACTATGTATATGCTATAGGTGATGTAATAAAAAAAGACGTTTACCAATTAACTACTGCTGTTGGGGATGCCACTATAGCAGCTAATAGCATTATAAAAAATGAAGCAAATAATAAATAGAGATTTACAAACTAATATATTTATGATAAACTTAATATATAATATGAAAGGAGATAGAGAAAATGGATACAGGCGCAATAGTTATTATTATAATAGTAGGAGTTATCTTGCTTTTAGTATTCTATGGCATAGGAGTATACAATAAACTAGTAAATGCTAGAAATAAAGTAAACGACCAGTTTTCCCAAATAGATGTTCAACTAAAAAGAAGAGTAGATTTAATACCAAATTTAGTTGAAACAGTAAAAGGGTATGCAAAACACGAAGAAAAAACATTAACTGAAGTAATCGAAGCTAGAAACAAAATGGCTACTGCCAGTGGAATTAATGAAGAATTAGAAGCTTCCAATCAAGTTACTGCTGCTTTAAATAAATTGTTTGCTTTATCTGAAGCATATCCAGATTTAAAAGCTAATGAAAATTTCATATCATTGCAAGCAGATTTAAAAGAAACTGAAGATAAAGTAAGTTATGCAAGACAATTCTACAATGATACAGTATTAACTTATAATAACTTAAGAGAACAATTTCCATCTAACATAATTGCTAATATGTTTAAGTTTGGAAAAATTGACTTCTTTAAAACTGATGAAAAAGATAAAGAAGCACCACAAGTTAAATTCTAGGGCTTATATAGTCCTTTTTTGATAGGAGAATTATATGAAAAAAATAATATTTACCTTGGTATTATTCTTACTACCAAGTATAATTTTAGCAAACGAAATAAATAATATCGACATGGATATTTACGTTGATAACAATGGCACAGCCCATGTAACGGAAAAATGGGATACCAATTTAGCAGAAGGAACTGAAGGATACAAACCATATTATAATTTAGGAGAAAGCAAAATAGAAAACTTCAAAGTCAGTTTAAATAATAATCCATATACTTTTGATAGCAATTATAATATTAATGATAGTTTCAATGAAAAAAAATATAAAAATGGTTTTCATTATATTAATGATGGTATTGAATTGTGCTTTGGTATAACAGAATATGGAAAAAATACATATACACTAACTTACGATATAACTAACTTTGTAGTAACAACTACTGATGGTTATCAAATGATATATTGGACTTTATTTCCATATAATTATAATCCATCACCCAAAAGAGTTTATATAAAAATACATAGTGATTTCAGATATAGTGATACATTAGCCGTATGGGGTTATGGTAAATATGGTGTGCCAACATATGTATATGATGGTTATATTGAAATGGACTCTGAAGAAACAGTTTATAGTAGTGAATATATGACAATCCTAGTAAAATTCCCCGCAAATAGTTTTAGTACTAGCACTACCGTTAACAACGATTTTAATTACTACCTAAATATGGCCAATGAAGGAGCAACTCCATATAAACATAAAAATAATAATAGAATATTGAGTGCAATAGCAGAAGCATTACCAATAGTACTAGGCATAGGAATACCGCTTATTGTCATAATATTAAGATCAATGTTACATAAAAAAAAGAAGTATGGATATAAAAATAATAAAACAATAGATAAAGCCAATACCCCTTTATTTAGAGAAATACCATGCAACAAAGACATGTATTATGCAAATTGTCTAGTAAGCTTAAATGATAAATTATATAAAGAATATCAAGAAACCAATATATTTGGGGCAATAATTTTAAAATGGGTAAAAGAAAATAAAGTAACATTCAAAGTAGATCCAAAAGGAATATTTAATAAAGACAGTGGTACAATGGATTTAACCTTAAACCCAACATTTGATGACCCATTAGAAAAAGAATTATTTGATATAATGTATTCGGCTTCTAAAGATGGAATATTAGAACCAAAAGAACTTGAAAATTGGTGTGATAATCACTATACTAAATTTTTCGATTTATTCAAAAGAATTAATAAAAGAGAAATAGAAAAATTAAAAGCAAATAATCATATATATATAAGAACTAATAGCAACGAATGTAAATATAAAAATGTTATGGATGACACTATTTATGAAGATAGTATTCAATTATATGGTTTAAAAAAGTATTTTGATGAATTTACAAAAATAGATACCAAAGAAGTAATAGAAGTTCATTTGTGGGATGAATATTTAATGTTTGCCTATATATTTGGTATAGCTAATAGAGTAGCAAAACAACTAAAAGATTTATATCCAGAAGTACTTAATGATCCAAATGTTAACTTTGATTATAGCACTTTAATGTATATAGATCACATATCATATAACAGTGTTCATGCTGCAAGTGTAGCGATGTCTAGAGCAGAAAGCTATTCATCTGGTGGCGGTGGCTTCTCTTCCGGCGGAGGAGGCGGCGGTTCCTTCGGTGGCGGAGGAGGCGGTGGCGGTGGCTTCCGCTAATATCTACACTTTAAATAATAAAAGTTATCCAATTGAGATAATTCGCAAAAATAATAAAAATACTTATATCAGAGTAAAAGAGGGTAAGGTAGTAGTTACAACAAACTATCTTACCCCTTCTAAAATGATAGAAAAACTAATTAAAGACAATACAGAATTCATAAATAAATGTCTCATAAAAAGTGAAATGAAAAGTGAAGATACATCATTCAAACTTTTTGGAAAAAATTATGATATTATATATGGGTTTAAGGAAACAGAAATAGAAGAAAGTAAAATATACACCAAAGATGAAAAAACACTTAATAAATACTTATCAAAATATATTCAAAACATTTATCAAGCACAATTAGATTATTACTATAACCTATTTGAAGAAAAAATACCTGTTCCAAACTTAAAAATAAGAAAAATGACTAGTAGATGGGGTGTATGCAATATCAAAAATCATAACGTAACATTAAATTTAGAATTATCAAAATATCCTAAAGTTTATCTAAACTACGTTATTGTCCATGAACTATCGCATTTCATTCACCCAAATCATTCTAAGGAATTTTGGTTATTAGTAAGTAAGTATTGTCCAAACTATAAAGATATAAGAAAAAGTATGCGCACAAATACATAATGACAAAGAGACTATTTTTAGTCTCTTTTATTATATTTACTACATATACTAATATCTTTTATGACAATTTAGTGTAAAGTAATAGACTTTTCATTAGAAATTTAGTACAATTATGGTAGGAGTGATATAAAAATGATAGAATTAGAGAGTATTGATGGAATAGGTCCAAAAACTAAAGAACTAATAAATAAATTAGGAATTAATACTGCTGAGGACTTAATCAATCATTATCCATTCCGCTATGATATCATTAAAAGAAGTGATTTAACCGTAGTAAATGATGGAGATAGAATAGTAATAGATGGCATCGTAGAGGGACAGCCAACCATTATATATATAAATAAAAGTCTAAAAAAAATAATATTTAGAATAAATACTAAGACATCTATATTAAATGTAACAATATATAATAAAATATACTTACATCAAGAATTAAAAAGTGGTAAAGAAGTAACAATTATAGGTAAATATAACAAATTAAAAAATACCATTATAGCAAGTGACGTAAGATTTGGATTATTACCACCAAGTGCTAAAATAGAGCCTATTTATAGTGTAACAGCAGGGCTTACATCAAAACAATTAGCAAAATTAATATCTAGTGCCTTAGAAACAGATTTTTCAGTAGATAATTTATTACCAAAATATTTAGAAGAAAAATATAATTTAATAACAAAAAAAGAAGCTCTACATAATGTACATAACCCAATTGATATATTAATGCTAAAAAAAGCAAGACAAAGAATCAAATATGAAGAATTATTTATGTATATGCTAAAAATAAATTATTTAAAAGAAAAAATAGTTAGTGAAGAAGCTTGCATTACAAGAAATTTAGATAGAGAAAAAATAAATAAATTTATAAGTTCCTTACCATTTGCCCTAACACTAGATCAACAAATAGCCGTAAATGATATATTAAAAGATTTAGAAAGTGAAAAACGCATGAATAGGCTACTAGAAGGTGATGTTGGCTCTGGTAAAACAATTGTAGCATTCATAAGTATATATGCCAACTATTTATCCAAACATCAATCGGCATTGATGGCTCCAACAGAAATACTAGCAACGCAGCACTATGAAGAAGCATTAAAAATATTTAGTAAATGTAAAATGAATATAGCCCTTCTTACATCTAGTACTAGTGCTAAAGACAAAAAAGAAATATATGAAAATTTATCCAATGGTAAAATAGATTTAATAATTGGCACACAATCATTAATCCAAGAGAAAATAAATTATAAAAAATTAGGATTAGTAATAACCGATGAGCAACACCGCTTTGGTGTAAATCAAAGAAACATTTTTAAAAGTAAAGGAATAAGCCCTGATGTATTATCAATGAGTGCCACTCCAATTCCAAGAACATATGCACTTACCATATATGGTGATACCGACTTATCAATAATTAAAAGCAAGCCTGCTAATCGTAAACCAGTTATAACTATTTTCAAAAAGGACAAAGAAATAACTGATGTATTAAATATGATGAAAGAAGAACTAGATAAAAATCATCAAATATATGTAGTGGCTCCTATGATTGACGAAGAAGAAGACAAAGAATCCGAAAGCGTCAAAGAACTAGAAGAAAAAATGAATAAAGCTTTTGGAAAAATAGCTAAAATAGGTATTATACATGGCAAAATAGATCCAAAAGAAAAAAACAAAATAATGACAAACTTTGAAAATAATAAAATAAATATATTAATATCAACAACAGTAATAGAAGTAGGAATAAATGTTCCAAATGCTTCAATGATAGTAATATTCAGTGCTAACATGTTCGGGCTTTCCACTCTTCACCAATTACGTGGTAGAGTAGGAAGAGGTGATATTCAAAGTTATTGCATTTTAGTAGCTCCAGAATCACAAGAAAGACTAAGGCTACTAGAGAAAACAAATGATGGCTTTGCTATAAGTGAATATGACTTTCAGACAAGAGGCGAAGGAAACCTATTTGGTACTGAACAAAGCGGAGAATTATCATTCAAAATGGCAAATATAAAAAAAGATTTTAAAATGTTATTGAAGGCCAAAGAAGATGCTGAAGAATTCATCAGCACATTACTTACATTCAATACTAATCCAGAGTATGAACCAATAATCAAAGAATTAAAATCAACTGAAAATTTAGATTAAAAAAATTACGGATATTACTCCGTAATTTTTATATATAGTTAAAAATATAGAAAACAAGTATTATATTTAATCATCTTCTAATAATATAAATAAAAGCGAGCCAGCTTTAGCTGACTCTTCAGGGGGCAAAAATATATTGCACATAAAATAAATTATTACTAGTTAAAAGCCTTATATTATAAGCATTTATAAATTATAACTAATTACAAATTTTTAAATATAATTATCAAATTTTACAATTTGAGTACCTAAATGGGTACCTAAAATTGATAATACTATTATTAATTCTTCATAGAAATGAAAGGATAAATATTATGAATATAACTTATACAAAATGTGGTGATTATTTATTACCAAATTTAATACTTACTGAAAAAGAAAATAAACTTTTAAATAAATATGGATTATTAAGATTAGAATACTTAAAAAATAATAAGAAAGCATTATATCAAGAATTACTTATGAAAGATAAATTAAATGAACATCTTTTTTCAGTCAGTATAATAGCTGAAGATAGAATTAGTAACGTAGTTAATAACTTAATAAAATCAGATTCATCAATTACAGAAAAATTAAAATTTGAAAATCAATTACTATGGGTTCAAAAAATGAATAATTGTAAAAGTGTTGGTGAAGATATTGTTTTAAAAGAAATTGTTTATGGAGATGAAATATGATTAAGGATAAAGAAGATATCACAGACAAAGAATTTAAAGAAATATTATTGCCATTCTATAACAACTATAATGAATATCTTATTAAATTTGTAATACCAGATGCTGTAGCATTTTATTTAGCAAACAGTTATAGTAGAAATTGTTTATCAGATTGTTCTTTAATTAATCATATCAACTCTGCACTAGATACATTTAATGTAAGATGTAATATTGATAATTTAATACCTGAAATAAAACAAATTTTAAAAATAAAATATAATCTAAAAATTGAAAAAGATAATCTGTTAAAATTTAAAAATTATTCATAAAAAAAAGCACTACCTAAATTTTAGATAGTGCTTTAAATTTAAACTTGGGATTAATATTATTGTCTAGCCAGCACTGAATTTGTACTCCCATACGAAATTCGTTCACGGAAAAATCTCAATTCCTTTAAACAAATTATACTTATCCAATCAATTCTTTTTCAAAATTACTTTTTTTAGATTCTTTGTAAACTTCATCGATATTTTTGAATAATTCACTAAAATTATTTTTTGTTTTTTGTGAAACTAAATTTGCACATTCTTCAATTACTGAATCATCACAGCACATTATACTAGTCATAATATTTGAATATGAAGAATTATCAGGCATTTCTAAATATCTAGCTAATTTTTTAAAATCGTCTTTGTCGAACATTTCTTCCATTCTTACTTTTCTTTTTCTATCATTATTCGGCAATAAGAGCAATTTTCGTTCTTCGAGTTTTCCAAATGCTTTTATTGATTTTTTATAATATTCTATTCCTTCTTCATCATTATCCCAAATTGCAATATAATTTTTATTATAAGCAATTAAACGCGGAATATTATTATAAATACTCTCAGCATTAACGCAAGGCATAATAATATAAGAAGACACTTTTGATTTTAAAAATATTTCTAACGCGTATTTATCATGTATTCCTTCCACTAAAATTATTTTTTGTTTTTGAGTAAAAAAATCCCAATCAGAAACACCAAGTGCTTCATAAACAGGTTGTAATTCATTCATTTTTTTTATGTCAGTTTTCACATTTGTTATTTTACTTAATTCAATATTTTTTTTACTTTTATCTTTTTGAACTATATAAATATATTTTGTTGGTATATATTTTGGATCTAACAAATGATGTGTATGAGTACAATATATAACTTTACCATCTTTATTTGAAATATTTTTTATCATTTGACAAAGTCTTTCTTGTGCTACAGAATGTAAGTAAGAACCAGGTTCATCTAATAAATAAATAATATCATTATTTGATCCGGTTGATTTCGGATTGTATTTTATTTTCATAACAAAATTAAAAAACCATAAAAATCCTTTGCTTCTTTCTTCTATTTTAAAAAACCTATCTTTATCACCTTTTTTCTCTACAATTTGTATTTTCAGAGTTCTATTATTTTCAATCTGCAATTTAATACTTAGGCAACCAGTATCATCTAATGAAATCTTTCCCCATTCTTTAATTAATGTTTTATTAATTTCAGATTCAACATCACTTAATATGCCCAATTTAATATTTTCTTCAGGTTCTTTTATTATGTCGAAAATAGAAGATTCAATTTTATTAAAAGCACGTTCATAAATTCCTAACCATCCATACAAATCCGTCGAATCAGATGGAATTTCTATTTCATTTTTGGGTCTTTCTATAAAATCATCATTGTATATAATATATGGTAATCTGCTTACTATTTCTTTCCCAATTACTTTTCTATCTTCTGAATCATCAATAACAGAAACACTATATTCCTTTGTATCTAAATTTCTTGAAATTGTTATTTCAGAAAAGCTTTGTATCTCTGAATATTTCATTCTAAGATTTTCATCAGAAATACAATTAAGAAAATCAGATTTTTTAACTGAAATTTCAGCTTCTATTATTGCTGGTTCCTTATTTTGCGGATTATAAAAATTTCTTAATTCTTTTAGATGTCTTCCCTCATATTCCTTATCATTTGCATAATCAAATGCAAATATTGCTTGTAATATTGTTGTTTTCCCAGATTCATTAGTTCCAATAAGCGGAACCAATTTATTCTTTTTAATGTTTATCTCCATTGAACCTTCAATAGCTCTATAATTTCTTATTATAAATTTATTATATTTCATTAACAATCACCTCTTTCTTATAAATTTAAATTCCATATTCCTTGTTTACCTGATATTTCTTTGTTATTATTCATTTTTTCAATTAACTCTAATTTCCAAGCATAACCAGTTCTATCATATTTATGACCATAAACAAGTTCATTTTCTGAAATTATTTTTTTATTTATTTCATCATTTAACTCAATACAATCTAAAATCCTAACTTTTGCGACAATCCTAGATTGAGGATATTTAAGATTAAGATTTTCAAATTTTTTCATTGCTTCTTCATCAATACCTTTTCCTGCGTGAATTAGTAATTCACCTCTATAACTGTACTTCCAACTTCTAAATTCATATTTTTTTAAACCTTCTGCAACTAATGTTGCCCAAGGTTGTTTTAATGTAATTACTCGCATTCGTTTTTAAATCCTTCATAAGTACTAAAAGCTAACATATACAACGATTTTAAAATATCAGGATTTGTTGAACGTAACTCACTTATTACAGTGTCATCTTCAACTACGAATTCATCATTTTCTGAAATTATTTCATCTATAATGATTGGTAATTGTTTGCATATTTTATAAAATGCATCTTTATCTCCTGTTACCTCTTCATAAAACTTATCTATTGATACTCTCTTTATATGTTCATTTGAAACACGTTCATAGTCAAGAGAAACATTCCATACAATATTCTGACTTCTCTTTGCAATTATTTCTACTAAATAGCAGTCACAGTTGTCATCGTTAAGTATTTGAGTTGTCATTTTTAAAAAAGTTTTCTGAGCAGCAGAAGAATTCATAGTATTATGCTTGTTTTTCATTTCAACATAAACTCTGCTTCCATTAGGTCTAGTATATATTACATCAAATCCTACATTTGGAACTTCACAATTATCAATATATTTAAATAAATTTTGATGAAAATATCCAATAGCATTAGTATTTGTTTTATCTCTCTGTCTTACCAATTCATTCTCAATTACTTCTTCAATAGTTTTTCTATATACTTTGCTATCAAAAGTTAATTTAATAGGATCAATTATGTTACTATTAAAAGAATGTAAATCAATACCTTTCAAAGTGTTATCATATGTTTTTATAGTATCAGAAACATGCTTTTTAAAATCATTTCTATCAATAAAATCTAAATCCCACATTATATTTCACCTCCATTTAATGCATTCATTATTGATTCTCCAACGCATTTTGCTAAATTAACAGGAACTGCATTTCCTATTTGTTTGTATATATCATTCATTTTTCCTGCAAAATTCCAACTATCCGGAAAAGACTGTATTCTTGCATATTCTCTTGTTGTAAATGGTCTGCTTTCATCAGGATGACATCTGTCAGTTTGTTTCATCATTGGGGAACAAGTCAATGTTAAAGATGGTTCATCCCATGACAATCTTCTTGCTATACCTGTTCTTCCACCACCCATATAATAACAGGATTTCATATATTCTTTAGCAACATCATCTGGTAAATCTCTCCAATAGCCACCTGGTGGAACTAAATCAAATACTTTCTTTTTCTTTTCAGGATATTTTGCCCCAACTGAATCAGGAACATTTTTAAGAACATCTCTTAATACAGGTTTATACTCATGAGGAGCAGGATATTCAAACTTAACTTTGTCAATTAAATCTTTTCTTATTCCTATGATAACAACCCTTTGTCTTTTTTCTGCAACACCATAATCCCATGCGTTTAGAACTTTCCATTCAACTTTATATCCTAAATCTTCAAAAACATTAATCATAGTTTCGATTGTCTTTCCACCATCATGTGTTGTTAAACCCTTTACATTTTCTGCAAAAAACATTTTTGGCTTAAGTTGTTTTATAAATTCCGCATAATAATAAAACATTGTTCCTCTAACATCATCTAAACCAAGTTTTTTACCAGCATAACTAAATGATTGACATGGATATCCTCCAGAAATTAAATCAAGTTCTCCTTCTTTTAAATTGAATTCCTTTAACAAATCTCTTTTTGAAACCTCAACAATATCTTCATTTAACACATTCCATTTAGGCCTATTTAATTTTAAAGTTTCACACGCAGTTTTATCTATTTCAATAAGCGCAACTTCTTCAAACCCTGCTTGCTCTAAACCTAAAGCAAGACCCCCGGCACCTGCAAATAATTCTATACATTTTCTATTTTTCATTTTTTACCTCACTTCTTTATAATTTTAGGGCTTGGGCATTCCCACATACGAATTTCGTACGGGAGTACAAATTCATTGCTTGCTAGACAAACATTATATTCCCAATGACAGCAATGACGCCTTTATTACACCATACCCATATATCTCTATTTCTTGTCATATTGTCATTACTAACTAAAAAATCATTCTTCTTCAGTAAGTAATTTTTTTAAATCATCAAGAGATTGTTTTTGTTTTTTTATTTCTTTTTCATTATCTCTAACATAATTTTTAATTACTTTGATAACTCTAGTTTTGTCCTTTTTATTTAATTCGGAAATAAAATTTAACTCTTCTAAATCACAGTTATCTAATAATTCTTTAATAACCATTTTCATATATAGTTCATCTTGCATTTGATTAACTATATCATCCAGTACAAGAATTGGAGCATTTTCAGGTTTGATAACCATACTACTATAAGAATTATTAACTGTTGAATCTATTTCTTCTTTACTATACTCACATAGTTCCATTAACATCTCTAAAGATAGATTTAATACTGAACTTAACTTTTTTAAAGATAATACATTAGGTTTCTTTCTTTCGCCTTTTTCAATTTTAGCAATCGTATTATTATCTATACCAGTTATTCTTGATAATTCTCTTTGGGATATATTAATTTTCTCTCTAGCTTCTTTTACTACACTAGCTAAAGTTTTATTATTCATTAAATTACACCTCTTCATAACTTCCTAATACCATTTTACCACAAAACAGATTATTCAACAATAATTTTGTGATTAAAACTCACAAATTTTATTGACATTAATTAATATTAAATGGTATTATTATATTGTGAGTATGCCTCACAATATAATTTCTTTCTTTAGTTGGTAATCTTTACATAGATATATTTATATCTAGAGTCTAAATGAAAGGAGGATTAGTTTATATGGATGCTAGAGAAACTTTAAAACTTATTTCAAAGCAATGGTGTAATCTTGATGATCTAATGAAACTTGCTGAAATAGGTAAAAACAATGCCGTTAAACTTAGAAGAGAAATAAAAAATGACCTAATAAATAGAGGTTATACTCTTCCTAATAACAGATTACCAATGATTGAAGTCGTTAATAAGCTAAAAATTAATATTAATTATTTAGAAAAAATGGCTAAAGAAAATTTATAGAAAGGAATTATATGAAAACAATTGAAGAATTAAAAAATAGTATTGTCGATATTAATTATATTATTGAAAATATGATTAGAGAAAATGGTTTATATTGTTTACTTGGAGAAGCTAAAGTAGGAAAATCTGCTCTAGCTCTTCAAATAGCAAATTCTGTTTGTAATGGTATTCCTTTCTTGAATTTAAAAACTAACAAAACACCTATTTTGTATTTAAGTACAGAAATGAATCCATCTGAGACTATAAGTCGTATTAATTTTATGAAATGTAATTTAATGGAAAATAATTTTCTATATACTTTCCCAGAAGATAATATGACACAACTAAGCATATTAAAAGTTGAAAAAGAAATAAGTGAATTTAAAGAAAAATATAACGGCAAATTAGTATTTATTGATATGTTTAATGGCATAAATTTTGGAAGTTATTACGATTTAAATAATTACCAAGATATGAGTCAAAATATATTTCCACAATTGCGTAAATTATGTAATAACTATAATGTTAGTATCATCATAGTTCATCATTTAAATCGTAAAGGTAAATCTTTAGGAAGTACTGCTATTGATACTTGTGTAGATGGTAAACTTGCATTAAAACAAGATGAAAACATCAAATCAACTTTCTACTTAAATTATGAAAGCAGAGATTACCAAGCACTAAATTATGTACTAAAAAGAAATGATAATTTAATCCTAAGTATTGATGAAAAAACAGAAGAAACACTTAATCCAAATTTAATTCAATTTTTAAAATATGCAATTAGTAAAAAAGAGTTTACTTTTACTATTTCAGAAATGGTTAGTAAATTAAATTTATTTATTACTCCACCAGTCTTAGGTAAATTAATATCAAGTAATAAAGATGAACTAGAAAAACTAGGATTATTTATTGAATGCAAAAGAACACAAACAGAAAGACTATATACTGCTAAATATAAGGAACCTTTGGAAATACTTACTGATAATATTTTTTCAGAAAGTAATAGTAATAATTTAAATTCAAAGGAGGAATAATTATGGCAGTTAAACTATTAGACAAAGATGAATGGACAAAAGATGGTCGTAAATGGATTTTTTATGACTATGTTAAGAATTTAGATGGATCTAGAAGAAAGTATAAGTCAAAGAAGTTTTTCACTAAAACAGAGGCATTAAAAGCTGAAAGAGAATTTTTAACAATTAACGCTGATAGAAGTGATAAAGACCGTAATATGACTTTTAAAGATTTATATACACTCTTCTATGCATACAAAGAAGATAAAGTAAAATATACTACTTTAAAAACTTATCGTGATAGAGAAAAATTTTTCAAAGACTTGGATAATGTTAAACTAAAAGATTTTAATATTGAACATTTTGAGAAATGGAAAAAGCAAATAAATTCTTATGGATATACAACAAATCATAAAAACCATTTATTCAAATTCTTTAAAGAATTATTAAACTTTGCTACTAAGTGGTACAACTTTAACTTTACAGCAACTTATAATAAAATGACTAATTTTACTGATCCAAATGAGATACCAAAAGAAATGTTATTTTTCACCTATGAAGAATTTAAAAAATTCATATCGGTAGAAGATGATATTCTATTTAAAACATTATTTGAAACTTTATATTATTGTGGACTTCGTAGGGGTGAACTTAGAGGACTAACATGGAAAGATATAGATTTTAAAAATCAATATTTAAGTGTTAACAAAAATATTGTAGCAACTCAAGGTGATGAAAAGAAACCATATATGGTAACTACACCTAAAACAAAATCTAGTATAAGAAATATTCCTATACCAAAAGTATTAATGAAAGATATGAAAGTATTATATGAAGTTTCTAAAAGACATTATGGATTTAATGATGACTGGTATTTATTTGGAGATACTGATCCAATAACAAACGGAAAGTTAAGGCATAGAAAAAATAAGGATTGTAAGTTAGCTGAAGTTAAACAAATTAGAATACACGATTTTACACTTTACCAACGAGTTGTACGCTTACGAGGATGGAACGGCGGTAAACGTGACCTATGCCGATGACGGCAAAATCACCATGGAACTGGGTGGATTGGACACGGATGACCGCTTGCCGGATGCGGCAGAGGCCAAACAACTGTGCGAATCTATGGAATCTTTCTGCGATGATTTCTCAGAGATTGAAAAGCGGCTGGAAGCGAAAGGCGTGGTTTTGAAAAGTCGGATGGCACTGCTTCCTCCATCCGAAGACTATGCGCAGATCATCAACGTATCGGATTATGAAACAACTGCACCTATTGATACATTCAAGGCAAATAACAGACGCAGTAGCATAATGCAAGGTAAGGAACGGTATTTGAAGGAGTAAAAATCGATTATGGCAAAATTCAAGATTTGTCCATTTTGTGGGGCGAAAAACGCCCCTTCCCTGATGGACTGCGAGAACTGCTCGGCGGATTTGATGGGCGTTCGCATTATGGACGAAGACGATGAACCGAAACCAGAAACTTCGCCTTTGGAAGAACCGTCGAAGGTACTTGTCCGTATCTGCGATTGCGGGGCACAAAACCCATCCAACGCCCGCAAGTGCAGTGCCTGCGGAGAAGATATTTCGGATATCCTTCCAACAGAGTTGGAAGCAGCGCAGGAAAAGTATCGGTTGACCAGTCTGGACGGAACCTTTGCATACGACATTACAGAAGACGAGGTCGTTGTAGGGCGAGAACATGAACTGCAGTGCTTTCTGGCTGGAAAGAGCTATGTGAGCCGAAAACAATGCCGTTTTTATATGCAGGACGGGAAACTTTATCTGGAAAATCTGAGCAGCACCAATCCGACATTTGTGAATGACCAGCAAATTGAAAGTACGGTTGAGGTTAAAGATGGCGATGAGGTCGGTTTGGGCGGCTTCTGCAAAGATGGAAAGCGGCAAGAGCTAGCGGCGTATCTTCTGGTAAGGAAAATCTGATGTATATTGCACGAATTTTGTATCCGGTAGAAGTGCTGGGACCCGGAAAGCGCATTGGTATCTGGTTCTGCGGCTGCCCCAGACGCTGCGAAGGATGCAGCAACCCGGAATTGTGGGAGTTTCAGAAGCGGTATCAGGTGTCACAGGAGCGGGTCATGCAGATGATCCATAAAATTGCGGACCACTACCCGGTGGATGGATTTACCCTGACAGGCGGTGATCCGCTTTTTCAATTTGATGCCTGCATGAAGCTGATTCAGAAACTTAAAACTATAAGCCCGGATATTCTGGTATATTCCGGATATACATTTGATGAGCTGGTAGGAAAAGATTTGACCTGGATTTCGGTTTTGATCGATGGGCCTTATCTTCAGGAGCGAAACAACGGGTGCTTTCTCCGTGGGTCGGACAATCAGAATATCCGGATTTTGGAGGAGCAACTGAGAGCAAAGTACACAAACTATCTGGAAAACGGACAGAACCAAATTCAGAACTTTACTGTGGGCGACACGGTGGTGTCGGTTGGAATCCACAAAAAAGGGTTCTCTTTTTGAACGATGCAGGAGGTCAACATGAGCGAATACACTGAACTTACCGCAAAAATCGAAGCGCTGGAAAAACGTGTGAAATATCTGGAAGATACGTTTGCAACCCTTGCCGATATGAACAAATCCGGCGAGATGGCGCAGTATATCGCCCAGCGGCAGCGTGCACTTGTTGCAAGTAAACTGGTCAATGCGGCGGCAGGCACTCAAAAACTGAATGCGGATGTTCAGCAGCAGGTCCTTGATCAACTGGCAGCGGAAAAAGCTGCGATGGATGCCAGAATTGAAGAGGCTATCCGGGCATCCGAGCAAAATGCACCAGCCGAGGATGATTTAGCGGAGCAGTTTACTTATAGAGAAGTTCCTGGCGGCGTGGAGATTCAAGGGTTCAATGGGTTTGAAACCGGAGATGAATTGCTTCTTCCGCAAAAGATAAACGGGAAACCGGTTGTGGGTATTGGTAAAGAAGC
>OGXG01000070.1_pt1 | contig 54004 bp, 51 predicted proteins | sample 1576251 | NCBI WGS metagenome assembly OGXG01 (sample SAMEA3541533, study PRJEB24748) | human gut metagenome | biome: human gut; feature: human-associated habitat; material: faeces | place: China | collected 2012
TTTCGGTTGCATCTTAAAAAACGATATTGTATAATTCATCAGGAAAGGATGGGGAAGACAGATGGAAAAAATAGCAAGCTTTACCGTTGATCATATTAAATTACAGCCTGGAATTTATGTTTCCAGAAAAGATACCGTAGGACAGGAAGTGATCACGACCTTCGATCTGCGGATGACAAGTCCGAACGAGGAGCCTGTCATGAATACAGCGGAGATGCACACAATCGAGCATCTTGGCGCGACCTTTTTAAGAAATCATCCGGTGTATAAGGATACCGTGACGGGCGGTGAAAGGGTAGATTTTGCCGCGTACGACGGCTCGGTCGCCGGGATTCAGTGCGGTCGAAGAGTCGCATCGCACCACGAGGTTTCCAGCAGCAGGGAGCCATTCTCCGGTTGCGGAGTTCCGCCGGGCGCGGATCGTTGTGCCGGAGGCCGTTTTGCCTTCCCGTTCGGAGAGGCGTTCCCGGACGACGATTTCGTATTCGCCCGGAGTGCCGGTCGGCGGAGCGGGAGTGTGTCTCAGTTCGGTGACGGTCATGCCGAAAAGCAGAATGGCTCCCAGGGTGGCGAGGTTTGCGCCCCGGTCGTCGGCGAGCAGTGCCAGGATACCGCAGACGAGGAATCCGCCTACTAACAACCACAGCGGCAGTACGTAGTGGTCGGCCAGCAGGATGCCGGCCGCGAGCGGCGGCAATGCGCGGAGCAGGGGCATGCGCCGGAGTTTCGACCGGAGGTTTTCGGACTTGAGTCGTAGCATAACGGAGCCGGATCGCGGGAAATGGACGGAGAACCGGGCTTTGACTTTGTGTTTTTTTCGTTTTCTGCGTTCGGCAGGACCTCGCGGCGAATTTGTAAGTGCAAGAGCATTGGATAAAAAAAGTAAAGATCCTAATGTGCCTTTTGAGCAGCCAACTATTATTCCTGTAACAATAGAATCCGGTAGTCGTTCCGGCAAGAATCCGGCAGCGCATCCATTAAGCGATAAATTAGATTATCTGATTCCTACAGAAAACAACAAGCATCAGGAATATATGAATTTGTTAGCAAATTGGGAAGCATCATCAGAATATGGCGATATAAAACTAAGTGCTATAAAAAAGTATCTTGATGGTGAAACGATTGTCAAGGATTTAGTAAGAGAACAACTTTTGGAATTGGATAAAAATAACAAAATAGCTGACAAAAAAATTAATGGTGTAGAACCATTGCAATGCATGGTGCGTTGGCGTGTTTTGGGAACAGACGTAGAAGAATGTTGGCGTGATAAACAGCTATTCCAAAAATGGGCTTCTTATTATGACACTCAGATGCAAAATAATGAGAAATTCATTATGGATCTTTGTATGATTTCTGGAGAACAAGAAATTCTTGCACCTATGGTTCCTAAAGGAATTGTAAATATGCAGGCAAATGCTAAATTGATTTCTTCTAATGATACTGCAAATTTTGTTTTTCGTGGACGCTTTACTGATGCCGAACAAGCAAGCAGTGTAGGATATTCAACCTTTCAGAAAGTGTTTGTAATTTTGCAGTGGTTGGCCAATAATTCCGAAACTAGCTTTTGCGTATCTGATAGAACTTTTTTGTGTTGGAATCCTAAAGGAAAACCTGTACCAAAGTTTAATAAGAGTATATTTGGCGATAAAAAGAAAACAATTTTTGTTCCTTCGGATTATCGCAAGGAATTAAATAATACCTTGGCAGGATTTAAAAATGATTTACCTAATGAAGAGGATGTAATTATTGCAGCTTTTGATGCAGCAACAACCGGACGATTATCATTGGTATATTATAATGAATTAAAGGCATCTGATTTTTTTGAAAGAATTAATAGCTGGTATAATAGCTGTTATTGGTATTTTTATCAAAATATCCAATCACCGTTGTTGTATGATATAGTGCGTTTTGCTTTCGGTGTTCAGAGGGGCAATGATGATAACAGCAAAGTTGAAGTTGATGATAAGCTTTTAAAACAACATATGCAGAGGCTGTTTAAGTGTCTTATTGAGAAACTACCTATACCTTATGATATAGTAATGGCATTAACTGCCAAGGCTTCAATGCCCAAAAGCTATAATAAGAAAAATCGTGAAAAGATACTTTCTGTAGCTTGTGCGGTCATAAGAAAGTATTATAATGATAAGGCCCAAAAGGAGGAATGGAATATGAGCCTTGATAAAAATAAGTTGAATCGTGATTATTTATATGGCAGATTATTAGCTGTATTTGAAAAGCTAGAGATTGATGCAATGAAGAGCCGGTACGGCTATACTGATAATGATATCAGGGAAACTCATGCTGATAAATTGTGGAATTTTTATTGTGCTAAGCCGGAAAGTGGTGCAGCGAATATTAATGGTGCTTTAAGACCTTATTTGAAATATTTGCCGGACACAAGAAAAAACTTCTATTTGGGCCTTATTGGCGAAATTATGGGAAAAATAGGTGAAACAGCTGATAAAATCCGCAATAAAAGTCTGGAACCCTGTTATTTGATGGGTTATTATGATCAGCGCAATGATTTATATATATCTAAAAAAGACAAACAAGAGGAGGATAAGTAAAATGGCAGAATTAAGCAACAAAATTGACTTTGTATTATTGGTAAGTGTAAAAATGGCAAATCCCAATGGTGATCCGCTGAATGGTAATCGCCCGCGTATTGATTATGGCAGCTATGGTGAAATTACAGCTGAATGTATTAAACGTAAAATTCGTAACCGTATGCAGGATTTGGGATATCCTATTTTTGTCCAGTCTAATGATCGCAGCGATGATGGCTTTACTTCTTTAAGTGATCGTGCATCGGCACTTATTGCTAAAAAGCTTGAAGAAAAACATTTAGCAGAAGATAAGAGCGATAAGAAAGTAAAGAAAGGTGACAAAGTTAGTCCGGAGCAGTATGCTGCCTGGACATGTGAAACTTGGCTTGATGTGCGTAGTTTTGGACAGGTATTCGCATTTAATAATAAAAAAGATAAAGAAGCAGCAGGTGTTTCAGTAGGTGTAAGAGGACCTATCTCGATTCATCAGGCAGTAAGCATTGATCCCGTTGAAGTATGCTCTTATCAAATTACCAAAAGTGTCAATGGCGAAAATAAAGATGGCAAAGAAGGAAAATCTTCTGATACAATGGGCATGAAGCACATGATAAAGTTTGGTATGTATGAAATTAAGGGTGCCATTAATGTTCAGCTTGCAACGAAAACTGGTTTTACAGATGAAGATGCTGAAGTTGTCAAAAAATGTTTATTAACTCTGTTTGAAAATGATGCTTCTTCGGCTCGTCCGGATGGCTCTATGGAAGTTGTTAAGTTGTATTGGTGGAAGCATAATTGCAAGGAAGGGCAGTACTCTTCTGCTAAGGTTCATCGTTCTGTTAAAGTAAAGCTTAAGGAAGGTATTGCAGAGGCACTGTCTGCAGATGATTATGATATTGTTGTCGATGAATTGAATGGTCTTGTTCCCGAAGTTAAAGAAGGAATGTAATATGCAGAAAGATTGGTATCAAGACTTAAATGAATATATTCGTTTGGGTGAACCCAAGCTGGAAGAAAAAACAGTTGCCTGGCAGACCGCAATTGGCTTACAGGCAGTAGATGGCCTTTCTACTTCTGATTACTTACTGGAAACGGCTAAAGAGAATATTGAAGGCAAAATCACTATTAGTGAAGCTAATGATAAAATCAGTAGTTATTATGAGGAATGCAACGATAGGAAAGCTATTGAAGCTGGAACGAAAGAAGCGGATGTTGTAGCAGGTAGGATTACTGCAATATTGGGAGAAAAAACATTTAGCTTTTCTCCTGCTTATTGGATTTCCATACATAAAAACCTTTTTGCGAATGTATTTGCTCATGCCGGAGAGGTCAGAACCTATAATATTAGTAAAAATGAATGGGTTTTGAATGGAAAAAGTGTTTTTTACGCATCCTATGATAGCATTTCTATGACACTCGACTATGATTTTAATACTGAAAAGAGATTTTCTTATAGAAATCTTAGCGAGAGTGAAATCGTTAAGCATATAGCAAAATTTACTTGTGATATATGGCAGATACATCCTTTTTGCGAAGGAAACACTCGCTCAACTGCTGTTTTTATCATAAAGTATTTGAATTCTTTAGGATATTCCATAGGTAATGAAGCTTTTGCTAAGGATTCCTGGTATTTCCGTAATGCTTTGGTTAGAGCAAACTATAATGATTTACAAAATGGAGTTCACGCTACTACGGTGTATTTAGAGAAATTCTTTGAGAATTTACTATATAACGGAAATAACGAATTAAAGAACCGCTATTTGCATATTGATTGGCATGAGTAAAAATAGTGCAGAATTATCCTGTGCGAAGTTATATGGAACATAAAATTTAACTTAGGTTCGCAACTTAAGCTAGAATGGGAAACTATAAGTTTTCTCACATCAAAATAAATTTTTGAGTATTTGAGTTGAGCTAGTTCGCAAAAAATGCTTGATTTAAATGAATAGAGAAGTAATTTGTTTTGATGCTGTCGCTCCCGCGAGGGAGCGTGGATTGAAATTTTCCGGCACATTCTTTCCTTTTTCATACTCGCGTCGCTCCCGCGAGGGAGCGTGGATTGAAATACCTTTGGCGCAGGCGCAGAAGATGAGCGGACTTGGTCGCTCCCGCGAGGGAGCGTGGATTGAAATACTATAAGTATTCTAAGAATGGGCGTTTAATGTTAGTCGCTCCCGCGAGGGAGCGTGGATTGAAATCATACAGAGGGGAGTGAACGTAATGGGTGCACTTAGTCGCTCCCGCGAGGGAGCGTGGATTGAAATCTAGTGACGGGGTGCCGCTGAAAAAGAACTTGCCGGGTCGCTCCCGCGAGGGAGCGTGGATTGAAATATACGTCTTGCAACAGTAAAGCTCCTGTCAATCGTCGCTCCCGCGAGGGAGCGTGGATTGAAATACAATCTGGCAAAAAGCAAATAACCGGCAAATAAAAGTCGCTCCCGCGAGGGAGCGTGGATTGAAATTTCAAGGCCACGTTTGGTAACTTCCCATATCTTAGTCGCTCCCGCGAGGGAGCGTGGATTGAAATAAAATCCATATCACCAGCAGCAATATCTATACCGGTCGCTCCCGCGAGGGAGCGTGGATTGAAATTGCTTGAAGTTAGCATGAGCCATGCCGTGCTCAGTCGCTCCCGCGAGGGAGCGTGGATTGAAATAGAGGGTGGTAATGAATTTGACAATCTTGTTGCTGCGTCGCTCCCGCGAGGGAGCGTGGATTGAAATACGGAAACCATGATTAACGAAGCACTTGCAGACCGTCGCTCCCGCGAGGGAGCGTGGATTGAAATAGCCGTTGCTGCATCTGCGGTGTTGCGCCCATAGTCGCTCCCGCGAGGGAGCTTGGATTGAAATATGCAGGAGCGCGAGCAGGCAAGAGAAGCGGCAGTCGCTCCCGCGAGGGAGCGTGGATTGAAATTTTTACAGTAATAGGAGCTGGAATGAGTAAATCTTCGTCGCTCCCGCGAGGGAGCGTGGATTGAAATGCTTTTTGGTCTGCGTTTGTAAATATCTTGCAGTTCGTCGCTCCCGCGAGGGAGCGTGGATTGAAATGGCGGCTTGCCGGAGAATATAACATCCAAGTTATCAGTCGCTCCCGCGAGGGAGCGTGGATTGAAATTTGATGATGGATAATTGGATGGAAGGTTATTTTACTGTCGCTCCCGCGAGGGAGCGTGGATTGAAATATTGACTCTGGTGGCCATTACAGCAATGCTCTATAGTCGCTCCCGCGAGGGAGCGTGGATTGAAATTTTTAATGAATATAATTTAGTAGTAGAGTCTTTGTGTCGCTCCCGCGAGGGAGCGTGGATTGAAATAATAACCTCAGCTAATTCACCGGGAGTTGGTAAGGTCGCTCCCGCGAGGGAGCGTGGATTGAAATCGCAATGGGCATAAGACGTGGCGTGCTGCAGCAGTCGCTCCCGCGAGGGAGCGTGGATTGAAATTTAAACCCCGGACATCATCCTGGCATTGACCCCGTCGCTCCCGCGAGGGAGCGTGGATTGAAATACTCGGTCTGGAGGTGGTCGACAAATAAAACACTGTCGCTCCCGCGAGGGAGCGTGGATTGAAATTGACGTTGTTCCGCGTCAACGTCAAATTTGCGGCAGTCGCTCCCGCGAGGGAGCGTGGATTGAAATGTGAGGTTATCCATCACACGCGTAACATCAGCAGTCGCTCCCGCGAGGGAGCGTGGATTGAAATAGAGCCCGGCACACTGGCCTATAAAATCCGTGAGGTCGCTCCCGCGAGGGAGCGTGGATTGAAATCAGCAGCGCCAGATATGCACCATCGCCGTCAATCTGTCGCTCCCGCGAGGGAGCGTGGATTGAAATCGCTGCGGGCGTTTACAGCAATACACAGCTTGCGTGTCGCTCCCGCGAGGGAGCGTGGATTGAAATACTGGTGAAGAGCCTTGCACGAAGTCTCAGTCCGGGTCGCTCCCGCGAGGGAGCGTGGATTGAAATATGTTTGGAATTTCCCCTGATTTCTCCTTTCCGTCGCTCCCGCGAGGGAGCGTGGATTGAAATCCATGTCTCTTTGCTGACGATGGCCGGGACCTGCGTCGCTCCCGCGAGGGAGCGTGGATTGAAATAACAACAGTCGCAGGCTGATGAGCGTCAAATTTGACGTCGCTCCCGCGAGGGAGCGTGGATTGAAATCGTTCCGCCTACCTGCGTAGGCTTCAGGAATGTTGTCGCTCCCGCGAGGGAGCGTGGATTGAAATAGAAAATCTGAAGCCGTCGAATTTGACAGCCAGTAGTCGCTCCCGCGAGGGAGCGTGGATTGAAATCTTGCCATTGCCATCACCGCTCTGCAACACCTTAGGGTCGCTCCCGCGAGGGAGCGTGGATTGAAATCACGGCTTAAAAATCTTAAATCAAGAAACATGCGGTCGCTCCCGCGAGGGAGCGTGGATTGAAATGTAATAGCGTTGCAACATAAACGCTTGACGAAGTGTCGCTCCCGCGAGGGAGCGTGGATTGAAATTATCAAAGACAGAGCGACGAATGTTAGCCTGCGGTGTCGCTCCCGCGAGGGAGCGTGGATTGAAATAACATCAGTACCCAATCCAAAAACAGGAGCATTACGTCGCTCCCGCGAGGGAGCGTGGATTGAAATCGAGGATATCTTTAAATTAGGCTTTGTCACTATCGTCGCTCCCGCGAGGGAGCGTGGATTGAAATAGTAGCCGTAGAGAGGAGCAAAGTGGGGTTTTGGTCGCTCCCGCGAGGGAGCGTGGATTGAAATGGCGATAAAATTGCCGAAAGTCTGAAGGACATTGCCGTCGCTCCCGCGAGGGAGCGTGGATTGAAATCTGTGTTGATACCAAAAATTAAATGCAATTGCACCGTCGCTCCCGCGAGGGAGCGTGGATTGAAATAGATATACAGAGCCGTCGGAATAGGCGATGACAAGTCGCTCCCGCGAGGGAGCGTGGATTGAAATTGCATCATATCCATCCACAGTAGGACTATCATTTGTAGTCGCTCCCGCGAGGGAGCGTGGATTGAAATAGGACGCTGGACATTATAGATGCCGTCAGCGACCGGTCGCTCCCGCGAGGGAGCGTGGATTGAAATGACGCTAGAATTCAAGTCGCTATTTCCGCCAGCAGGTCGCTCCCGCGAGGGAGCGTGGATTGAAATCTGCAGGAGCTCGCGAGGTCGCGGACCGGGATGCGTCGCTCCCGCGAGGGAGCGTGGATTGAAATGCCCTTATCCTCAATGGTAGCATTATTAGCGTTACGTCGCTCCCGCGAGGGAGCGTGGATTGAAATTGATTTCTTTTAACATGGTTAATTCCTCCTTAATGTCGCTCCCGCGAGGGAGCGTGGATTGAAATGTTTTTTGGCCTGCCTCATCAGTACCGGGGCGGCCGTCGCTCCCGCGAGGGAGCGTGGATTGAAATTGTGGCCGTAGACAAAAGCAAAGTGGGAGATTGTGGTCGCTCCCGCGAGGGAGCGTGGATTGAAATATAACCGATGCCCAGCCGTGTCAGCTCGTGTTTCGGTCGCTCCCGCGAGGGAGCGTGGATTGAAATAAGGACAATACGCTTAGTCAGTACAGCACTACTAAGTCGCTCCCGTGAGGGAGCGTGGATTGAAATGGTCAGCTCGAAAGTGAAGTCAACAGAGTTTCGGTCGCTCCCGTGAGGGAGCGTGGATTGAAATTACATAATATTCGGCGTATACCGTGACGCCATTGCCTGTCGCTCCCGTGAGGGAGCGTGGATTGAAATTATCACGTGCCTTGTCATCATAATCAAAACTATGTCGCTCCCGTGAGGGAGCGTGGATTGAAATTAATACCATAGAAGACCAACACAGGAGTTCTCATGTCGCTCCCGTGAGGGAGCGTGGATTGAAATTTTTTACTGGAAAATGAAATGAGCGGTAAAATAAGGTCGCTCCCGTGAGGGAGCGTGGATTGAAATAGTGTCACGGACAAGTCAACGTGCTCACTTAAATTGTCGCTCCCGTGAGGGAGCGTGGATTGAAATGCTTAGGCTTAGAGCAAGCCGGGCATAAATGCGTCGGGTCGCTCCCGTGAGGGAGCGTGGATTGAAATCGGATGATGGGACGCGAAGGCAAGAAGATTAGAGTCGCTCCCGTGAGGGAGCGTGGATTGAAATACTCATGCTGGCGATTCAAGAGGGGTTACTCCGGGTCGCTCCCGTGAGGGAGCGTGGATTGAAATTGTCATCAAACTCACCAAGATACATCAGGACAAAGTCGCTCCCGTGAGGGAGCGTGGATTGAAATTGTCGCAGTAGACAACAATAAAGTGGGAGATTGTGTCGCTCCCGTGAGGGAGCGTGGATTGAAATGGTGGCAGTAGACAACAATAAAGTGGGAGATTGTGTGTCGCTCCCGTGAGGGAGCGTGGATTGAAATATGGGCGTACATCCATGCACGGATTGCACCGGCAGTCGCTCCCGTGAGGGAGCGTGGATTGAAATACTCTTCTAAAACACTTTATGCATATCAGCGACTGTGGTCGCTCCCGTGAGGGAGCGTGGATTGAAATTAAGCGTTGTACACTTATAGCGTAGTGTAATCGCGGTCGCTCCCGTGAGGGAGCGTGGATTGAAATAGCTATCTAGAACAGGCTCACAAACTAGTCAGCAGGTCGCTCCCGTGAGGGAGCGTGGATTGAAATATTTTTGCCCTATAGATTATACCTAAAAAATAAAGTCGCTCCCGTGAGGGAGCGTGGATTGAAATTTGACAGTATCAATTAAGCCTTTTACAGCCTCAACGTCGCTCCCGTGAGGGAGCGTGGATTGAAATGCCTATGCAATGCCTATTCCGCTGCCGGACGATGTCGCTCCCGTAAGGGAGCGTGGATTGAAATACATACCGCTATCGAAGCGTATGGTGATGGTCCATAGTCGCTCCCGTGAGGGAGCGTGGATTGAAATAAGGAACACGGTTGGATTTTCGGTTTTGTTAACACAAATGACGTATTCTGATTAGCTAATAGGGAAAGGAGAATTCTTATGGAATATTGTGAAGATGAATTCTTACAATTATCAGGTATTCAGCATTTTTGCTTTTGCCGTCGACAATGGGCGTTGATTCATATAGAAAATCAATGGCAGGAAAATGTAAGAACAATTGAGGGTAACATAATCCATGAACGTTGTCATGATGATGGCTTTATAGAAAAACGCGGTAATCTGTTAATTACACGTTCCTTGAGTATCTTTTCAAGAAGATTAGGCGTTTCCGGACAATGTGATGTTGTCGAATTCAGTAAGACTGAAAACGGATGCACTTTATATGGACGTGAAGGATTGTGGCACCCTTATCCCATAGAGTATAAGCGCGGAAAGAGTAAGCTGATTGATGCTGACAGATTACAATTATGCTGTCAGGCTATGTGTTTGGAAGAAATGCTGCATGTTGATATACCTAAAGGTGCGTTATATTATAATGAAACACATCGTCGAGAAGAGATTGCTTTTACTGCTTCTATGCGTGAAAATGTAGAATCTATGTTGCGCGAAATGCATAACTATTATAGACAGGGCTATACACCGAATGTTAAGCCTAAAAAAGGCTGTAGCTTATGTTCTTTAAAGGATATTTGTTTGCCGGTTATATGCAGGAAGACAGTTGTAGCGGATTATTATGCAAAATTTTTAAATGAGGATGCATTATGAGACATTTACTGAATACTTTATTTGTGACAAGCGAAGATGTTTATTTATCGCTGGACAATGAAAACGTGGTAATAAACAGGAATGGTACTGCAATAAAAAAATTACCGTTGCGTATGTTTGAGCAGATTTTATATTTTGGCTATATGGGAGCAAGTCCGGCGTTATTGGGAAAATGTGCTGAGCATGGGATAGCCGTGTGTTTTTATAAACCAAGCGGAAGATTTCTGGCGCGAGTTATGGGGCATAATAACAGCAATGTATTGTTACGCAAAGAACAGTATCGGATTTCGGATTCAGAGGAGCTTAGCTGTAAAATAGCGCGTAATTTTATTGTTGGCAAACTGTATAATTCTCGTAGCGTTTTGGAGCGTGCCAAACGTGACCATGCTTTAACTGTTGATGTAGCTAATATTGAACAAGCCAGCCATGAAATTATGCGTTTAACAAGGCTTTCCAGAAAATGTACCGATTTAGCTGTACTGAGAGGATTGGAGGGCGATGCTGCCAGCTTGTATTTTGCTCAGTTTAATGAGCTTGTATTGCAAAATAAGGCTTATTTTAGATTTACTAATAGAAATAAAAGGCCTCCGACCGATCCTGTAAATGCTCTATTATCCTTTGCATATACTATTTTGGCTAACGATTGTGCTGCAGCACTTGAAGGAGCCGGCTTGGATCCGTATATTGGTTTCATGCATCGGGATAGACCGGGACGCTTGTCTTTAGCTCTTGATTTGATGGAAGAGTTTCGCAGCATTATAGCAGATAGATTTGTGCTTACGTTGATTAATAATCGTGTGATTAATGAAAAATCATTTAATAATCAGGAAAACGGCAGTGTATTATTAAATGACGATGGACGAAAGACATTTTTTGAAGCTTGGCAAAAACGTAAGCAAGACGTAATTATGCATCCGTTTTTGCAAGAAAAAATACCATGGGGATTAGTGCCTTTTGTTCAGGCGCAGCTTTTAGCCAGATATATACGCGGAGATATAGATGAATATCCGAGCTATTTGTGGAAGTGAGGATAAAATGCTATGCTGATATTGGTAACATATGATGTTAATACTCAGGATGCCGCTGGCAGGAGAAGACTTAACAAGATTGCTAAAATGTGTTTGAAGTATGGGCAGCGGGTACAGAATTCGGTGTTTGAATGTTTGGTAGAACCACATGACTATGCTTTTTTACAAAATGAGCTCCTTAAGATTGCTGACCTGACGAAGGATAGCCTGCGTTTTTATAATTTGGGTGCTAAATATAATACGAAAATTGAACATTTTGGAACTAAAACCTCATATGATCCCGAAGGTGTTTTGATGTTTTGAGTATCCCATCTCCCATTTTCCCGCCATTTCCCATATAATAGTTGATAATTATTTTCAATCGTGATATGATTATATTGGTTCCAAAGGAACTAATAATTGATTATTCTTACAAAAGAATGAAAAAGAGAGGTTTTTTAAATGACGACTGTTGCTGAAAAGTATTTACAAATTGCTAAGCTGGCGAATGATCCTGCTAATGCTGAGGTTGTTATTGATGGTATTCTGACATTTTTCGGATTGGATTATTTTGACTTGGACCTGGGTGTTGAGTACCTGTATACTACCAAGGTGATTGACCATAAATTCAGAAGTGTGCTGCACAAGGCTGAAGACATGGACGCTATCATGGCATGGTTCAAAGAAAAAGCAGGCGTTACCGATGAGGAAATCGCTGCTGCCGAAGCTAAAGAAAAAGAATATGTTGCAGGCTGCCTGATGCTTGCTAAACAATATCTGGGTATGGGCCACTGCATCAGCGGTAAAACCTATCTGGAGCTGGCTGCCGCTAAAGGCTCCGAGGAAGCAATCGCACAGCTGAAGGACATGGAATATGCACAAGATATGTATGACCTGGGCGAGCATTATTTGGCAATGGGCCATTGCATCTGCTCCAAGACCTACTTTGAGCTGGCTGCTGCAAAAGGCTGCCCGAAGGCTGCTGCTAAGCTGAAAGACATGGAATATGCAGAAGATATGTACAAGCTGGGCGAGCATTATCTGGGCATGGGCCACTGCATCTGCGGCAAAACCTACTTCGAACTGGCTGCTGCCAAAGGCTGCCCGAAGGCTGCTGCAAAGCTGAAGGACATTGAATACGCAGAAGATATGTACAAGCTGGGCGAGCAATATCTGGCAATGGGCCACAAAATCTGCTCCAAGACCTACTTCGAACTGGCTGCCGCAAAAGGCTGCCCGAAGGCTGCTGCAAAGTTAGCTGAATACGAGGCATAATATTGTATTTTCAGGAGGCTGTCACAATTATGTGGCAGCCTTTTTAGTTTCCCTAAAAATCCGTTCCTCAAATAGACAATCTTTGACAGTCGCTTATGGTATAATAAGCATTATAAAGATTTGAGCAACCTTACGCTGAAGGATAAACAGAAGGAGATTGTTATGGCAAAGTTGATTTATGTACCTCTCGGCTGCAGCCTGCGCTCGCAGCTGGCAGAGAAGCTTTCGCAACAGCCGTTGGGCGAAGGCGTGCTGGTGCTACCGAACCGCCTGCTGACGGACGATGTGCACCGCAATTATGCTAATGTGGAAACAATGGGCATGGATACTCTGGCAAGCAAGCTGATGAACCTTAACGGTGGCAGCGATTACAAGGAATTGAGCCGCCGCAGCCAGGAGCTGATTGTGCAGGATATTATCGACTATATGATGGAAAACAAGCAGCTTACCGGTATGACTACGCATAAGCAGCTGGAATATTTCGGATCGCTGGCGCATAAAACAGGCTTTGTGAAGGCCATGACCTCGCTCGTAAGCCAGCTTTCACGCTGCGGTGCCACTAAGGAGGATATCTACGGCCAAATCCAAAAATCCTTTGAGGAGGATGAGCTGAAGGGCAAGGATTTGGGCGTCTGCAATTTTTATCTGCTTTATCGTCAATATCTGGAAAACAATAACTGGTATGACCTGGAGGGCAAGTATCGTCTGGCTATGGAAATGCTGCAGAAGCAGGATTGCAAAATCCCCTGGAAGCATATCTATATCTGCGATTTCTTCAGCCTTGACCAGGTGCAGATAAACTTTCTGCAGGCCTTGGCGAAGCATGTGGATGATCTGGTAATCAGCATGAGCTACGAAGGACGCAGAGTAAGCTCCGACGAAAAAGCCAAGTATGAATCAATTACCAAGTTTATGCGCGCGAGCACGAACACCGTCAACGCGCTGAAAATTCTTGGTGCGACTGTTGCAAGCCTTGCGGCAGAGGAATTGGGACAAGCTCCGGCAGGCGTTGCTATGCGGCAGCTGCGTCACTTGGGGCATGCGACCGCACCGGTGCCTGCGGAGGGTGTGGAAAGCTACTGCTTTGCCTCCGATGAGCAGGAGATGCGCTGGGTGCTGAAGCGTATCAAGCAGCAGCTGGCGCATGAAAAGTGTGCTGCCAATCGCATTGTTGTTGCCGTGCGCGACTTTTCCTTATACAGCGGCTTGCGCCAGCTGGCGGATGAATACGGTGTGCCGGTGAGCCTGCCGCAGACAACTGCGCTGGTGGCGCAGCCGTTGGCTGTTATGCTGCGCCTGCTGCTTACTGCCGCAGGCAGAGGACGTGAGGCGGCAGCGGCCTATCTGGAGCTGCTGAGCTGTGAGCTTTTGCGTCTGTTCTTTGATGTGGATGTGGAAACGGCGAGCAGCCTGCGCACGCAAACGTATTTCAAAACACGTCAGGAGGCTATGCAGAAGGCACACGAGCTGCTGGGGGATGCAACGGAGCTGTGGCAGCAGCTGGATGCTTTTATAGAAACCACTAAGGCGGAGGCTGCCATCAGCGAATATGCCGAGCAGCTGACGCAGCTTGTGCAATCGCTGCCATTGGAAGAGCGTCTGGGCAGCCTGCATAAGCAGGGCGTGCCGCTTGATTTTATGCTGGCCTGCCTGCGCAGCAAGGATGCTGTGCTGAAGGCTGTGCAGCAGCTTGTGCGTGATTACGAGGTTGCGAAAAACAGTGATTACAAGCTGACGCTTAGCCAATGGAACAGCCTGCTGCAGGAGGCCTTGGGGCAGGTGCAGCTTACTCTGCGCTTCGGCCGCAGGGACGGCGTACTCTTTACGGAGGTTGGCAACGTACAGGGCCTGAGCTTCGACAGCGTGTATATTATGGGCCTGCGCGAGGGCGAGTTTCCGCAGGCTAAAAACGAAAACTGGATTTATAACGATACGGAGCGCAAGCAGCTGGCGGACGCAGGCTACGATTTGCCCACGGTTGGCTCCTCCTTTGATGAGGATGCTTATTTCTTTGCTCAGGCTGTGTGTGCGGCGCAAAAGGAGCTCATCCTCACTTGGCATGAGGATGTAGGCGAAAGCCTGGCCAGCAGCTATCTGGAGGAAATCTGGAAGCTGTTTTTGCAGCCGGGAAGTGAGGACAAGCGTCTGGACAAGGACTATGTGAAGGCGCAGACGCTGCCTGATTTCGGCGTTGCTTCGGCGGAGGAGGCGTACAGCGACAAGCGCTTTGCTGCTGCGGATTTGCCGAAAATAGCAGAGCTCAGCGGGCAAAATGCTCCCTCTGCGGAGCAGCAGCTGGCAGCCAAAGCGGATATTCTGCGTAAGGCACAGCAGCCGGAATATAATGGCGATTTGCAAAATTCCCTGCCGACGAAGCTGCTGCGTAAGCAAATCGGCAGCCGCTTCAGTGCGAGCAGGCTGGAGGCTTATGCTGCCTGCCCCTTCCGCTTTTTGGCGGAGAAGGTGTGGCTGGCGCAGGCGGCGGAGGAAGCGGATGATTTGCTGCAGCCGCGTGATGCCGGTGATATCCTGCACCAGACGCTGAAAAGCTTTGTCGAGCCTTATCTTGGCAGCAAAATTATCGGAGAAACTATGGCAGACCTGACGGAGGAGCTGGAGGCAGTCTTTGAGGATGTCTGCACCGCTGCGCGCAATGACGGCGGCAGTACCGTTGCTTCCGTAAACGAGGATATCTGGCAGGTAGAAAAGCAGCGCCTCTGGCGTATGCTGGTGCGCTGGCTGCGCTTTGAATATGCCGACCAGCAGCGTTGGGGCGGCTTTAGGCCGCAGGCTGTGGAATGGAATTTCAGCTCTAAAAACGGCAAGCCCTTGTACCTGACGCTCAGTGACGGCAGTGATGTATCGCTCATCGGCAGAGTTGACAGAATCGACAGCGACGGCGAGCATGCTTTTATCACGGACTATAAAAGTGGCACGCCTCCCACAGGCAGTGCTATGGAGCAGGGGCTCGACCTGCAGCTGCCGGTGTATCTGCTGGCGGTGGCGGCGCTTTCCAAGGAGCAGCTTGCAGTCAGCGGCGGCTGCTATTATTCGCTGAAGGAGGGCAAGCGCAAAAGTACCTTTTTGCTGGAAAGCGTGGGCAACAGCGACTTGCCGTATAAAAAGCCGAAGAAGGCCGCAGAGCTGACCTGGGATAGCTTTAAGCAGGAAAAAGAGCAGTTGCTGAAGGATTATATAGAAAGAATTTATGCAGGCGATTTTGCATTGGCAGGCTGCAGACGCTGCGATGTATATTGCCCGTTACACGATATTTGCCGTGTGCAGCTGGTGAATGGCGACGGCGGACAGGGAGGCGAGAGCGATGAGTAAGAACCCTACACCGGAGCAGGCTTTGGCGATAAATACGATTAAAAGCAATGTTTCGCTGCTCGCCGGTGCCGGCAGCGGTAAAACCTATGTACTGATGAAGCGCTTTGTGCAAATTCTGCGCTCGGATTTGAGCGTTAATCCCACGAATATTGTGGCGATAACCTTTACGCGCAAGGCTGCCGACGAAATCAAGGGGCGTGTGCGTCAGGCTGTCGGCGAATGTGTGGAGCAGGCGCAGACTGATTTGGAAAGACTGCGCTGGCAGGAGCATCTGCAGAAGGTGGAGAGCGCGCCGATAAGCACGATTCACAGCCTGTGCAGCCGTATTTTGAGAGATAACCCGGTAGAAACGCAGCTTGATCCGGAATTTACGATTTTAGAGGATTTTGAAGCGCAGGACTTTTTTAAAGAAACGCTGCAGCAGTTTTTACGCAAAAATATCAAGGAAAACGCTGCCCTGCGCAGGCTGGTGCAGACCTACGGCGTTAACAGCTTTGTTAATCAGGTTACGGCGCTGGGGGACAAGCTCTCGGAGCTGGTGCGTGAAGATAATCTGGCAGAGCCTTATCTTAAGGCGAAGGAAGAACTGCCGGCTCTGCAGCAGAAGCTGTTTGCTGCTGTGCGCGAGGTAATCGAAGCGCGCGAGGCTTTGGGGGCAAAGACCAAGGGACGCCAGACGTTGACGGAGGCCGCAGGACTGCTGGACGAAATGCAAAAGCAGCTGCTGGCGCCGGAGCCGGAGTGCTCCCTGCTGGATGCGTCGGGCGTTGTTAAGGTTAGTGGCAAGGCGTTGGCAGCGGAGCTGACTAATTTAAAAAATCTGCGTCAGGAGCTGAACCATGTACTTTTGAACGCCAAGGGCTGCGATTTGGTGCAGGATTGGCTTGCCGTGCTGCAGGAGTTTTATGCCTGCCTGAGCGCACGCAAGCAGGAAAATAATATCCTGTTTAATGATGATCTGGATTTGCTGGCCATCGAGCATTTGCAGAAGAATGAGGCGCTGCGGCAAAAGTATCAGGAGCGCTATAAATATATTATGGTAGACGAGTTCCAGGACACCAACGAACGCCAGCGTCAGCTGATTTATCTGCTCTGCGGTAACAAGCTGGACGGCAAGAATAATCTTTTTATCGTCGGTGATGTGAAGCAGTCTATTTATCGTTTCCGTCATGCCGATGTCAGCGTTTTTAATAAGGTAAAAGAGGATATCGCGCAAAATGCGGGACAGAACCTGGGCATGAAAACCAACTTCCGCAGCACGCAGAGCATTGTCGAAAGCTGTAATACCGCCTTTTGTCAGCTGATGGATTTGCCGAAGGAGGAAATCTGTCTGGAGCATCACGAGGGTGCTAACACCGGCGGCGCTAAGGTTTGCCTGCTGCAGGTGCCGTATAAATCCAAGGATGATGACCTGGGCGCTAAAGAGGATAAATGGCAGAAGGAGGCAGAGGCAATCGCCGCCTATCTGCAGCAGGAGCTGCCCAAGGTTGAGCCGCAGCTCAGGCCGGGGGCAAGCAAGGCTATTTTGCTGCGCGCAATGACGCATTGCGAAATTTTGCGGCAGACGCTGCAGGGCTACGGCATAAATTGCGTAGTAGTTAAGGGCAAGGGCTTTTATGAGCAGCAGGAGGTTCTGGATATTCTGAATCTGCTGGCTGTGCTTCACAACCGTTACGCAAGCCTGGAGCTGGCAGGCGCTTTGCGCTCCAACTATTTCGGTTTGGATGATGCAACGCTGACGCAGCTTTTCTGGCAGACCGAAAATGATAAACCGTTATGGGATGTACTGCAGGCTGTCGGCAGCGGTGAGCTGCAGCTGAACCTGCAGCCGGAGCAGCAGGCGCTGGCTATGCAGGCTGCCGAACGCTTACGCAGCCTACGTCAGGCAGCAGCACTGATGGCATTGCCGGAGCTGTTCGCACAGCTTTGGGACGAGCTGAAGCCGGAATTCGTTCTGTCGCAGCAGGAAAACGGCCCGAGCAAGCTGGCCAATGTCAAAAAGCTGCGCCGCCTGGCACAGCAGTATTGCCAAACGAAGCAGGCTTCGCTGGCGGAATGGCTGCAAAACGTTAAGGATTTGCGCGCAAGCAGCAGCAAGGAGCCTGCCGCTACCGTACAGGCCGATGATGCACTGCAGATTATGACGATACATAATTCCAAAGGCTTGGAATTCGATCTTGTTATTTTACCGCAGTTAGATAAATCAGTGAATGGCGATACCGCATCCATTAAATATTTTTCGGGGAAGGAAGGCGAGCAGGGACTTTTGGGCATTAAGGTGCCCGATAAGGAAATGCAGCTGCAAAACAGCGGCGTGTACGAGCTGGCGAAGGCGCGCGATAGTGAGCTGGAAGAAGAAGAAAGCAGACGTCTGCTTTATGTTGCTATGACGCGTGCCAAAAAGCAGCTTTTAATGGTCGGTACGGTGGCGGAAGAAAAGCTGCCGGAGGCTGTTATCGCTCTGCCTGCCGCCAAGGGCTGGTGGCAGCAGCTGCAGGCAGTATACGAGGTGGATTGGGACAAGCAGGAAAGCAGCTGTCCTTGGGTACGCCTTTTGTGTGCCGATGCTTTAAGCCCGGCTGTTGTGCAGCAGGGCGTGCAGCAGCAGCTGGCGCTGGAGCCGTTGTCCTTGGCACCGCTGCCTGCCTACGCAGCCTGCGGCCGTACCTGCTTTACCGCAAGTGCACTGCAGACGTATCTGCATTGTCAGCGTCAATATTACTACCAGCAGGTTTTGGCAGTGCCTGAGCTGGAGCAGACAGTTGCCGGAGAGCAGGCGCACGAGCTGCCTGCTAGTGTAACCGGCAGTATTGTGCATAAAGCGCTGGAGCTGTATAATGGCTATAATGCGGAGGCTGTTTTTGCCATTGCACTGGATGAATTTGCTCCCGGCGCTGCGGCAACACAGGCCAAGAGTATGTTTGATGCTTATATCAGCAGCGATTTGTATAAATTATTGCCCAAAAAGCAGAAGCGTGAATTAGAATTTGTACAGCCTCTGCAGCAGGAGCTGGCGGCTGAGGGTGTAATTGATTTGCTGGCCTTTGACGAAGATGATAATATGATAATAGTGGACTATAAAACAGGTACGCCGCCGGAGCCTGACGAGGTGAAGCTGGGTTATGCTTATCAGCTGGCGCTGTATAAGGATGCTGCGGAAAAGCTGTACCCCGGCAAAAGAGTTGTGTGCGCCGAGCTGCACTTTCTGCAGAATATGAGCGTTTGGCAGCTGCCGTTGGATAAATCGTACCTGCAGGAGGCAATAGAGCTGTGCGAGGAAATCAGCGGTAAGGGCGAGGAGGACGATTTCGCCTGCAGCTGTAACGAAAGCTGTGCTTACTGTCACTATGCATATCTGTGTCCGCAAAAAATAAAGAATAGGTGATATAATGGAGATTTTTGCTAAATTGGAAAGCTGGGATTATCTGGCGGCGGCTATGCTGCTGTTTTCCGCCTGGCTGCTGCTGGGCGGCATCGGCCGTCTGCAGAAAAGCGACCCGGAGCGCGTTGATGCGAAAAAGCTGCGAATCCGTGCCTGCGGTGGTTTGGTTGCGGGCGCTTTGTATCTGGCCTGCCGCTATCTGCAGCTGTAATATTGCCGGCAGTTAAACTTGCGCGCGGCTTTCATTAAGGTATATAATATGCTTATATCTTAAACTTTTACGAGGTGACCATAATGATAAACAAAACAAGATTGATTGATGAATTTATAGAGCTGGTAAGCGTTCCCTGCCCCAGTAAGGATGAAAAGCAGGAAGCAGAGCTGATTATGGCGAAGCTGCGCGAGCTTGGCCTGGAGCCTGAGATGGATAAGGCGCACGAGAAAACCGGCGGTACCTGCGGTAATGTGTGGGCCTATGTGAAGGGCACCGTGCCGAATGCTCCGAAGCTGCTGTTCGAAGCGCACATGGATTCCGTAGCACCGACAACCGGCACCAAGGTTGTCCGCAAGGACGGCGTGCTGTACAGCGACGGTACCACGACCTTGGGCGGTGACGACAAGGTTGGCGTTGCTGCCATGCTGGAGGCGGTGCGCGCACTGAAGGAGGATGGCGTAGCTCACGGCGACGTGCAGCTGTGCTTTACTGTAAGTGAGGAAATCGGCTGCCTTGGTGTAGTAAACATGGACCAGAGCTGGATTAAGGCTGATTACGGTTATTGCATGGATATCGGCGGCGCACCGGGCGAAATTACCTATGCTGCACCGAAGCTGTACGATATTTACGTAACCGTCAAGGGCAAGGCTGCCCATGCAGGCATTGCTCCGGAAGAAGGCGTCAATGCGATTATGCTGGCGGCGGATGCTTTGTCCAAGCTGCCTGCTTACGGTCGTCTGGACAGCGAAACTACCTTTAACATCGGCATGTTCAACGCAGGCGTTGGCACTAATATCGTTTGCCCGGAGGCTAAATTCGTCATTGATATGCGCTCTCTGAACGTACCGCGTCTGGAGGCGCTGAAGGATTCCACCATCGCTCTGATTAAAGAGGCTGTTGAGGCCGGTGGCGGTCAGGTTGAATTCGAAGTAGTGGAAGGCTGTCCTGCTGTGGAGCTGAACAAGGACCACGAATGCATTAAGCTGGCAGCACGCGCTGCGGAAACACTGGGCTTCCCGGTAGAGCTGAAAACCACCGGCGGCTGCAGTGACGGCAATTATCTTTGCGGCTACGGCCTGCCCTGCGGTCTGTTGGCAACCGGCATGAGCAATGTGCATACTACCGCGGAATATCTGAAGGAAGAGGATTTGTACAACACTGCACGCTGGACCTACGAAATTATTAAAGAGGCAGCGAAGTAAATCATAGTGTTCACGTATAGTTTTCTTGACTGGAAGAAAATTTGACGCTATAATAAAAATAACTTCATAATGTAACCTTTGGGGCAGGGTGCAATTCCCGATCGGCGGTAAAGTCCGCTAGCGCAGCAGCGCATGAACCGGTGCGATTCCGGTACCGACAGTATAGTCTGGATGATAAAAGGTGGCAAAACAGTTTTTTACCGCATATGGGCTCCTTAGGTCTTTATGCGGTTTTTTATATTACTGGAAGGTGATATTTTGGCAAGAATGACAGATGAAGCATATATGCAGCGGGCCCTGGAGCTGGCGCTGCAGGCAGAGGGTAATACCAGTCCCAATCCGATGGTTGGCTGCGTGATTGTGGATGCCGAAGGCAATATTGTGGGTGAGGGCTATCACCATAAGGCCGGCGAACCGCATGCCGAGGTCAATGCCTTGGCGGAGGCTAAGCAGATGGCTCAGGGTGCAACGGCCTATGTAACGTTGGAGCCCTGCGCACATTACGGACGCACCGGTCCCTGCTGCGTAGCCTTGGCGCGCGCGGGCATCGGCAAGGTTGTGGTTGCCTGCCTTGATCCTAACCCCAAGGTTGCAGGTCAGGGTTTGGAATATCTGCGCCTGCAGGGTATCGAGGTTGTTACCGGCGTGTGCGAAAAGGAGGCTAAGCGCCTAAATGAGCGCTTCTTTACCTGGATTACGAAGCAGCGTCCGTTTATTACTTTAAAATACGCTATGACATTGGATGGCAAAATCGCTACTGCTACCGGCGACAGCAAATGGATTACCGGCGAGGAGGCACGCACCTTCGCGCATCGTCTGCGTAAGCAGCATGACGCTGTGCTTGTCGGCATCGGCACAGTGCTGGAGGATGACCCGGAGCTGACCACCCGTCTGGTGCGCGGCAAAAATCCGGTGCGCGTGGTGCTCGACAGCAGCCTGAAGATTTCGCTGATGGCAGCAGTTTTGAATCCGCTGGCGGACACGATTATTTTTACCGGCTTGGATTCCGATATCGTTAAGGCGGAAGCGCTGGCTGCTCTGCCTAACGTAGAGGTGGTACGTCTGCCGCTGGCTGACGGCGTGCTGCCTGTGGCGCAGGTGGTGCAGGCCTTGGCTGAGCGCGGTATTGCCAGCCTTTTGGTAGAAGGAGGCAGTGCAATTCACGGTGCCTTCTTTGATGCAGGCCTTGCTGACAGAGTGTGCGCCTTTGTAGCGCCCAAGCTGATCGGCGGCGCTGCCGCTCTGCCGCCGGTAGGCGGTGTAGGCAGCAGCCTAGTAGAAACAGGTTGGCAGCTGACAGAGGTCGAGATGGAAAAATTGGGCAGTGATGTACTGATAACAGGTCTGGTGCCGGAGCTGGATAAGCAGGAGCTGCCGAAGGAGGCGGAATAATGTTTACAGGATTGGTAGCCGAACTGGGCACGGTGCAGAAGATGGCGCAGCAGGGTGAATCCTATCACCTGACAGTTGCTGCGGTGAAGGTACTGCAGAATTTGAAAATCGGTGATAGCGTTGCCGTCAACGGCGCCTGCCTTACGGTAGTAAGCATGGATGACACCGCCTTTACCGCCGACGTGATGCCGGAAACCGTGCGCCTGACCAATATCGGCAGCCTGCATGCCGGCGACAGAGTAAATCTGGAGCGCACGCTGCGCCTGTGCGACGGTCTTGACGGTCATATCGTCAGCGGACACGTGGAAGGACTGGGTGTAATTGCCGGCCGCAGACCGGAGGGCATTGCGATGGTGGTGACTATCAACACCCCGCCGGAGCTTTTGAAATATATCATCAAAAAGGGCAGTATTGCGATTGATGGTATCAGCCTGACGGTGACGCAGGTTACGGAAAGCAGCTTTTCCGTATCGCTGATTCCGCATACCGCCAAGGAAACAACGCTTGGCTTTAAGGATGTGGGCGACAGCGTAAATCTGGAAACGGATATTATCGGCAAATATGTAGAGCAAATGTTAAAATTTAACCCTAAGCAGACTCAGGAGCCTGCTTTAAATAAAAATATGCTGCTGGAGAATGGGTTTATCTGAGCAGCAACAAAGAGGTAGAAAATGGAAAAGTTTAAGTATAATACAATTGATGAAGCCATCGCTGCGATTAAAGCAGGTCAGATGGTATTGGTAACCGATGACGAGGACCGCGAAAACGAAGGCGACCTGATTATGGCAGCCGAGCTGTGCACTCCCGAGGCTATTAACTTTATGGCTAAGGAAGCACGCGGACTTATCTGCATGCCGGCAGACAGCGAGGTTATGGACAAGCTGCAGTTCGGCGCTATGGTAACGCATAACACCGACAATCACGAAACAGCCTTCTCTGTTTCTATTGACCATGTTGACACCACCACCGGTATTTCCGCTTATGAGCGCGCATATACCATGAAAAAATGCGCTGAGCCGGGCGCACAGCCGAGCGACTTCCGCCGTCCGGGTCACGTTTTCCCGCTGCGCGCACGCAAGGGCGGTGTACTGGTGCGTACCGGTCACACCGAAACTACTGTTGATTTGTGCAAGCTGGCAGACCTGCAGCCCGTGGGCATCTGCTGCGAGATTATGAACGATGACGGCCATATGGCGCGCACTCCGGATTTAATCGAGTTCGCTAAAAAGCATAAGCTCGTTTTCATCACTGTTGCCGAGCTTGTTGCCTATCGCAAGGCACACGAAAAAATGGTGCATCGTGCCGCTGAGGCTGCGTTGCCGACTAAATACGGCAATTTCCGCATCATTGCATATGAAAACGATTTGGACAACCTTTGTCATGTTGCTATTGTCAAGGGCGATGTTGCCGGTAAAAAAGATGTGCTCGTGCGCGTACACAGCGAGTGCCTGACCGGTGATGCCTTCGGCAGCCTGCGCTGCGACTGCGGCGATCAGCTGGCAACCGCTCTGAAGATGATTGAAAAGGAAGGCTGCGGCGCTGTTGTTTACATGCGTCAGGAGGGCCGTGGTATTGGTTTGGCTAATAAAATCCGTGCTTACGCACTGCAGGATCAGGGCCTTGATACCGTTGAGGCGAACGTTCGCCTGGGCTTTGCTCCCGACCTGCGTGATTACGGCATGGGTGCACAAATTCTGGTTGACCTCGGACTCACCAGCATCCGCCTGATTACCAACAACCCCGCAAAACGCATCGGTCTCTCCGGTTATGGCATCACCATCACCGACCGCGTGCCCATCATCATGGAGCCTAACGAATACAACGAGCACTATCTCGACGTTAAAGAAGAGAAAATGGGACACAAGCTGCACGAAGGCTGTGGCTGCAACTGTGGAAAGTAAAAAAAGTATAAATTAACGTAAAACATAAAATCATTAGGAGGAACAAAACATGAAAACCTTAGAAGGAAAACTCACCGCCAAAAACATGAAAATCGCCATCGTCGTAGCCCGCTTCAACGAATTCATCACCAGCAAACTCCTCAGCGGCTGCATCGACTGCCTGATCCGCCACGAAGCAGCTGACGAAGATCTCACCGTAGCCTGGGTACCGGGCGCCTTCGAAATCCCCATGGCAGCAAAAAAACTCGCAGAAAGCGGCAAATATGACGCAGTAATCTGCTTAGGTGCCGTAATCCGCGGCGCAACCCCGCACTTTGACTATGTATGCGCCGAAGCCTCCAAAGGCATCGCTCAGGTAAGCATGCAAACCGGCGTACCCGTAGCCTTCGGCGTACTCACCACCGAAAACATTCAGCAGGCTGTAGAACGTGCAGGCACCAAGGCCGGCAACAAGGGCGTAGACTGCGCAATGACCGCAATGGAAATGGTAAATCTCTTCAAAGAAATGTAACATTTTCACCGCTTGCCTTTTTGACTATTATGATTTATAATTGACATTGTGGAAGAGCTGATAACAGGCTGTTCCCCATGCATGAAATTTGCAAGCCCGCTAGCAGTAGTTTAGTGGGCTTGTTTTATTAAGCAAGTAAAATTTTTGCCGTAAGGCAGGATTGTGAGGCAGATATTATGGAAGATGTTTTGACAAAGGCTACGGCCGACGGTGTACGTATTTATGCATTATGCACCACTAATCTGGTACAGGAAGCAGCTAAAAAGCACGGCTGCTCCCATCTGGCAAGCGCTGCTCTGGGACGTGCAATGAACGGCGCGCTGCTGCTGGCCGCAACAATGAAGGATAACGAGCGCATCAGCCTGCGTCTGAAGGGCGATGGCCCTTTGGGCGAGGTAGTAGCAGATGCCGAAGGCAGCACAGTGCGCGGTTATGTGGAAAACCCCGATGCATTTTTGCCCCTGAAAAATGGCAAGCTGGATGTCGGCGGCGGCATCGGCGAGGGTAATATTATCGTAACGCGTTATCTGCAGAATGCAGAGCCCTTCACCGGCTACTGCGAGCTGCAGGACGGCGAAATCGCCAGCGACCTGACCAAATACCTCTATGTTTCCGAACAGACACCGACAAGCGTTGCTCTGGGCGTACTGGTTGACAAGGACGGCAACGTAACCGCATCCGGCGGCTTCTTTATTCAGGCTATGCCGGGCTGCACCGACGAGGTTCTGGAAAAGCTGGAAAACAACGTTAACCTGACTCCGTATGTAACCCAGCTGCTGGAAATCGGTTATACTCCGCAAAAGATGATTGAAATTCTCGGCCGCGGTCTGGACGTTGATATTAAAGAAACCATTCCCCTGAGCTTCAAATGCCGCTGCAGCCGTGAGCGCATTCTGGCGGCTTTGGGCAACCTTGATGTAAAATCTCTGGAGGAGCTGGCGCAGGACAAAACTACGGAAGCACACTGCGAATTCTGCAACAGCACCTATGAATATACTCAGGATGAAATCAAGCACCTGTTGGAAGAAAAGGAAAAGCAGGCACAGCTGGAGGCTGCTAAACAGAATATCAAATAACAAAACTTTTCTTGACAAAAGAAACTTTTGTTTGTATAATAAAGGCAGTGAATTGATTAAATTTAAATTTATATATTAGGAGGCAGGCAGATGGACGCAGATAAAAAGAAAGCCTTAGACATGGCGATGCACCAGATTGAAAAGGATTTTGGCAAGGGCAGCATTATGATGCTGGGCGAAGCAAGTGCCAAAATGAATATAGAGGTTATCCCTACAGGCGCTTTATCACTGGATATTGCTCTTGGTGTCGGCGGTATTCCGCGCGGACGCGTTATTGAGATTTACGGTCCCGAATCTTCCGGTAAAACTACCGTTGCTTTGCATATGATTGCCGAAGCTCAGAAGATGGGCGGCTATGCAGCATTTATCGATGCGGAGCATGCACTGGATCCGGAATATGCCCGTCATCTGGGTGTAGATATTGACGATCTGCTGATTTCTCAGCCGGATAACGGCGAACAGGCTTTGGAAATTGCTGACGCACTGGTACGCAGCGGTGCTATTGATATTATCGTTATCGACTCCGTTGCAGCTTTGGTTCCGCGTGCCGAAATCGAAGGCGAAATGGGTGATTCCCACGTAGGCCTGCAGGCACGTCTGATGAGCCAGGCTCTGCGTAAGCTGACAGGTCTGATTTCCAAATCCAAGTGTGCTACTATTTTCATCAACCAGATCCGTGAAAAGGTCGGCGTTATGTTCGGTAATCCGGAAACCACTACCGGTGGCCGCGCACTGAAATTCTACTCTACCGTCCGTATGGATGTACGCCGTATCGACACGCTGAAAAACGGCAACGATGTTATCGGCAGCCGTACCCGCGTTAAGGTTGTCAAGAACAAGGTAGCACCTCCGTTCAGACAGGCTGAGTTCGATATTATGTATGGCAAAGGCATTTCTCATGAAGGCTGCCTTGTTGATCTGGGCGCAGACCTTGATATTATCAACAAGAGCGGTGCCTGGTATTCCTACGGTGATATCCGTTTAGGTCAGGGCAAGGAAAAGGTTAAAGACTTTTTGCGTGAGAATCCGGAAATTGCCCAAGAAATCGAAGCTAAAATCCGCGCAGTGACGATTGCCAAGAGCGATAATAAGGAAGCAGCTGAGGAGCCGTTGCAGGATGTGGAGTCGATCTTTAAGGAATAAGAAAAAGGAAGAAGGCTTTACCGGCGCGCAGCAGGTTTATGACTGCGCGCTGGATTTATTGTCTTACCGTGATTACAGCCATAAGGATATGGTGGAGCGCTTGCAGCGCAAGGGTGCAACTAAGGAGCAGGCGCTGGAGGCGGTGGCCAAGCTCGAGGATTACGGTCTGCTGAACGAGGAGCGTTACGCCAATAGGGTGTACGAAGCATGGCTGGCCAAACGCTATTACGGCAGACAGCATCTGCAGCTGGAGCTGACCAAGCGCGGCATACGCCCGGACGTGGTTGCGGAAATTATGGAACGCTTTACGCCTGACATTGAAGAAGGGCAGGCGGAGAACGCGGCACAGCTTTTCGTGCAGCGCAATCAGCGTAAGCTAACAGCAGAAACAGATAACAAAAAAATATATGCGGCTGCGGGGCGCTTTATGGCGGCTCGCGGCTTTTCATCAAGATATGTGCACATTATATTGGGTAAATTGCATTTTTCAGACAATATGTAGCGGTTAAACTTGACAATTTTGTTAAATATAATCTATAATGTAGTTATGCAATCGTGTTAATATCAACGATTTTCACGAGGCGACGCGTAAAGCGGTTGCCTTATTTTTTGCCCTATTTCAGAATAGATAATACATATTTTATTATAGATTCAACGGAATAAGGACATCTATAGCAGACGCAAACAGGCGCCTGCTGTTACTATGCAAAAAAATCTTGGAAAAATCTACATTTAGGAGGTGAGGACGATTTTAGAAATTATCGGTACAGCTGTTGTAGTTGGTCTGGCAGGCGGTGCGGTAGGTTATCTGGTTCGCAAAAATGTTGCTGAAGGTAAAATTGCTACTGCAGAAGAGCAGGCTATCCGTATTGTACAGGATGCTGAGCAGACCGGCGAAGCAAAACGCAAAGAAATTATGATGGAGGCTAAAGAAGAAATCCATCGTCTGCGTTCCGAAATGGAGCGTGAAAATAAAGACAGACGTAATGACCTGCAGCGTCAGGAGCGTCGTCTGCTGCAAAAAGAAGAAAATCTGGACCGCAAAATCGAATCCTTCGAACGCAAGGAAGAAAAGCTGGCTTCTAAGGAGCAACGTTTAAATGCTGCTCAGGAGAAGGCTGAGGCAATGCTGGAAAAACGTCAGGTTGAGCTGGAGCGTATTTCCGGTCTGACCAGTGATGAAGCAAAGCAGGAGCTGTTGCAATCCCTCGAGGACGAGGTTAAGCACGAATCTGCTATGATGGTTAAGGATCTGGAGCAACAGGCTAAGGATGAGGCTGACCGCAAAGCAAGAGAAATTATTTCTCTGGCAATTCAGCGTTGTGCAGCAGACCATGTAGCGGAAACCACCGTTTCTGTAGTAGGCCTGCCTAACGATGAAATGAAGGGCCGCATCATCGGTCGTGAAGGCCGTAACATCCGTACTCTGGAAACCCTTACCGGCATTGATCTTATTATCGATGATACTCCGGAGGCTGTTATTATTTCCGGCTTCGATCCGGTACGCCGTGAGGTTGCCCGTATCGCTCTGGAAAAATTGATTAATGACGGCCGTATTCATCCGTCCCGCATTGAGGAAATGGTTGAAAAGGCACAAAAAGAGGTTGAGCAGAAAATTAAGGAAGCCGGCGAACAGGCTACCTTTGCTGTCGGTGTGCATGGCCTGCATCCCGAACTGATTAAGCTGCTGGGTCGCCTGAAATATCGTACCAGCTATGGTCAGAATGTCCTGAACCATTCTGTTGAGGTTGCTAACCTGGCAGGTGTAATGGCTTCTGAGCTCGGTGTTGACGTTGTTCTGGCTAAACGTGCCGGCCTGCTGCATGATATCGGCAAGGCCATTGACCATGAAATGGAAGGCTCTCACGTTGAAATCGGCGGCGAAATTGCCAAGAAATTCCGTGAGTCCGACCTGATTGTCAATGCTATTTTGGCGCATCATGGTGACTGCGAGCCTAAGAGTGTTGAAGCTGTTCTGGTATCTGCCGCTGACGCAGTATCTGCTGCCCGTCCGGGTGCAAGACGCGAAACTCTGGAAAGCTACCTGAAGCGCTTAACTCGATTGGAAGAAATTTCTGAGTCCTTTGAGGGCGTTGAAAAATGCTATGCCGTACAGGCTGGCCGCGAAATCCGCATTATGGTTAAGCCGGATGTTATCGATGATGCTTCCGCTGTGCTTCTGGCACGCGATATCTCCAAGAAGATTGAAGATGAAATGGAATATCCCGGTCAGATTAAGGTTGTTATCATCCGCGAAACTCGTGCTGTTGATTACGCAAAATAACGAAATTCCTGAAAGAGCTGCTTAGGCAGCTCTTTTTTTGCGCCTTAGCAGGATTATAGGAATTGCTGTCGAATATATATACTTGGAATTTTTTTGACAGGTGCGCCGGTTGAGGCCGGTGCTGAAAAGGGAATGCCGGTGAGAATCCGGAGCAGTCCCGCTACTGTAAGCGGAGCCCAGGCAATTATGTCACTGACGCAAGTTGGGAAGGCGCTGAGGGCGATGAAGCTAAGCCAGGAGACCTGCCTGTTACGAAGCTTGGAGCCTACGGGAGATAGGCTGGCTTTGGTATGCGTAAATATAGAATTTTTGGCTGCAGCTGCATTTTGTGAATCTCCCGCAAGGGAGCTTTTTTCATATATGTATAAAATGAAAAGCATGCAGCTTACAAAAACGAAGGGAGGTTGAAATATGCCTGGAAAAATTATTATGGTTACCGGCGGAGCCCGCAGCGGCAAAAGCGAATTTGCAGAACGCTATGTATTGCATTATTCTCCCAAATGCGATTACGTTGCTACGGCAGAAATCTTAGATGAGGAAATGGCGGAGCGCGTGCGTCTGCACCGTGAGCGTCGTGATGCACGTTGGATTAATCACGAAGCGCCTTATCATGCCGAGCGCACGCTTGAAGCGCTGTCAGCGGAAACAGGAGCGGTTCTGTTTGACTGCCTGACTGTTTATATGTGTAACCTGCTTTATGGCAAGGATGCGCCGGAGGGTGAATTCCTGGAGCGCTGTCAGGTAGTATTTGACGAAATTGACAAGGTGCTGGCAGCAGCACGTAATTGCGGTAAAATCGTTGTCTTTGTTACGAATGAGGTGGGCAGCGGCATTGTGCCGGATAATCAGATGGCGCGTGAATACCGTGACCTTGCCGGCTGGGTTAACCAGCGTGTGGCCAATGAGGCTGACCATGTTTATTATTGTGTGGCAGGTCAGGCTGTAGACGTAAAAAAATTGGCTTTTAAATTTGAGGATGAAGGAGAATAACGACTGATATGGAGAAAATCATAATACCTGCTCTGGATGAAGAACGTATGCAAGAAGTGCGGGCAGGCTACGCTAAGATAGACAAGCCGGCAGCTAATCTGGGCAAGCTGGAGGATATGGTTGTAGGACTTGCAGGTATGATCGGCAAGGATTTACCGGATAAATTAAAGACGGCGATGGTTCTGATGTGCGGTGACCACGGTATTGCGAAATACGGCGTCAGCGCTTATCCGCAGGAGGTTACGCGTCAGATGATTAACGGTTATATGCGCGGTACTGCCGGTGCTACCGTGCTGGCTCGTCATGCGCACGCCGATGTTTTCGTCTGTGATGTAGGCACTGCCTTTGATTTGAGCGATTTGCCCAAGGTGTATCAGAAAAAGGTAGCCTGGGGAACAAATGACTTCACCCAGGGACCGGCGATGACGCGCGAGCAGGCTGAAAAGGCTATTGCCGTCGGCATCGAAATGGCTGATATGTGCATCGACCAAGGCTACAATATGCTTTATACAGGCGAAATGGGCATCGGCAATACAACCTCTACCTCTGCTATTGCCAGCGCGTTTTTAGGCTTGGATCCGCAGCTGACTGTCGGCCGTGGCAGCGGTATCAATGACGAACGCATGAAGATTAAACGTCAGGTTGTTATCGACGGTCTGGCTAAAAATATGCCGAAGCAGGGTGATGCGATGGACATTCTCTGTAAGGTCGGCGGCTATGACCACGCAGGTCTGGCCGGTGTAATTATCGGTGCAGCCCGTCGCCGCGTACCGGCAATGGTTGACGGTGTTAATGCTACGGCTGCAGCACTTTTGGCCTACGGCCTCTATCCGCAGTGCCGCGATTATATGCTTTGCTCGCATCTGAGCAGCGATATTTCTCATAAGAAAATGCTGGAGCTGATGCAGCTTTCGCCGATTGTGGATGCCGGTATGCGCCTGGGTGAGGGCACCGGTGCTTCTCTGGCTATTGTTGTGCTGCAGGCAGCAATGGATGTGTATAATCATTTAAGCAGGTGATGTGATGCGTGATTTTGTAACTTGTCTGGAATTTTTGACCAGAATCCGCTTTTCCAACCGCACGGACTGGCATGATAACGATTTCAGCCGCAGTGTACCGTACTTCCCTTTGGTCGGTCTGGTAATGGGTGTTTTTATGGGTGCGGTAAATTACGGACTGTATTATCTGCACACCCCTGATTTAATGCGCGCAGTGATGCTGGTGCTGGCGGAGCTGATTATTATCGGCGCTTTGATGTATGACGGCTTTATGGATACCACCGACGGTGTTTTCAGCGCCCGTGATCGTGAGCGTATGCTGGAAATCATGAAGGACAGCCACGTAGGCTCCAATGCCGTTATCGCGCTTGTCTGCCTCGTGCTGCTGAAGGTGGCTGCCTATACTACGCTGCCGCCGGTTAAGCTGTCGTTTGCGTTGGTTGCAGTTTTTGTAGCAACGCGCACCTTTATGGTTACCTACATCGTCAACTACAAGTATGCACGCAAAACCGGTATCGGTCATATGTTTAAGGCCTATGCCAAGCCGATGTACACCTATATTGCCTTTGTACTTTGTCTGGCGCTTGTCGCAGCCTGCGGCCTGCCGTATTTGTATACGGCAATAGCGGCCTTCGTTATCTGCCAGGGCATTGCGCATTTCCTCAGCGGTCAGCTGGGCGGCCTTACCGGTGATACCTACGGCTTTTTGACGGAATGCGGCGTTGTGGTTTACCTGATGCTCGCAACCTATATAATCTGATATATTTCCCCGGCAATATTTTGCCGAATTATAAAGAGACAGAAAGGAAAAATGCTATGCATATAGAAGAAATAATCCAAAAGATTGTGCCTGCCGACAGAGGCTGTATGAAGCTGGCGCAGACACGCTTTGATAATCTGATCAAGCCGGTCGGCAGTCTGGCCAAGCTGGAAGAAATGACCTCGCGCTATTGCGGTATCAAGGGTATTTATGAAAAAGAGGATTTAGATTATCCTAAACGCGATTTACTGGTATGGTGCGGTATCGAAGAGGCTGCTCAGGCCGAAAAAATTATGCACGCCAAATGGCCGGTGAATGTGCTGGCTGCAGAAACCGGTGCGAAGGCCGTGGCTCTGCTGGTAACCTCGGAGGAGGAGGCTGATGCTCTGGAGGAGGGCGCTGCCCTGGTGCAGGAGCTGGTACACGAGAAGGGACTGGAGCTTTTGGGCTTCGGCTGCCTTTCCAATCCTGATAATGAGATGGTACGCACCGCTATGGCCGGCGCTCTGCTGCAGGCTGCAGCTATGAAGGTGCCGGTAATGCTGGACGGCGTTGCTGTCTGCAAGGCTGCCAAAAAGGCGGCGGATATGGCACCTGCCGTGCTCGACTACTGCTTTGCCGGTCACGTTTCCGCAGAGCCGGGCGCGGAAGAATGCCTGCAGGAGCTGGGGCTTACGGCACCGCTGCGCCTGAATATTCCCGACGGCGCCGGTGAGGGCGCTGCTGTCTGCTTTACGCTGTTCAATGCCGGCATCAAGGCCTACAAAGAAATGGAAACCTTTGAGGAAGCAGGCGTGCATGCGGAGATGAAGGAATTTTCCCTGGCAGAGCAATCTAAAAAAGGGGCGAAGGCTTAATGGGTAAAATATATTTAATCCGTCACGGTGAAACGGACAGCAACAAGGGACATCGCTTTCAGGGACGCATCAACATGCCGCTGAACGCCAAAGGTCTGGAGCAGTCCGAGAAGCTGGCTGCGTATATGCAGCATCTGCCGGTTGACAAGATTTACAGCAGCTCAATGCTGCGTGCCTGCATGACGGCAGCACCGCTGGCTATGAGCAAAAATATGTCCTACCAGCCGTTGGATTTGCTGCAGGAGGTAAGCTTCGGTGCCTGGGAGGGCCTGGAATATGCGGAAATCAGCCGCCGCTGGCCTAAGGAGATGGATGATTTCCTGACGCGTCCGGGCGAATGGATTCCGCCGCAGGGCGAAAGCTTTCATGATGTAGCGCGTCGCTGTCAGGCGGCTTTTGACTATATCTTCGAGCGTGAAGGCCACGAGAAGAATATCGCGATTGTATCGCACGGCGGTATTATCCGCGTGCAGCTGTGCCTGCTTTTGGGCATCCCGCTGAACAATCTGTGGAAGCTGAGTGTGCATAATGTTTCTGTCAGCATGCTGAATGACTGGCAGGGCAATATCATTGCCGAAACCATCAATGATGCTCACTTTGCCAGAGAGCAGGGAAAATCTGTAAACTGGCTGCATAAATAAAAATTGAAGTTCGAAAACCGCGCAGACCTGAAAAGCTGTCGCGGTTTTTCTTTAAAGCGGCGAAAAAAAGACGGTCATAGTTTTTGCTGTAAACTTATCGGTGCCGCACCATTAATTTTACACGCAAGCTTTTCCTGTGAGCACTGTTAACAAGCGGATTTGAGCATATGTTGAGAAATGAAAAGTTTCTTATTAAAGAATTTACGCATTTTTGATAAACTAAGATTGACTTTTACAGGCGCTTACTATATACTGTAAGAGGTGTATCTCAGTGGTCCGTTTAAGTTCCTAACTTCTTCTATCATAGATGAAATGGGGAAGCCAAGGTAAACATCTTAATGCGTTCTTTGGGGTATGTTCTATCTATGATTAGGAGTGATTAAACAATGAAAGAAGACAAGACTTTAACCTGCTGCGAGTGCGGCAACGAATTCGTATTCACCGCTTCCGAGCAAGAGTTCTACGCAGAAAAGGGCTTCACTAACGAACCGCGCCGTTGCCCGGCTTGCCGTCAAGCTCGCAAACAACGCATGGGCGTACAAAACGACCGTCCGCAACGCGAAATGTTCCCCGCAGTTTGCGCTGAATGCGGTAAAGAGACCATGGTACCGTTCAAACCCAGCGATCGTCCGGTTTACTGCCGCGAATGCTTCAACGCACGTAAACACTAATTAGACGCTTGAAGTAACAAATTCAGGTACAGCTTAGGCTGTACCTGTTTTTTATTAGCCGATTATAGAAAAAACGAAAGTTATTTTACATAAAAGTGCTTATATGCTATACTTTTTACAATATCAATTATTCGAAGCAAGGGAGCTTTATGGCACGTATTATAGACAGTGATTTTCTGCACCGCGCGCTGCAGCATTTTTATGGCTACAGCAGCTTTCGCACAGGGCAGGAAGAAATTATAAGTGAAATATTACACGGACAGCCTGTGCTGGCAGTGCTGCCTACGGGTGCAGGCAAGAGTATTTGCTTTCAGCTGCCTTCGCTGCTGCTGAAGGGCGTGACGCTGGTCATTTCGCCGCTGATATCGCTGATGAAGGACCAGGCGGAGGCACTGACGGCTCGCGGTATTCCGGCAGCTTATCTGGACAGCAGCATGAGCAGCAACGAGTACGGCAGAGTGCTGCATGCTGCGCTCAACAAGCAGTGCAAGTTTTTGTATGTGGCACCGGAGCGATTGGTCAACCAGCAGTTTATTGATTTCGCCCGCCAGGCTTATATTACGATGGTGGCGGTGGACGAGGCGCACTGCGTATCGCAGTGGGGACACAGCTTTCGTAAGGAATATTATAATATCCCCGATTTTATTCAGGCCTTGCCGACGAAGCCGCTGGTGGCAGCCTTTACTGCTACGGCTACACCGGATGTACGCCGTGATATTATCAAACGCCTAGGCATTCCGGAGGCAAAAATTGTGGTGACGGGCTTTGACAGGCCTAATCTGCATTTTGCCGTGCAGCGCACGCAGGATAAGGAGCGCTCGCTGTTGGAGTTTATGCGCAAGCATAAAAAGGATTGCGGCGTAGTTTACTGTGCTACGCGCAACAAGGTGGAAAGCGTGACGCAGCTTTTGCGGCGTCAGGGCTTCAGTGCCTTGCGCTATCACGCGGGATTGACGCCGGAGGAGCGGCGTGAGAATCAGAATGCTTTTGTCGGCGGCAGCGTGCCGCTGATTGTGGCAACAAATGCCTTCGGTATGGGCATTGATAAGCCGGATGTACGCTTTGTGGTGCATTATAATATGCCCAAGGATATCGAAAGCTACTATCAGGAGGCAGGACGCGCAGGGCGTGACGGCCTGCCTGCGGAATGTCTGCTGCTTTACGATAAGGCGGATATTGCGGTCAACACCTATCTTATCGGCCACGATCAGCCGGATCTGACCTGGAAGGAGCACGAGCTGCAGCTGCTGAGTAAAATGACCAATTATTGCAATACATCCATGTGCCTGCGCAAGGTACTGCTGGAATATTTCGGAGAAAAAACAACGTCGCAGTGCAACAATTGCGGCAACTGCGACGTGAATAAGAACGCTTCGTGGCGTAAGTTTTTGAAGTTTTAAATTTTAGTCGATATCAATAGTATTGCCCGGTTTTACAATGAGCACCTTGCTGTCGGTTTCGTCCTCAACGGCGGCCTTGAAGGCTTCAACGTCCTGAGCGATGGGCGGCCAGGTGTTGTAATGTACGGGGATAACGTATTTTGCCTGCAGCAGCTTGCAGGCGATAAGTGCATCATTGGGGTCCATAGTGAAGTTGCCGCCGATAGGAAGCACTGCGTATTCAAAGGCGTCGAGCTTGGGCAGCAGCTGCATATCGCTAAACAGTGCGGTGTCACCGGCGAAGTACAGCTTAGTGCCGTAGAAATCAATGACGATACCGCAGGCGTGACCGCCGGGAACGCCGCTGCCGTGGAAGGCCAGCGTCAGGCGTACCTTGCCGAAGGGAAACTTAAAGGTGCCGCCAAGATGCATAGCGTGCGCTTTGCAGCCGGCTTCCTGCGCCAGACCGCAGATTTCAGCAGTAGAGATGATGGTAGCGTCACAATTTTTGGCGATTTCAAAGGCACTGCCCAAATGGTCGAAGTGACCGTGGCTGACGAAAATATAATCAACCTTAATGTCTTTGGCGGTGAGTCCTTCCGAATTATCGTCCAGATACGGGTCGAAGATAATAGCGGAATTATTTTTTTCCAGCATAAAGCAGGCATGGTTGATGAAATGGAATTTTGCGGACATAATTTTCCCTCCTTAATTTAACAAGCTGATTGCTACTTGATGTTAAATAAGATAGCGCTTGGATGTTATCTTATAAATATTATAGCTTAAATCTACTTTTTTGTGAATTCCTCACTGCAGGGGTGGGAAAAACTTTACAATTTTGCCTCAAGTGCGGTAAAATTGATAGCGTGATATATATAGGAGTAATGCGCTATGAAATATAAAAAAATTACTTTTGCGTGTGTTCTGCTGGGTCTGTCGCTCTATGCCGGCGTGTGTGCGGCAACCGTGCGCGAGGTCGCTGATGAAGCACCGGCCTCCAAGCAGACGATTATCGCTGATAAAAAGGATAAGAAGCTGCTCAACAAAAAGCAGCGCGCTGTCCAAATAACTCAGGAAAAGGATAAAATTGTAGTATCTACCAAACCGGTGGCTAAACCGCCTGCCGGTACGATAAATGTTCCTGCCGCTCCGCGTCCGTCGCTGCTGCAGGAGAAGGACGGCAAGTTCTATTTTTCCGGTACTCAGCTACCGGATGATTACCGTAATATCGCTATTTACGGTGAGGCGATTGCCAGCAAGGCGCAGGCTGTTGCCTATATTTTAGCGGCTAACCCTGCTGTGAAGCTAGCCTGCCCGGTAGAGGAGCTGGTTGAGCTGTACTGGCAGGAGGCTAAGCGTGAAAACGTGCGTCCTGATCTTGCCCTGGCGCAATCGTTGGTTGAAACCGGTGCTTACCGTTATGGCGGTGATGTGCTGCATCATCAGAACAATTTCTGCGGTCTTGGTACTATCGGCGGCGGTGTGCGCGGTGCGTCCTTTGCTACGCCGCAGCTGGGAGTGCGTGCGCACATCCAGCATCTGCTGGCTTACACGCAGACGAAGCGTCCTTCAACGGATATTGTCGATCCGCGCTATGATCTGGCGCATAATATCCGCCTGGAGCGCGGTGTTGTCAACACCTGGTACGGTTTGAACGGTACCTGGGCGATGGGCTCGCTGTATTGCGAAAAGATTATGGCCACCTATCAGAAAATCCTGGCACAGCAGCCTGTTGAGCCGGAGATTAAGCCGGCACCGGCTGAACCGGTTAAGGAAAAGAAAAAAAAGAAACGCAGTATGAAGCAGAGAGTTTCTGAAATACTGCAGGAGAAAAAATAAATTAACGACTGTGCAGCAGTCAGCTGAGGAGGCATTCAGTAAAATGCATATAGTTTTAGTTGAACCGGAAATTCCCGGCAATACCGGTAATATTGCACGTCTGTGCGCAGCAACCGGCTGCCACCTGCATTTGGTCCGTCCGCTTGGTTTTTCCGTGGAGGATAAATATTTGAAGCGTGCGGGTCTGGATTATTGGCATCTTGTTGATATCCATTATTATGACAGCGTTTATGAGGTGCTGGAAAAATATAAGGATAATCCTAAGTATTTCCTGACGACGAAGGCACACAGCTCTTATGCCGATGTTCAGTATGCTCAGGACATCCTGCTGATTTTCGGCAAGGAAACTGCCGGCCTGCCGGAAACCTTGCTGCACGAATATCCCGAAAGCTGCATCCGTATTCCGATGATTGAGGATGCACGCTCTTTGAATTTGTCCAATTCCGTGGCGATTGTGGCTTATGAGGCACTGCGCCAAAACGGCTTTGCTGATTTAACCCTTTATGGAGGAGAATATAAATGATAATTATTAAGGAATTTGATTTTGACGCTGCGCATTATCTGCCTGCGTATAACGGCAAGTGCGAGCATTTGCACGGTCATACCTATAAGCTGGTGGTAAAGGTAGAGGGCACTCCCGACCACGAGGGTATGGTTATTGATTTTATCAAGTTGAAGAATCTGGTGAAGGAAGAGGTGCTGGCACATTTGGACCACGCCTGCCTGAATGATATTCTGCCGGTGCCTTCTGCGGAAAATATCAGCGTCTGGGTTTGGAATAAGCTGGTTGAGCTGCTTAAGAGCGACCATTATCATTTATATGAAGTAGAAGTTTGGGAAACTCGCACCAGTGGCTGCGTGTACAGAGGTGAATGACGTGAAGGATGTACAAAGCGAAAAGGATTTACGCAATATTCCTTTGAAGCATGTGGGAATAAAGGGCCTGCGCTGGCCGATTGAGCTGCGCGATAAAGCACGCGGTACGCAGCACAGCGTAGCAGAGGTAACACTGGCGGTTGATTTGCCGCATGATATGCGCGGTACGCACATGAGCCGTTTTGTGGAGTGTCTGCGTACTCTCGGTCCTGTGGGCCTTGCTGATGTGGAGGCAATTTTAGACCAGCTGAAGCAGCATCTGCAGGCTGAAAGAGCTTTTATCGAGCTGAAATTCCCGTATTTTGTAACGAAGAAGGCTCCTGTGAGCGGTATGGAAGCGCCGATGGATATCGATTGCGTGTATAAGGCCGAGAAGGGCGAGAAGCTGCGTTGGCGCATTACAGCTGTTGTGCCGGTGCAGACGCTGTGCCCCTGCTCCAAGGAAATCAGCGAATACGGTGCGCATAATCAGCGCGCCTGGGCGAAGCTGGAGGTTGAGGCGCAGGAAATGGTGTGGCTGGAGGAGCTGGTGGAATATGCCGAGGCTTCCGCAAGCACGCCGCTTTACGGTCTTTTGAAGCGCCCCGATGAAAAATATGTTACGGAGCATGCTTATGAAAATCCGCGTTTTGTAGAGGATGCTGTGCGTGAGGTTGCTTTGCGTCTGGAGGCGGATAAGCGTATTACCTGGTATCGTGCAGAGGTGGAGAGCATGGAAAGCATCCATAATCATAACGCTTTTGCTGTTGTGGAAAAAGGTGAGAATGAATGTTATTAAAGGTTAACCGTGAAGGCTTGGAGGCAGCGCTGGCAAGTATCGGCGCTCATGCCGACAGTCTGCCTATTTTTGCGCATAAGGCGGAGATTATTCCGTTCAAGCTGCTTGGTGTGCGTACGCCGGCAGCGAATATTATCAAGCAGGAGATGCTGGCGGTGGGCGGCGACGCCGTAACACCGGTGGGTGCTGTTACCTGTGCTGCGAAGTATGTTGATATCCTGCTTTTGGGTACGCTGAAGCATTATAAGGTGCTTTTGAAGAAGCTGGCACAGATGCCGTACTTTGGCATTCCGCAGGCTGCTATTGATTTGGAGATGGCGCTGACACCGCAAAAGCTGTGCACTACTCTGGCTGACGGCAGAGTGCTGACCTATGAGAAGATGTGCGTGATGGGTATTCTGAACGTTACGCCCGATTCCTTTTATGAGGGCAGCCGTGTTCCTGCTATGGAGGAGCTGGTGGAGCGTGCAGGCAGAATGCTTGCTGCGGGTGCCGGTGTGCTGGATATCGGCGGTGAGTCTGCCCGTCCGGGCAGCGACAGCGTTGATGGGGAGGAGGAGCGCCGCCGCGTAGTTCCGGCGATTGCTGCTTTGCGCAAGGCTTATCCCGATGCTGTTATTTCTATTGATACCTATCGTGCGGATACGGCGGAGGCAGCTATTGCTGCGGGTGCTGATATTATCAACGATATCAGTGCGATGGAGGCTGACCCGCGCATGGCTGACGTGGTTGTGGCAACTAAAGCGCCGATTATTCTTATGCATATGCGCGGTACGCCGAAGAATATGCAGCAGAACTGCGAGTACAAGGATGTTGTGCAGGAGGTTGCCGTTTATCTGGCGCAGAGAGCGCAGCTTTTGCGTGAGCGTGGTGTGAGTGCGGATAAGATTATTCTGGATCCGGGTATCGGCTTTGCCAAGAATGTGGAGCAGAATTTGCTGTTGATGCGTGACCTGAAGGCTTTGACGAGCTTTGGTTATCCTGTGCTGCTGGCGGCGTCGCGCAAGAGTACGCTTGGTGCTGTGCTGGGCGGTGTACCGGCAGAGCAGCGTTTGGAGGGAACGATTGCGACGAGTCTGCAGGCAATTTACGCAGGGGCACAGATGGTGCGCGTGCATGATGTTGAGGAGAACGTGCGGGCGATTCGCACACTAGAGGCTATTTTGCGCGGCAGTGCGGAGTAGGTTAGCTTAGAAAGAATTGTTTTAGCAATTATCTGTCACGCTGCGACGGAATAGTGACATAAGCAATTATTTATCGCGGTGGAAGCATAAAAATTTTAGGAAATAAGTGCTTGGAACAAAAGAAATTGCAATACTGTTTGAGCGCTAAGCTGACTTGTGTAGAAAAATGCTACGCATAGCGCGAGTTTATTGCAATTTCGTCTTTGTTCCGCACGAAATTGCCGTTAAGAAATTTTTCGCTGTAACGCGATAGATAATTGCTGGAATATCATATCACATCAAAAGAACAGGAGTCTGAGATGGCTATTGCATATGTTGCTTTGGGCAGTAACCTGGGCGATAAGAAAAAGAATTTACAGCGCGCGCTGATGCTGCTGATGCAGCAGGGCGTGGATGTACTGCAGGTTTCCGGCTATTTTGCTACGGAGCCTTACGGTGTGACGGACCAGCCGCAGTTTTTGAATGCTGTGTGCAAGGTGCGCACTAATTTGGAGCCTGTGGCGCTTTTGCGTACACTTTTGGCAACGGAGCTGGCGATGGGACGTGTGCGCCTGCGTCATTGGGGCGAGCGCAATATTGATCTGGATTTGCTGCTTTACGAAAATGTCGTAATGCAGACACCGGAGCTTACGCTGCCGCATCCCGATATGCAGAACAGGGATTTTGTGCTGCTGCCGTTACTGGATATTGCGCCGGAGCTGGAGCATCCGCTGCTGCATAAGACTGTAAGGGAAATGGCAGCGGAACTGAACAAATAATGCTGCGGCACGAGCGATTTGTTTTACAGCAAATATGCGCTTGTGCTATAATTAAGAAAAAACATCTGGCAGGAGGTAGCTATGAGAATAGATGGTGCCGGCGGTTGCTTTGATAACCGTCTTTATGAAGTTGATATTGACGTAGCCTGGAATATTGCCTTGCTGTGCGTCAATGAGATGGGTGTAACTATTGATGAACAGGATGATGCTGCACATCAGCTGCACTTCCATAACAAGAAAAAAATTATGCAGCTGGCTATGCAGTCTTTGGATGAAGAAACCGTACAGGTTATCATGGACTCCACTAAGGAGCGTCTGCAGATTTATAACTGGAAGCGCGAGGACAAAGAGGTTAACCAGTTCTATGAGCTGTTCGAAAAGAAGCTCACTGAATACCGTGCCTTTATTTTGTGCCCGAACTGCTCCGCAAAAATCAGCTCTTTGGTTAAGTTCTGCCCCGAGTGCGGCTGCAAAGTAAAATAAGCGCAAAAAAAGAAACCAAATACCGATTGGTATTTGGCTTCTTTTTAAATCCGAACGGATTAGATTGCGCGGTTAACTTTACCGGAACGCAGGCAACGGGTGCAAACGTTCAAGCGTTTAACAGAACCTTCAACAACTGCTCTTACTTGTTGAATATTCGGGTTCCAAGCACGTTTGGTGTGTCTATTGGAGTGGCTGACGTTGTTGCCAGCGAGTTTTCCTTTACCGCAGATTTCGCAGATAGATGCCATTGTTTCCCACCTCCTTAAACGTGATAAGACATAAGGCACATTCAAATTTAACATGAGTATCATACCATAAAAAGCGCAGAAAAGCAAGGGAATTTTAAGATAAAGAGGGTATTTTTATAAATGTGGTGGAAAGAACCTGTAACAACACTAAAAGGTGTAGGCGTAAAAAAAGCAGCTGAGCTGGCTGCTCTTAATATTTTCAGCGTGGGTGATTTGCTGGAATTTTACCCGCGTCAGGGTGCTTATCTCGATTATGCCAAGCTCAAAACGATTAAGGAGCTTGATGTAGACAACAGTAAGCAGATTTTCAAAGCGACCGTTTATCAGGTGAAAAACGGCTACGGTGCCAGCCGTCGCAGCTATACGTCCGTGACGGTGCGTGACGAAACAGGTTATGCCACGCTGTACTTTTTCGGCGGGCAGCGCTACAAGGCGCAGAAGCTGAAGCCGGATACCGTGCTGCAGATTACAGGCCGCGTAAGGCAGGGGCGCACTACGAAGTCCATCAGCGAGGTTGATGTGCAGCCTTTGGAGCAGGACGAGGGCAAAACGCCGGGCATTGTGCCGGTGTATGCTTTGAGCGGCAACCTGACGCAGAAGAACCTGCGTACCTGGATAAGCGAGGCGCTGCGCTTGGCAGCAGAGGATTTGCCGGAAAGCCTGCCGGCGAAGGTTGTGAGTCAATGCAATTTGCCCGACCGCTATACGGCGCTGAAAAATATTCACTTCCCGGAAAGCTGGGAAGCGTTGAGACGTGCCAAGCAGCGCTTTGTTTTTGAGGAGCTGTTTTTGCTGCAGTGCGGCTTGCTGTATTATCGTCAGCAGAGCCATGACAACAGAGAGGGTATTAAGCACGCTGCAGACGGTGCGCTTGTTAAAGATGTAATGCAGGGACTGCCCTTTGAGCTGACGGCGGCACAGCAGCAGGCATGGCGTGAGATTTCGCTGGATATGCAGGATAAAAAGCCTATGCACCGCATTCTGCAGGGCGATGTAGGCAGCGGCAAGACGGTTATCAGTGCGTTGGCGTTGGCTAAGGCGGTGGAAAACGGTTATCAGGGCTGTATTATGGTGCCTACGGAGATTTTGGCTGCGCAGCATTTTGAAACGCTGGAGCAATATCTGCAGCCTTACGGTGTGCGTATTGCTTTACTGACGGGCGGTATGCGTGCTAAGGCAAGGCGTGAGCTGCTGCTGAATCTGGAGCTTGGTCTTGTTGACGTGGTTGTGGGTACGCATGCGCTTTTGGAGGAGGATGTGCGCTTTGCCAATCTGTCGCTGACGGTGACGGACGAGCAGCACCGCTTCGGCGTAGAGCAGCGTGCGCGTCTGTCCAATAAATCGGCCAATGCTCCCGATGTACTGGTAATGACGGCAACGCCGATTCCGCGTACCTTGGCGCTTACTGTTTACGGCGATCTGGATATTTCCGTAATGAAGGGACGTCCGCCGCAGCGCAAGCCGGTGCGGACGCTGTGCTATACGGACGAGCGCCGCCGTGAGGTGTACGCCGGCCTGGTACGTCAGGTGCAGGCAGGAAGGCAGGCTTATGTTGTCTGCCCGCTGATTGAGGAATCGGATGTTCTGGCTGTGCATAGCGCAGAAAGAGTATACGAAGAGCTGAAGCGTGATTTTCTGCAGGATATTCCCTGCGCTCTGCTGCATGGCAGGCTGAAGGGTGCGGAGAAGGATGCCATTATGAGCAGCTTTGCGGCAGGCGAACTTAAGGTGCTGGTGAGCACTACGGTTATCGAGGTAGGCGTGAACGTGCCCAATGCTACGCTGATGGTGATTGAAAATGCGGAGCGCTTCGGCTTGGCACAGCTGCACCAGCTGCGCGGACGTGTAGGTCGCGGCAGCGAGCAGTCCTACTGCGTGCTGCTGACGGCCGCCGATTCGCCGGAGGCACTGGCGCGTTTGAACGTACTGCATGAGAGCGAGGACGGCTTTTATCTTGCGGAAAAAGATATGGAGCAGCGCGGTGCAGGGCAGCTCTTCGGCTTAAAGCAGCATGGCTTGCCAGATTTGCGAATTGCTGATATAATGCGAGATGTTGACGTAATTGCGCAGGTTCGCCAACTGGCGCAGGCGCAGCTGCGTACGCCGGAGGACTGGGCGGAAATCCGTCGTCTGGTGGAAATGCAGTTTGGCGAACGCTTTAATATGATTTTCAATACTTAAAGAGGGTATAAATACATGAAAAAAGACTGGTTAAAAAATCCTGATGTTTGTGCTAAGGTGACGGCGGCACTTTTGCTGGTGGCCTTGTTTTTAGGTATTCACTTTTTTGCCGATGATTTCTTTAACAAAACCTTTACGCTGGCAATCAGCGGCAATGTCAACGGCCTGGTGGAATATCTGCGCTCCTTTGGACCGTGGGCGATTTTAATCAGTTTTGTTCTGGATGTGCTGATTAATGCCGGCAGCGTCTTCCCGTCGATTTTTCTTTCTACAGCCAACGGTCTGATTTTCGGCCTGCCACTGGGCATCACAATTTCCTGGCTGGCTGAAACAACCGGTGTGGTTATAAGCTTTTACCTGATGCGCTTCTTCTTCCGTGATACGGCGCAGAAGCTGATTGAAAAAAGCAACTCGCTGAAATCCATTGATGAGGCAAGCAGCAAGCACGGCCTGGAGTGGATGGCCTTCGCCAGGGCGCTGCCGTATTTTCCGTCAGGCATTTTGACGGCGGTGGGTGCTGTGAGCAGCATGAGTGCGCGTGATTACATTATTGCTAACCTTATCGGCAAATTTCCTTCTACGGCGTTGGAGGTTGTCATCGGTCATGATGTAGTTAATTTCCAGGAGCATAGCCAAAGATTAACGATTTTGATCTTGGTTGTGGGCGCTGTCTTTTTTGCGTATAAAAAATGGTTCTATAAAAAGGGAAAATAAATTTGCTTAGGCGTCGCTGCAGTAATTTCTGTGGCGGCGTTTTTTCAAGATACGGAGAGGATAAATGATGATGGAAAATAAAAATGTGCGGCCATGGAAGCAATATCAGGCGCTTTATCTGCATATACCGTTTTGCGTACAGAAATGCTTGTACTGCGATTTTGCTTCTTATGCCGGCTTTGGCGAGCAGGCAAAGCGTGATTATACCGATGCTGTGTGCAAAGAAATCGCCCTGCGTGCGGCTGAGGCGGCAAACATGGCGGCGAACGCCAGCATTTACTTTGGCGGCGGTACGCCGAGCGTGCTGCCTACGGAATGTATTGCTAAGCTGGTGAATGCATTGAAGCAGTACGGCTTTTGGCAGCAGCCCTGCGAGGCAACGATTGAGGTGAACCCCGGCACGGCGGATTTAGCCAAGCTGCAGACATTGCGCAGCCTTGGCTTTGACCGCATCAGCTTCGGCGTACAGTCGCTGCAGGATGACGAGCTGCGGGCGATAGGACGCATTCACAACGCACAGCAGGCACTGGAGGCGTTGGCATTGGCACGCAAAGCAGGCTTCGCACGCATCAGTGCGGATTTGATTTACGGCCTGCCGTCGCAGACGCTTACCAGCCTGCAGGATACGCTGGAGCGTTTGGCCGATACGGGCATAGAGCATATTTCTGTTTACGGCCTGATTGTGGAGGATGGCACGCCGTTGGCAAGCCTTGTGGACAAGGGCAGAATAACTTTGCCTGATGACGATACTGCGGCGGACATGTATGAGCTGGTGCAGAGTTTTTTGCGCGAGCGTGGCTTTGAGCGCTACGAAATTTCCAACTACGCGAAAAACGGACAGTATTCACGCCATAATACCGTTTACTGGGAATATCATCCCTACATGGCCTTCGGCGCTGCTGCCTGCGGCTTTGATGGGCAAAGACGGCGTACCGGGCTTAGTACGGTAAAGGAATATATCGGGCAGCTGCAAAGCTTCGGCGGTGACGATTTACGTGCAAGTGCATTATATAATGTAGAAGAATTATCTTGTGCAGAGCTGTTGGAGGAGTTCATGTTCATGGGGCTGCGCCGCAGCGAAGGCGCGAGCCTGGCGGAGGCACGCGAGCGCTTTGGCGTTGATGTGCTGCAGCGCTTTGCCTTCGAGCTGGCGCCGCTGTTTGAACAAAAGCTTATTGCGTATGATGCAAGCACGCAAAGACTGCGCCTGACAGAGCGTGGTATGGAGGTCGGCAATCAAATATTTGAAGTTTTTGTGATAACTTAAAAATAAATAAAAAAGGTGTTGACAATAAAGTAGGCTAGTGCTATCCTAGTATCAAGATGTTAGCACTCCTAATGATAGAGTGCTAACAATCAAATGAGGTGGGAATATGTTAAACGAAAGAAAGAAAAAAATTCTCCAGCTCATAATTGAGGATTATATTTCAACTGCTGAGCCTGTAGGTTCAAGGACGATTGCCCGCAAATATGATTTGGGCCTCAGTCCAGCGACCATCCGTAACGAGATGAGTGACCTGGAGCTCCTGGGTTATCTGGAGCAGCCGCACACCTCGGCCGGACGTGTACCGTCGGCTCAGGCTTATCGTCTTTATGTTGACTCGCTTGTTGAGCCGGGCACTCTGACAGATAATGACAGAGCACTGATTAACGGCTGGTTCAGCGAAAGACGCAGAAGCATTGATGAAATCTTCCAGTCAACGGCTAAAATCCTTTCCCGGATGACGAAGAATGTTTCAATGGTGCTGGCTAACCGTGATGCCGGTGCGTGCTTCCGTTATATGAAGTTTTTACCTCTGGATGAGCACCATGCCATCCTGTGCATTGTAACAGATGACGGCAATGTGGCCAATTGCGTGGTAGAAATTCCTTTGGGAATGCGGCCGGAGGAGCTGGACTACATGGCAGGACGCGTCAGCAGACTGCTGGAGGGCAGAGCGCTGGCGAACATTACCGAGGACCTGCTGCAGGCGGTGCATACCAATATAGCAGATGATAAGCTGCTGTTCACATCGCTGGTACAGTCCATCCGCCAGATGCGTCAGAAATACCAGCAGCAAAAGGTTTTCCTGGGTGGCACCAAGCAGCTGCTTAACCAACCGGAATTCCGCGATGTGGAGCGTGTGAAGAATCTTCTGGGTATCCTTGAAGAGGAGCGCGTAGTACGCGATTTGCTGAGGGCAGGCGAGGACAGCGGACTGAAGATCACGATTGGCAGTGAAAACAAATTCACCGGCATTCAGGATTGCAGCATGGTACAGGCAACCTACCGTCTTAACGGTCAGATAGTCGGTACGATGGCAGTTCTTGGCCCGACGCGTATGGAATACGGCAAGGTAATTACCGTAATGGATTACCTGCATAAGTATTTGAAAACGATGTTCGAGCAAAAGCCCGACAATAAATAAAACTAAGGAGGAAGAGCCTTGCAGGATAATGAAATGAAAGAAAAACAGGCTGAGCAGGAGGCTGCGGAAGCGAAGGCTGCCGAACAGGAAACTGCGGAAGCTGCAGAAGCTGAAAAAGCTGAAGATGAAAAAAATGCGGAGGAAGCCGCTGAGCCTGAGGTTGACCCGAAGGATGCCAAAATCGAAGAGCTGCAAAATCGTTTATTGAGATTGCAGGCCGATTTTGAAAACTTCCGCCGTCGCACCAATATAGAAAAGGAACAGCTTTCCACCTTTGTAACAGCAAATGTGGTTGGCAAGTTCTTAAAGGTTTTAGATAATTTTGAGCGTGCCGAAGCAAGCGTCGAAAAGGGCGATAATGTGGATGCAGTTGTCGACGGTATGAAAAAAATCCGCCGTCAGTTTGAAGATGCCTTCAAGGATCTGAAGGTAGAAGAAATTGAAGCTCAAAATGCCAAGTTTGACCCGAATATCCACGAAGCTGTAATGCGCGGTCATAATCCGGAGCTGGATGATGAAATCGTAGATATGGTTTTCGAAAAAGGCTATAAGCTGGGTGACAAGGTTATCCGTCACAGTAAGGTTAGAGTAAACACCAACGAATAAAGCTGGCGTGCTCTTCACAATAAATTAAAAAAATATATCACATCGATTCGGTAAAAATGTGGCATTTGCCGCATCACCGAAGGATAGTAATCAGGAGGATAAAAATCATGGCTAAAGTAATTGGTATTGACTTAGGTACTACTAATAGTGTTGTTGCAGTTATGGAAGGCGGCGAACCTACCGTCATCACTAACCAGGAAGGCAGCCGCTTAACCCCGTCTGTTGTAGGCTTTGCTAAAAACGGCGAGCGTCTTGTTGGTCAGCTGGCAAAACGTCAGGCAGTTTCCAACCCTGACAGAACCATCAGCTCCATCAAACGTCACATGGGCGAAGGCTCTTACAGAGTAACTGTCGATGGCAAAAAATATTCCCCGGAAGAAATTTCCGCAATGATTCTGCAAAAACTGAAAGCTGATGCAGAGGCTTATCTGGGCGAAACCGTATCCCAGGCAGTTATCACTGTTCCGGCATACTTCAATGACAGCCAACGTCAGGCTACTAAAGACGCAGGCAAGATTGCAGGCCTCGATGTTCTGCGTATCGTCAACGAGCCTACCGCTGCTTCTCTGGCATACGGCATTGATAAAACCGACGACCATACCATCATGGTATACGACCTCGGCGGCGGCACCTTCGATGTATCTATTCTGGATGTCGGCGACGGCGTATTCGAAGTAAAAGCAACCAACGGTGATACTCATCTGGGCGGCGATGACTTCGATAAGAAAATCATGGACTGGATGGTTGACGAATTCAAGAAAGCTGAAGGCATTGACCTTTCTACCGACCGTATGGCTATGCAACGTCTGCGTGAGGCTGCTGAAAAAGCTAAAATCGAATTGTCCGGCGTTATGAGCACCAACATCAACCTGCCGTTCATTACTGCAGGTGCTGACGGCCCGAAACATCTGGATATGGACCTGACCCGTGCTAAATTCGAAGCTATGACTGCCGATCTGGTTGAACGCACCATGGGCCCTGTTCGTCAGGCCATGAGCGATGCAGGTCTTTCCACAAGCGATATCAGCAAAGTAATCCTGGTCGGCGGTTCTTCCCGTATCCCGGCTGTACAGGCTGCTATCAAAGCATTCATGGGCAAAGAGCCTTACAAAGGAGTTAACCCGGACGAATGCGTTGCAGTAGGTGCTGCTATCCAGGCTGGCGTTCTCTCCGGTGAAGAAGGTACCGGCAACGTACTGCTGCTGGATGTAACTCCGTTGTCCTTGGGTATTGAAACCCTCGGCGGTGTATTCACCAAGATTATCGACCGTAACACCACTATCCCGACCTCTAAGAAACAGGTATTCTCTACCGCTGCAGATAACCAGCCTTCCGTTGATATCCATGTTCTGCAAGGCGAACGTGAAATGGCTGCAGACAACAAAACTCTGGGCCGCTTCGAGCTGTCCGGCATCCCGGCTGCACCGCGTGGAATTCCTAAAATCGAAGTTTCCTTCGACATCGATGCTAACGGTATCGTTAACGTAAGCGCTAAAGACCTTGGCACCGGTAAAGAACAAAAGATTACCATTACCTCCTCCGGCACCCTTGATAAGGACGAAGTAGACAGAATGGTTAAAGAAGCAGAAGCTAACGCTGAAGCTGATAAGAAACGCAAAGAAGGCGTAGAAGTTCGCAACCAGGCCGACAACATGTGCTATCAGGCTGAAAAGACCATGAAAGACATGGAAGGCAAAGGCAAGGATGAATTAATCGCTAAGGTTAAAGCTGCAGTTGACACCCTGAAAGAAACCATGAAGGGTGACGATCTCGACAAGATTAAAGCTGATACCGAAGCTCTGACCAAACCGCTGTACGAGCTGAGCGCTGAGCTTTACAAAGGAACTCAGGCACAAGAGGGTGCTGCGGGCGCACAAGGCGCTGCAGGTGCTCAGGGTGCTAAAAAAGCTGACGACGACGTAGTTGACGCTGAAGTTGTTGACGACGACAAGAAATAATCCTGTCTATAAAGCACCGTCTGCGTTGTTAGGACTCCTCGACGTACTAAAAGTACGCCGTCGTCGTTTCGCCTAGCATCTGATACCTTCTCACCAGCCTTCGGGTTGGGTGAAAAGAACCATCTGTGTTATTGATGCAGACGTAAAAAAGTAATATAATATTAGTGCCCAGCTGCTGTGGCAACCGCCATCATGCATCTGGGCATTATATGCTTAAATAATATTCGTTAGAAAAGTTTTAGGAGGCGCCTGTTTTGGCTAAGAGAGATTATTATGAGGTACTGGGAGTAAGCAAAACAGCTTCCCAGGACGAAATAAAAAAAGCATTCCGTAAACTGGCCCTGAAATATCATCCTGACCGTAATAAGGGCAACGAAGAAGCCATGAACAAATTCAAGGAAGCCAATGAGGCTTACAGCGTCCTTTCCGATGAGCAGAAGCGCCAGCAGTATGACCAGCTTGGCCCTGATGCCTTCGAACAGGCGCAGACTGCCGGCGGCGCCGGCGGTAATCCGTTCGGCGGAGGCTTCGGTGGCTTTGGCGGCGGAGGCATGGATGATATTTTCGATATGTTCTTCGGCGGCCAGGGACGCGGTCGCGGCGGCCGCGAAGCGGGCCCGCAGCGCGGTGCGGATTTGCGCTTTGATATGGAAATTACCTTTGAAGAGGCAGCATTCGGCGTAGAAAAGGAAATCAATCTGTATCGCGACGAAACCTGCGACCATTGCCACGGTGATGGTGCAGAACCCGGCTCCAAGGTTGAAACCTGTCCTGAATGTCACGGCTCCGGCTATGTACGCTTCACCCAGAACACCATGTTCGGTCAGATGGTAAATGAGCGTCCGTGCTCCAAGTGCCACGGCGAAGGCAAGATTATTTCCAACCCTTGTAAGGAATGCCGCGGCAAGGGTACTGTGAAGAAGAATAAACGCCTGAAGGTAAAAATTCCTGCAGGTGTAGATAACGGCTCCCGTCTGCGCGTAAGCGGCGAGGGTGAGGCCGGTGCTAAGGGCGGTCAGAGCGGTGATCTTTACGTATATCTGTACGTGAAGCCACACAAGTTCTTTGAACGTGATAGCACTACTGTTCTGTGCGAGGTACCTGTCAATATCGTACAGGCAACCCTGGGCGCTGAGATCAAGGTTCCTACGCTGGATGGTCAGGTAACCGTTAAGGTTCCCGAAGGCACTCAGCCCGGTAAGGTGCTTCGCCTGAAGGGGAAGGGTATTCCCAGCCTGCGCGGCGGTCAGCGCGGTGATCAGCTGGTTCGCATTAAGGTAGTTGTGCCGACTAAGCTGAACGAAAAGCAGAAGGAAGCACTGCGCAGCTTCGGTGAAATCAGCAAGGATAATATCAGCCCCGAGGAAAAGAGCTTCTTCAATAAAATCAAAAATCTTTTTAAATAAAAACTGTAAATAGCTTGACACTTATCGGGCTATGTGTTATCATATTCTAGTAACAAAGCAGAAGCCACTCGCTTCTCACCTTGCGGCAAACGCTCGACAGGGTTGGATATGATATTCATGCGGGTGGAATTTGTTCTGCCCGCTTTTTTATTTTGCTTATATCTGATATGTTACAGATTTTATAAGCAGTAATTGCTTATCTGATGTTCATGGAGGTGAATTGTTATAAGTAAGGAAAGCTTGCGTATTAACGAAGAAATTCGTGCGCGTGAAGTGCGTGTTATTGCCAATGGGGGCGAACAGCTCGGCATTATGTCCAGCCGTGACGCTCTGAAGCTTGCATTAGAAAATCATCTGGACTTAGTCGAAATTGCTCCGACAGCAAAACCGCCTGTGTGCCGGATTATGGATTATGGCAAGTATCGTTACGAGCAGCAAAAACGCGAAAAAGAAGCTCGTAAGAAACAAAAGACCTTCGACATTAAAGAAGTTAAGTTGCGTCCCGGTATCGAGGACCACGACTTCAATGTTAAGTATAAGAATGCAGTACGTTTCCTGGAAGATGGCGATAAGGTAAAAGTTACCATCATGTTCCGTGGCCGCGAACTGTCTCATCCTGAGCTTGGCGAGGTGCTGCTGAATCGTATGGCACAGCAGTTGAAAGAAATTGCCGTCGTAGAAAGAGTTCCAAAATTAGAAGGCAAAAACATGATTATGATTGTTGCGCCAAAACCTGCTAAATAATAGAGGAGGAAATCACAATGCCGAAAATGAAAACCCGTAGAGCTGCTGCAAAGCGCTTCAAAAAAACCGCTTCTGGTGAATTCAAACATTTTAAAAACTTCAAGAGCCACATTCTCGAACATAAATCTCCTGCACGTAAGAGAAACCTGCGTAAAGCAGCTCTGGTGCACAAGACTGACAAAGAGCATGTAGCAAAAATGCTCCCGTACGCATAATTAAGAGATTTAAAGGAGGATACTAACAATGGCAAGAGTTAAAGTGGGCGTAACCGCTCATCGTCGTCATAAACACATTCTGAAACTGGCTAAAGGTTACTATGGTTCCCGCAGCAAACAATTCAAAAAAGCTAACGAGCTGGTAATGAAAGCTCTGTCCTATGCTCGTCGTGACCGTCGCGCTAAAAAACGCGAGTTCCGTCGTCTGTGGATCGCTCGTATCAACGCTGCTACCCGTGCTAACGGCCTGAGCTACAGCCGTTTCATCTGCGGCCTGACTAAAGCTGGCATCGAAATGAACCGCAAAGTTATGGCTGACATGGCTATCTATGACTCTGCTGCTTTCGCTAAGCTGGTAGAAGCTGCTAAAGCTGCTCTGTAAGAGAAAAGTAAATACTGACTGGTGCGTAGGCGCTGGTCTGAGCCTGCTCCTGTGTGTGCACGGGAGCAGGTTTTTTTGTAATTTGTGAGGGGTTTAGTTTTATGTTAGTAGTTTTAAGTAAAGCCCTGGCCTTTGTGCTCATCATACTTATAGGCTATATCTGCAAACGCCGCGGCTTTTTTTCACCGACCGACTATCAGGTCGTAAGCAAAATTGTTTTGAATATTACGCTGCCCTGTGCCGTAATCAACAGCTTTGCACATTTTGAGATGGATTTTTCGCTAATCGCTGCCGTCTTTTTAGGCTTATTCGGCAATCTGATGATGCTTTTTGTATCTCTGATGCTGACACGCGGTGATACGCCGGCTACCAAGATTTTCTATATCTTCAGCCTTGCGGGTTATAATGTAGGCTGCTTTACGCTGCCGTTTGCGCAGGCCTTTTTAACGCCCTTTGCTGTAGTCGGTCTGTGTATGTTCGACGTGGGCAATTCGATTATGTGTACAGGTATGACCTATGCGCTGACGGCCTCCTGCATCGGTTATGCGGACGGACGCAAGGACAAATTCAGCATGAAGAATATTACGGACAAGCTGCTGCATTCGGTGCCGTTTGTTGTTTATATCAGTATGTTGGTGCTGTCGCTGGCAGGCTTCCACTTCCCTAAGAGCGTGTATACGTTTACAGAGATTGTGGGTACAGGCAACCCGTTTTTGAGTATGCTGATGATTGGTATGATGTTTGAAATTAAGCTGGATAAGAAGGCGATGGGCTATGTCAAGGAGCTGTTCAGTGTGCGTTATGCAATATCGCTTTTATGCGCCGCTGCTTTTATTTATCTGGCGCCTTTCAAGCAGGAGATAAATTATGTGATTGCGCTGGCGTTTATGGCACCCTGCACGATTATCGGCCCGATTTTTGTAGAGAAGCTGGGAGCAAATGTACAGCTGGCCAGCCTGTTCAATTCATTGACAATCATTACCAGCGTCGTTCTTTTTACAGCTTTTTTCATTATAATAAATGGCTGATTGACGTTGGCTTAAATATATTAGTATAATAGTAGAAAAGTAATGTGACTACGTATAGAGGAGAAACAAGATGGAACTTACCGGATTGCAAAACCCAATGGTGAAGGCTGCAGCGGAGCTGAAGCAGAAGAAATATCGTCAGCAGCAGGGCCTGTTCTTGGCGGAGGGCCTGCGTACTGTGGAAGAAGCAGTGCGTTACGGCGCCGTGCAGAGCATTTTTTATACTGCGATTGAGGATGACCGCACCCGCACCGTGCTGGAAGAGGCTGCGGCCAAGCAGATTAAGCTCGTCTGTGTGAGCGACAAGGTGCTGAAAAAAATTGCCGATACCGAAACGCCGCAGGGAATTATTGCTGTGTGTGAAATGCGCAGCAAGCGTCTGGATGAGTTTCTGGCATCCGGCAAAATGCTGCTTGTTCTGGACAGGGTTACGGACCCGGGAAATATCGGTACCATGCTGCGAACTGCGGATGCTGCCGGCGTAGGCGGCCTGCTGCTCTTGCAGGGCTGCGCTGATATTTATGCGCCGAAAACCGTGCGTGCTTCCATGGGCTCGCTATTCCACCTGCCGGTGCTGAGCGGTTTGAGCGAGGAGCTGTTGGTGCAGGCAGCACGTAAGGCAGGATACGAGCTGCTGGTTACCTGCCTGGACGGTGCCGATAATTTGTACAAGGCTGATTTGCAGGGACGTCTGGCTTTCGTTATGGGCAATGAGGCCAACGGCGTGAGTCCTGCTTTGCTGGCGGCAGCAGACAAGCGCGTCTTTATCCCTATGCAAGGACGTGCGGAATCGCTGAACGTGGCTATGGCTGCCGGTATAGTTATGTTTGAGGCGCTGCGTCAGAAGCTTAAATAATTTTTTAGTTTTTGCTTGACAAAAGTATCTCACTATAATATAATATCTATGTTGCCTATGGATGGGTTCCCGAGTGGTTAAAGGGAGCAGACTGTAAATCTGCCGCGTTTCGCT
>OGXG01000079.1_pt1 | contig 51800 bp, 40 predicted proteins | sample 1576251 | NCBI WGS metagenome assembly OGXG01 (sample SAMEA3541533, study PRJEB24748) | human gut metagenome | biome: human gut; feature: human-associated habitat; material: faeces | place: China | collected 2012
TAACAGCTATCCCAGCGGTTACAAATTCAATTGCAAAATCAAGAAAGGATACATTCGCAACTAATGCTAAAAATGTTATCAACGCTGTAAGAACTTCAATGGCAAGCGGTGATGTAAAAAATGGATCAGAAGAATGTTCATATCCAGCAGACGGAAGTGCAGTTAAGATAACAATTACATCAGATGCCCTAAAGGGATTACTTGAACGTGGTGGAGATAAGAGCTCATTTGGTAGAGCATATAATGATTCTTACGTAATTATTTATAATAAGGGCGGAGATAAATTTGATTATTACATTGCTATCACAGATAAAGGTGGAAACGGAGTTGCTACATTTACCAAAGAATCTGCTTTAACTGGTTCAAACATTAAATTAGGAAATGCCGGTAACATTACTGGAACATTTAAACCAGATGGATCTGAAAATGCTCTTGCTACTTCTAACATATCAACTTGTACAGTTAGCTAAACTTAAAGGTATCACTGATACCTTTTTTTCTTGCTAAGAAAAATTAATTATGTTATTTTAATATAGATGGAGATGATAGAATGTTACTTATTGGAAGTCATGTAAATTATAATAGTAAAACTCAATTATTAGGTGCTTTAAGGCAGGCTCTTTCGATGAATGAAACGACCTTTATGTTCTATACAGGTGCCCCTCAAAATACTATGCGTTCAAAAGTTGATAGTAAGCTTGTCGAAGAATCTTTAAAAGAGTTGCAAGAAAATAATATTGATATTACTTCTCCTGCTGGTATTGATGCTATTCACGAAGCATTTGATATGTGGGCTGTTGCTAAAGGTATTCAAGAATTTGATGCTAAAGGTAATCCTGTAAAAGTTTCTGAAAGATGGACTAAGGATGCTAAGATGGCTTATGTAGCTAATGATTTTGACAATATCTTTGAAAGTGCAAAAGCTAATGGTGATGCTGATTTTGTTGCTGCTTTGACTGCTGAAGGTATGACTAAAGAAGCACAGATTGAAATGATTGCTAATTCATTACAGCCAGAAATTGTTGATAAATATCGTGGTGCTAAATGTGCTAATCCTTCTAAATTGGTTGGTATTGGTAATGTTGTTACATTTGCTGATGCTTCTGTATGGTCAGCATTGAAGGCTAATATGGGAGAAACAATGAAATCTCATAGTCGTATTTTCTCTGTTGATATTACAGAACTTATGGATGTTGTTGTTAATGATGGTTGCAAAGATGTAACAATTAAAGCTGCTGTATTGAAAGAATATCGTGATGTTGAATCTACTCGTAAGAAAGATAACGAGGAAGGAGAAAATGAAGAAACTTCTGCTGAATAATCTTCTGTTATAAAAATGATTTTCAAAGGCTGTACATGATACTATAGTTGATTGTACAGCCTTATTTTGTACAAAATAATTACTAATCTTTTAAAACTTAATTAAGTTATGAACGAAATTAAATCTAATGTTGCTAGTGAAGCAAAACCTAAAGTTGCTAATGAAGCTAATGTTGAAACTCTTAAGAAAAAACGTAGAGGTTTAGGAAGTGTTCGTGGTGCTAGTAGATTGAAATTTTCTAAAGATGATTATAATCGTTCTAATGGTTTGTTTATTGGTCATCTTGATAGTGTTGAAATGAAATGGGCAACACAAAAAGAAGATAATGCTACATCATTTGCTGGTCTTGCAGTTCCTTATCTTGCATTTACTTTTGCTAGCAATCATGATAAAGAAGCTGATAGACGTTATATTACTCTTCGTGTAATGCCTGTTGAAAGTAGTGCATTAACTATTGAAGGTGGTGATGAAGAATGGAAATTTAATCAGCAAATGGGATGGCTTAAACATATTCTTGATGTATTTGTTCTTCGTGGTAAACCAATGACAGAAGAAATGGAAGATAAACTTGCACTTTCTTATGTTGATACTGATGAAGAAGGACAATATGTTCCTGTTGAGCCAGAAGAAGTATTAGCTGGTTGGAGAGTATTATTTGAAAACTTTATTGCTATTCTTGAAAATGATGGTAAACCATATTATAAGAATGATAAAGGTGGAATTCTTCCTGTTTGGATGAAGTTGCTTAAATATGTTCGAGTTCGTGATAGAAAAACTAAAGAAATGTATTGGACACCTGTAGCTTCAGGTAATCAAGCTGGTGATTATAGTTTTACTAATTTTGTTGGTGAAGGTGCTATTGAAATTTATCATCAAGATAAAGCTCCTAATTTAAGAGTTGATGTTTCTAAAGAATCTGTAACGGATAAAGAAGTTCCAAATAAACCTAAAACTCCTAATATGCCAGCTATTCCAGGTGTACCTACTACTGGAGTAACACCTACTAATATTGGTATAGGTGGTGCTGCTCCTATTGGTGGTGCTGGAGCATTTGACCCTAATGCAAATTATGGTACTCCTGTTACTGGTGAAGATTTACCATTTTAATATTTAATTGTTAGTAGAATGGCTAGGACTTTAATTAGTTCTAGCCATTTTTTTTATTGTGTTATGAGAAGAAGTGTGAATAATAGTATTATTACTAAAGAACTTATACTATCTAAAGTTAGTCAAATAAGTATATTTGCAGCTTATACAGGACTATCTATTGAAACTATTCAAGATTGTATAGATAATAATACTATGATTTCTAGCCCTTTTCGCATTGATGAACATCCCAGTTTTGGTTTTAGATATGATAATAGAAATAAACTTAAAGGTCGTGACTTCGCTGGGTACTTTTGGGGTGATTGTTTTGATGCAGCTGCTTTTGTACTTTCTGCTAATAATCAATTTATTAATGTTAGCGAGAAACAATATTTTAGACTTGTTTTAAATCATATAGCAAATACTTTTAAACATATAATTTATGGAACAGAAAAAGATGAAAATATTAATAATGAAATACAAGTTGGATTAAATATAATTCGTAATAGAAAAAATGTTATAGAACTTGTAATTCGTAATTGGGAAGATTATGATATAAATTATTGGAAACAATTTGATATAGATATTAGTTTACTTAATACTAATTTTGTTTATCCTATTGACCAATTTTATATTAATCGTAATATTAATCCTGAACCTAAATATTATCATAATAAAAAAGATTTATGTTATGGTTATATATTAGGACAAGATAAACATGGAATATATAACATTAAACTTTATTTTCCTAATCGTAAAAAAGGTGATGTTAGATTTATTACTAATTGTAATCATATTGAAGGTGTTCTTAATTTTAATACAAACGATAAATATGATTATATAATTATAACTAAATCTACTAAAGATAGACTTGCTTTAAAAAGTTATTTAAGCAAGACTACTATGTCATCATTCCTCTACGGGCAAGCTACGATAGGCTTAATTAATATTCCATGTGAAAGTTATAAATTAAAAGATAGAGAGTATGAATATCTTCTTAATAATATAAAAGATAGATATAATATTATTAGTCTTATGGATAATGATATGGCTGGTAAAAAAGAAGCTATATATTTAAAGAAGGAATTCAATATTACTCCTATACTTATTCCTAAAGAATATGAATGTAAAGATTTTGCTGAATTAAGACAAAATTATTCTATACAAGTTATTGACAATTTATTTAAAGACGTAATAAATTATATACAAGAAGATGAAAACATTGAAATTGATTGGAATACGGAAGAGAGCAATACTTTGCCGTTTTAATAATTATACAAAAGAAGTTGCTATAATGATACCTTTAACTGATGAACAAGTTGAAGAATTAGAAACAAATAGAAAAATTATCATTGATGATAAAACAATTACTAGTGATAATATATATTGCTATGGTGATATTGATTTATCAGATAAAGAAAATGTTGAATATATTAAGAAATTTAATTTAATTAATCAAGATGATTTTTCTAATACTATACATAGTAATTTTAATTATGAAGAAGGTATTGTTAAATATGAAGGTAAAATCCCTAAAACTTATTCAACAGATAATGTAATACTATGGTTTAAATATAATCATTTACTTATTGGAAAACCAAAGAATGTATTAATATATAGATGTAAAAAAGTTGATTTATGATAGAATTAGATAAAATAGATATTAATTTTATTAATAGCGAAATCAATAATAAAGGACATTGTAAAGTTTTAGATGAATTATTACATAGTTTAGATGTTACAAGACATCTTCCTGATGGTATGAGAATAACAGCAACTACTTATTATACTTATCATGCTGATTTAGCAAGATATGATTATACTATTAAAGATGCTGTTGCAAAAAATATATTAAGTAATGAGCAATATAATTTGTATTGTAATAAACTTAATGAAAGAATTGCCGCTAATCTTGAATATGAAAAACTTAATCCTCCAATAAATCCTTATAAAGATGGAAAAAGAAAAGTTAGTAAAAATCCTAGAAGTACTAGAAAAGCTAGAACAACGGATATATTTACTGGAGAAACTACTATAAGTACCATTAATGATAAAGGCGGTATTGTTAGGTCGAAAAAGATTAAAATGCCTGAAGGCAAATTAGTATTTAATTTTAATAAGAAATAATATGCAATGGCTATTTAGAAGAAATAATGCTGGACAACCTTGTTGTTGGGGTGTTGAATTAAATAATAATTCAATAGTTGTACAATATGGTATTGTTGGCAAAACTATTCGTCAAGAGAAATATATTGTTACTCAAAAAGATGGTTTAAAAGAAGTTCAATCTCGTATTAATAGTAAACTTAAAGAAGGATATATGTTTGCTAATGAAATACGTGATGATAATACTGTTAATGAATTTCCATCTTTAGATTATCTTAATAATTATCTTCCACATGATAGAAGTAATAACAACAATGATGTTCTTCTTGCTATGTTAGCTAAAACTTATAATAGTAATTTATGGAAGAAATATTCATTAATGTTAGGACAATGGAAAATTAATGGTTTAAGATGTTTTATATCTGCTTATCAAGATAATGATATATTTGCTTCTGTTAGATTAAGATTTCAAAGTAGAGAAGGTGAGATTTGGACTAGTCTTGATAATCTTGAAGATTATTTATTATCAGTATTGCCAAAAGAATTATTAGATTTAATGGTAAATGAACATTTTGTTCTTGATGGTGAAGTTTATCTTCCTGGTTATAGTATAAATGAGATTAATCATTTTGTTAAAAATAAGAATGATGATAAAAATAAACTATTACAATTTTGGTGTTATGATTTAGCTATTGCTGATATGACACAAGAGCATAGATTTGATGTTCTTGATAAATATCTAATGAAATTTTGTATATTATTTAATAGCAAAAATGCTCATTTGAATAATACTAATAGATTAGTTTATCTTCCTCGTGTTGAAATAGGAAATGATTATATGGCTACTCATTTTCGTGATTGTTTTATAAATAATGGCTTTGAAGGTCTTATACTTCGCAACCCTAATGTTGAATATCAATTTGGTAAACGTAGAGTTGGTTTTCTAACTAAATATAAAGATAAAACTGATGGAAGATTTGTTATTATTGATATTCAAAAAGAACAAAAAAGAGATTTACCTATTATAACTTGTCGTAATGATATTAATAATGAAACTTTTGATACAAGATTTAGTTATCCTCATGAACGACAAAAAGAAATACTTTATAATAAAGAAAAATATATAGGTAGAAATGTGTTTATTACTTTTGGCGAAAGAAGTGGTGTTACTAATTGTCCATTTCATATTAGAGAAGTTTATTTAATAGATTAAAATGGTAAAGAATGTAAGATTTAATTTTGTAAAACGTAGCTTGCCCGTAGGGAATGTCAAGAAGGCTAAACCTACACAAAAGATAACAGGAGATATTAATCTTGAATTTGAAGTTATATCTAATAAAGTATTTGATAGAAATAAAAGTTATTATTCAGTATTTTTTCAAAGTGTAATTATATTTACTGATTATAAAGCTAAATCATATCAAATATTACATAAATATGATGCTGAAACTAATGAACGAAGTTATTATATTTGTCTTTATAAAGATAAAGTTGATAACGCTATTCCATTAGTTAGAGATTATACAGGTGGATATAAAATTTATATTAAAGATATATTTTATGATATAACACAAGATGCTAATATAGATGTAAAATTAGTTCAAGAAAGAGAAAATCCTGATTGTATTATTTATAAAATACGATGAGAAGTTATTGCTGCTGATAATGATAATAAGTCATTGTCGGCAGCATTTTTGTTTGTATCCAAAATATATCAAAACATGGCTCAGAATAGGTCAGATTTTGCCTGTATTCGATTTTCTATATTGTCGTGATACATTGTAAGGATTTTGACAAAAGTCTGTCAGAATGGCTAGAAATGCAAAATAGAAAATTTATTTCTGCCAGATATTTCTTGATTGTTTGTTTTGATAATATTGATAATAATATTATATTTGTTGTGTAAACTTATAAACTTAAAGATATGAAACAAGCTAAAATTATTGGTATTGCTGGCAAAGCACATAGTGGTAAAGATATTGCTGCTAGTATGATTATGTATCAATTATTAGTTGATAATCCAACTTATAATGAATGGCATAAAAGACATTATGTTACAAATGCTTTATTAAGAGAAGATTTAATTATTCATTTTGCAGACCCTCTTAAACAAGTTCTTTCTATTATAACAGGACTTAGTATAAAACAAATTAATAAAAATAAAGATAAAGGTTATTATCTTTGGGATAAACAAGAATTGGTTGGAGATAATTATCTTGATGATTATAGATTAATTGATATTAAAAGTTTAGAAATTACAGGATTAATTAATTATATAAAACAATTTGATGGTAAAATAGCTATTAGTATTAGAACTCTTCTTCAATTTATTGGAACAGAATTAATGAAGAAAAGATTTGATAATAATGTTTGGATTAGACCTACTATTAATAAAGCACATGAAATAGCTAATAGATATTCTTTATGTATTATACCAGATGTTAGATTTAAAGATGAAGAAGAAGCTATTCATAATATAGGTGGTAAAGTTATTCGTATTTGGCGAGATGATGCTCATATAGAATATCATAATAGTAATCATAGTAGCGAAGAAATAAATATTTTTGCTGATAAAACTATTAATAATAATGGTAGTTTAAAAGATTTGTATAATGAACTAGCTAAACTTATAAAAGATGAAGTATTGTAGTTATAATGGCAGGCATTCCCTACGGGCAAGCTACAATGTACTTAAAAATCATCCTGATTATGGTGTTAATGCTGCTCCTACTGTTTGTTATATATGTAAGAAACCGATGTTTTATACACCTTTCTTTAATACAATGAACAGAGATTGCTCAAAAGAAATTAATACTATTAATGGTGTAGTTTGTCCAGAATGTAAAGCAAAATTAGAAATTGCTACATTATTTATTAAAACATTTGAAGAAGAAGATACAATTAGATTTGGTAGTTATATATTTATAAATGATAATGCTCTTGAAAATTATTTTGATAATGTTGAAGCATTAGATAAAATTAATTATATGCATCCAAAAGATTTTGATTTTCTTCGTAATGATATTGATTTAGATTTAACTCGTTTTTAATTATAATTGATATGAAAATAATAGAACCTAAAGTAGAACTTTGGCTTCAAGAAGATGCTAAAGCTCATGTTGCAAGATGTGCAAGAGTTTGTTATGGTAGAGAAACAGGTAATGATGAAGCTACTATAAGAAGATTGATTAATGATAACCATTGGAGTATGTTTCGTCATGAAAGTGTTTATGCTATTATTCCTGAAAAAGATGTTAAACATTTATGGTATGATGTTACAGTTAATTATATGGAATGTCCTTATATTGATTGGATAAGACTTGAAAATAAATATTATATTGCTACTAATGGTAATTTCTTATTAGATGTAGAAAAGAAAAGTCCTGTTCTTTATAAATGGCTTACACAATATAGAGTTGATGCTCTTACGTTTAATAATATTCATCCTTTAGTTTCTAATTTAATGAGATATACATTTAAAGTTACTACTCAAATTAGTACTAGTAGAGAACTTAATCGTGTTTCTCCTAATAATATTGCTGAAAGAAGTACTAGATATGTATATGAAGATGGTAGTATTTGTAGACCACATTGGTTAAAAGATTATAGTGTGGTTGAAACTTTATATGGTAAATATATTATTTATAAAGATGGTATTGAACAAGATAATATTGATGCTTGTAAAGTTCTTAAATATGTTGAGTCCTGTGATAGAGGATTTAATGATTATCAATATCTTGTAAAAACTGGTTTACATCGTCAAGATGCTAGAGGTGTTCTTCCTCTTGATACTGCTACAGAATGTGTCTACAGTTACTCTTATAAAGAATGGTGTCATATATTAGATTTAAGATATTATGGAACTACTGGACGACCACATGAAAACGCCCGTATAATTGCTGGTATGATTAGAAATGAACTAATGGATTTAGGTTATGATTTCAGAAAAGAATAAAAAAGATATTATGGTTGATTATATAATTAATCAACCATATCCTTTATCTATTAATAAATCAAGGAATTATGATAAAACTAAAGATAGTGATTATCGTAATCCTATTTATTATCCTAAAAGAAAGAAAAGAAAATGAATAAGTTACAAGATTTAAAATGTTTTCTTCGTTTACATAAATATGAAATTTATAAAGAAGAAGAATATAAAGATGTTCGAGGAAATATAATTGGTAAAGTTATAATAAGTCGATGTTCTAATTGTGGCAAAATTAAATCAATTATTGTTGAAACGGTAAAGAATTATTAATATGGAAGCAATGAATGAATCTCTTTATAGTATTGATTATAAATTATCTAATATTATTAATGAAATAATTGAAAATGGTGGAGAAATTACCGATGAATTAGCTGAACAACTTAAAATTACTCAAGAAAATCTTAAATTAAAACTTGGTGATTATCGTCGTGCTATTGCTGAATTATCTGCCCGTATTGATTATTGTAAAAATGAAAAAACTCGTATTGATGTTTTAACTAAATCTAGACAAAGAGTTGTTGATAAATTAAAAGCTGCAATGTTAGATGCAGTTATTAAATATGGAGATGAAAATAAATCAGGAAACAAAGTTATTGATTTAGTTGATTCTAAATTAATGAGTCGTGCTAGCACAGTTTGTGAAGTTGATACTAATCTTGTTTTAGAATTAAAAGATGCTGTTTTTGATAGATTAAGAGAATTATGGAATAACAATATGTTGTTAGATTCTAATGAATTGCAAAGTATTGATGTTGATAGTTTTCTTAATACATTAAATGCTAATTTTAATGCTGAATATTCTGAAGAAAATCAAATTAATTTTACAAAAGATGATTTAGAATCTACTAATGTTGAAATTAAATTTAATATACCTTTAATTAAACTTCTTGATAAATTAAATTATGATATTGTTAATACTTATTTTAACCATGAAGATACTGATGGAAGTTTATCTGTTGATATAGATAAAACAAGATATAAGAATTATATTCTTAATCGAGAAGCTAAATTAAATGTTGCTCGACTTTGTAAAAATCAAACATTAACTATTAAATAATTATGAAAAAGAATACTCTTGCTTTAAATATTGGAGAAGAAGCATTAATTGAAGGATTTGGTATTGTTAGATGTATTAAATCTAATATAAAGTTTAATATATTTTCTTGTTCGCAATGTTGTATGTATGGAAAACATGGAGGATGTATGTCTGGAGAATTAGCAAATATTGATAGTCTTGGATATTGTCTTGGTGAATATAGAAATAAAAAAGGACTTGACGATTGTGAAGAAGGAGTTATTTTTACTAGAGTTACTGCTGTTGTTAAACTTAAAGATATAGAATTATGAGTTATAGAGTTATTGGACAACCCTGGCGATATGCTGGGGCTGTTAATGTAGAAGATTGTAAAACTACAGAAGAAGTAATGATTAAAGCTGGTCTTAATTATGAAGTTAAGAAACATGAGCTTGTTGCCAAAATGCCTATTAATGTAATAAATATGGATAAAGCATTAGATGATTTTAATAATCTTAAAAAGAAAGATTCTGATGCACATATTTTAGGCAGTAATTTATATACTACTTGTCCTAATGCTTATTGTACTTATCGAGATGATTATAAAATTCCTCTTGGAACTGTTAAGAAACAATATACTATTGTTCAAAATAAAGAGGCTTTTAAATTCTTTGATGATGCAATAGGTGCTAATGAAGCTAAATGGCAAACTGCTGGTTTCTTTGGTAATGGAGAAAGAATATTTGTTTCTGCTAAATTACCTGATAATATTAGAGTAAAAGGTGATATTGTAGAAAATTATCTTTTGTTTGTTAATAATCATGATGGTAATGGCGGAGTTAAAATATTGTTTACTCCTATTAGAGTTATTTGTCAAAATACTTTAGTTGCTGCTTTAAAAAATGGTAATGCTTTATCTTATAAACATACTAGTTCTGTTCATAAAAATATAGAAGAAGCCCATCGTGTATTAGGTATTACTAAACAAATTATACAAGCTACTAATGATGCATATAATTTATTAGAAAGTATTAAGATGACTGATGAACAAGTTATGAAATATATCTGTGAATTTTATTTGACAGATGAAGAAAAATCAAAACTTCTTAATACAGGTCATAATTATAAACAAGTTATATATCGAAATGGTTTAGCTTGTAATGATGCAGAAATTAGTACACGTAAATTGAATATTATTAGTGATACTTGGGATTATTATAATGTTGGTATTGGTCAAAAAGAAATAGCTGGTACTGCATGGGGTGCTTATAATAGTATCTCAGGATATTATAGTAATGTTGATACTGCTACAGGTACTAAACGAATGGATAGTATAATATTTGGAGATAAAAGTAGAAAATTAAAAGAAGCATTAGAATATGAATTTGCTATTTAAAATTATATGATTATGAAAAGAAATGAAAATTATGTAGAACACGCACTTAAAATGCTACTAAATGGTAGTAAAAATGGAGATGTACTTAATTATTTAATTGAACAAGATGAACTTAATAAAACAATACCTGTTAAATGTTGGAGAGAAAATAAAGATATACCTCTTCCTACTTATGCTCACGACGGTGATGCTTGTTGTGATTTATATGCTCAATTTATTGAGTATGATGATGAAAAAGATAGATATATTGTTCATACAGGACTTCATATTGCTTTAGATAAAGATTATGAATGTGAATTAAGACCTAGAAGTTCTCTTAGTAAAACTGAATATTATATAGCTAATACACCTGGTACTATTGATGAACCTTATAGAGGAGAAATAATGGTAGTATTTAAATCTAGAAACAATATTAAATTAATAAATATAATTGATAATATTAGAATTAATTTAGAGAAAATAAATATTAATAAACTTAATGAATGTCATTTTGAAATATTTAATATAATAGATAAAAATAGATACGAATTTAATGATATAAATGAATTTCCTTATAAAGTAGGAGATAGAATTGCTCAAATTCTTGTTCGTAAAAGAACTAAAATTGAATGGCAAGAAGTTGATAAATTAGAAGATTTAGGTGAAACTGATAGAGGACAAGGTGGTTATGGAAGTTCAGGCAAATAAATTACAACCTTTAGATAATAATTCTCCAGTAAATGCTGGAGATTATTTTATTCATATTAAAACTGAGAATTTATATAAAGTTATAGAAGCAAGAGATAATCTTATCAAATTAAATGGTAAATGGAGTCCTGGCGTTATATATACTAGAGCTGATATTGAAAGTCAAATGTATGTTAGAACTCTTAATGATTTTCGTAGTCATTTTAGTCTTGCTCATAGTTTTACAGATGAAGAAGTTATACAAGTATGAAAATAGTAGAAATTATAACAATTAAAGATTGTCTTGCTTGTGAATTTGTAGGTAGCGTATTACAAGATATATGCAAAAATATAGATATAAAATGCAATATAGTAACTTGTAATAGAGATGTTGCTAATACAAAATATAAAACTAATGTATTTCCAACTGTTATAATAAGAGAAAACATTAGAGAAATAGCCAGAATATTTGGTTCTATGCCTGCTGATTTTTATAAAAGTGTAATTGATAAATTTGAAACATTGTAATTATGGAAGAAGAAATTGTTGGAATTGAAGAAAATGATTATGGACAATATCATGCTGAATGTCCTTATTGTGGTCATATTATAGATATAGATGATGATTTACAAGGATTTGGAACTGAAGATGCTATTAAAAATGATGAAATAGTGGAAATTTATTGCGATGAATGTGAAAGTTATTTTGAAGCTCAATTAAGTTAGAAAGGAGGTGAATATGAAAAAGATGTAATAGATAATATAGCTTGCCCGTAGAGGATATGAGATAATGCTACCATTCCCTACGGGCAAGATACTGCCAGTAAATGTTATAATTTAGTTATTATTGATATTGATAATTTAGTTATTGTTGATATTACAGCTTGCCCGTAGGGAAGTGATGATTAAGCTAGCTGGCATGCCTAGCAATCCTCTACGGGCAAGCTAAAATAATCTAATTGATATTGGGAAAATGAAAGATATTAAAGATACTGTTGTTAATTTAAGTATTAAATTTATTGCCGCTATTGCTTGTGAAAGTAGTAGCGGTTTTATTTGTGATATGCTGGAACACCAATATTTTATTATATATAATAATATTATTAAGGAGCTGTAAATAGCTGATTATCAGGCAATTATACCGATTTTGCATAGTTTTGATTGGTACGTACTTGCGTAGTCTGATTTATTATATTATATTTGGGTAGTCATTAAGACCACGCAAATTTATTAATCACTAAATAATATTGTTATGGATATAGCACAAAATGAAGCTGCTGATATGCTTGAAGAATTAGCAAAGAAAGCAAGAGAAGGTAAATTAAGTAATATTAGTTGTAATAAAATTATAAATGATTGTAAAGAAACAACTAAATTACAAGATAAAATTGATAAAGGTGATTATTTGCCAACACCTTTTGATACTAATACTTATAATAGTACAGTAAATACTAATTTGTCTGATGGTACTGATATAAATATTAATAAAGATATAAGCAAAGAACCATTTATACAAATGCATCCTGTATTAAATTATAGATTATTACATTGGAATAAAATTAGTTTTACTAATGATTCATCTATTAAATTATTATTATATGTTGCTAGTATAATAAAACGAGATTGTAATTATGTTTATTTTACTAGAGAAGATGTTAATAGACATACTGGAATGAATAATAAAACTTTTGCTGCATCTTTATCTTCATTAATAAAGATGGAAGTGTTAGTTCCTATTAATAATTTAAAATCATATTATATATTAAATCATAATTTTTTATTTAATGGAAGTAAAACTAGATTATGTAAATGGGTAAACGATAATATAAAAGAAAGAAAATTAGAATTTATATATTTAGAAGGAAAAACAACTCCTATTGTTAATTTAAATGAAGATTATAAAAAGAAAATATTAGGAAGAGTTAAATCTAGAAAATTTGAACCTTTTGAAGAAGCTAAAATTGAATGATTATGAAAGAAAAAGAAGAACTTGTTATTGTAAAGAAATTTACTTATAATGGTAAAGAACAATTTGCTGTTCAACAAAAAGCAACTAATGGTAATTATTATACAATTATTATAATGATAAATGGAAAAAGTGTAGCTACTGTATATGATAAAGAAACTGATGCTAAAAGAATGTGTAATTTATTAAAGAAATTGTTATGATATTACCTATTATTGTTATTGCTATTATTGGATATATAATATCTAAAGTGTTTATTAGAGAAGATGATACTGAACAAGAACAATCTAATAAATTTGGTTTTGGTATTTTGATTGGAATAATATTATTTATTTTGTTTATTGTTTGGAGAATAGGAGAAACTAATTGAAATGAAAAGAATAATAGATATTATATTTGTTGGTGTTGTGATTGTTGTTATTATAGCTGGAGTTATTGATGATAACGAATATAGTTGTCGATACAACGACTTATTTTAAAGCTCTCTGACGAATGATTGTCAAAAATCAATACAAACTATCATGCTAATATAGAAAATGCAACAGACGGCAAATCTGTAAACGAGAAGGCATAGTAATGAATTGTTATGAATGTGAGTAGTAGGCGGATGACTGGTTATTAACTGGTTGTCCGCCTATAATTTTTTCAATTACTCCATCTTCAATATTAGCAATAATTCTATCAAGTATATTAACATGAAAATGCCCATAAGGAGCAGCATGATTATTACCATGTCATTCCCTACGGGCAAGTTTCAGCGAGCTATCGAGTACCTAACCATTTTCCTAGTCCAATACCCCATTCTTTTGTTGGAAGATATGTCATTGTATTATCTCCAAGTTTATAATAACTATTATTATCAGGTAATTCAATAATACGTTGTATATTACGATATACAGGTATATTTCTACCAATTATAACTTTAAGTTTATTTTCTCCAGCATAACGACCAGTTTCATATTCTCCTTCAAATCCATTATCAATCAATGTTTGAACTCCAAATGCTAATCCTTTTAATAAATCATCACCACTTTGCCATATAGCAACAGGACTAGACCAAAGTTTTTCACCTTCACTAGCAAGACCAATAGGAGTAAATGCAAATGCTTCTGAAGCAAGTCTATCAGCATGATACATTAATAAATTATACCAAATACTTTCTTCATTATCATCATCACCTCCAGCTATTGCAGTCAATGCTATTGCTCCAATTACAGCTGCACCTGTATAAACAAAATCAGCATAAGCACGTCTAATATTAGCACGTTCACTTTCTGATAATAGATTATAATTAAGTCTGATATGAGTAATAAAACTAATAGCATTTTTACAATATTCTTGAATAGCTTGTAGTGTATCAAGTTCTTCTTGACTACGTTTATATTTAGTCAAATGATAAGGAGTATTAATAAATTGCATAAGACTATTATAAGCACCTTTTTCAATAGTTTCTAATACTTCATCATAATAACCATGTCGTCTATATCTTTTCTTAAATCCAGGATATAGATGTTTATGGAATTGCATTACAATACCACCCCACCATTCATTTTCAATTTTAGCAGCACCAATTTTATCATATACACCATGAACTTTCTTATTAACTTTGATAACTTTTTCTACAAGTTTTGCAAAGTCTTTAAGTTCAATATCTGCATCAGCTTTTAGATTTGCATAACCATCAACAAGTTCAAATTGACTATAAACATCTGGCAATTCTTCAAACTTTTTCTTTGCTTCTTTCATCAACTCTTTACGTTTTCTTACAAATTCAATCATTCTTTCTTTTGTAAGATGTGTTCTAATAAAATCTGTTATAACATTATCATTAAACATATTATAATTAGTACGTCTATTTTCATCAGCAAGAATATCATTAAAGAATTTATCATAAGCATCACGTTCTTCTTCATTCAGTACAATCATTAATGCTTCTAATTCTTTTTCTCGTTTAAACATTTCAAACGATACTATTTTAACATTACCATCAGCATCTTTAATTATACGATGATTTTTCATCATTGTCAAAAGAACAGTATTTTGCATATAATGTTCACCAGCAGTTTGTGGAGTAAATAACAAACCTCTTAACTTCTTTATATTACCTTTTATATCATTAGCTGTCAATTCTGCTATTCTATCATAATCAACAACATTTGCCAGTTTTATAATACCATCTTGTAATGTAGTAGATTTATCATTATACATATTAGACATATAACTAATAGCACCACCAACATAAAGATTTTGACCAACTATCCAATCTTTCTCATTAAAGTATTCTCTAGCAAATCTTTCTGCTGCAAGGTTAGTCTGACCTGTAAGAATATTTGCAATACCACCAGTAATGTTTAACATCATATATTTAGTACCAGCCATATTTTGAGCAATACTAGCAAACTTTAATAACTGTGGATTGGTATTATTTTTATAAGTATCTCTTACAACTCTACGAATATAATTTCTTAATTGAGCAGATGTATTGCGATTACTTTCAGTTTTATATTCAACTTCACTTTCTGCACTTAATCTATAATCTTGTATTAATTCATTTTTATAATTAAGTTTATAAGCATCATAACTCAACAAAGCATCATCAGCTGCATATAATTTACCTTTAATTAATCTAATAACATCATATCTAGCACTATTTATTATAAACGATTTAAATACATTTTCCCAATCTTTATTGATTAATTGATTATGTATCTTTTCATTTTCTTCTCTTATCTTAGCATTAACATCTTTAGCTTCTTGTTTACGTTTAATAAATTCAGCTTCACTTTCACCAGGTTTAGGAAAATGAGGAACTTCAACATATTTAGAACTATTTCTATCCAATAACATTTGCAACATTGGATTATCTTTTTCTTCATCAGTATTATAAGTTATATTTTCCAAATCTTGCCATTTAGTATCAGTAGGAATATTAGAACTAATACCAATAAATGCCATAGCTTCTTTAAATATATCTTTATAATCAAATTCTTTTTCTTTACTAATAGAAGGAAGATAACCTTGTTTTACATAATATTTATTACTATCAGTAAAAGCATATTGCATCATTATCTTCTTTAGATTATTCAACAATTTTAATTCATATTCATTTAATGCTTTATAATTAGAATTATCATAACTTACTTCTTTACGAGTTCCATCTTCTTGCTTAGCTTTATATGTACTACCTTCTTTATAAGTTGGATAATTCTTATCATATTTCTCATTAACATAATCTTTATTAGGTTCTAAATCTGTCTGATTAATTCTAGCTTCCCATTTACCTTTAGCTTTATTACCGCTTTCATCTATATATTCAGTATGTGTCCATATTTTTAATGGTTCGTATTGACGACTATAAGGATTATAATAATGATTATCAAAATACCATTTTTTAAATTCTTCTTTACTCATATTATCTCTATTAGTTCTCATAACTTCATAATAATATTGAGTTTTAGTATTTTGAACGTGTTTATTAATCAATCTTATATAATCAGTTTTATTTTTGTCAATCCATTTACTTTCATCTTTAGGTTTAAGAACACCATAGAATATTGTATTAGGAACAACATTACCTTCATCATCTACAGTTTCAAATACTTTTTTCCATGCTTGATACCATTCATCACCATTTTTGTATGCTCTTGCTCTATCTGCTTCATAAGCTGCATTATTATATGTAATAACACATTCTTCAGCAATAAATTCAGCAGCTTTTTTATTTTTAGTTTTATCAAGGTTATACAATTCCAACAACTTAGACAATTTATTCAAATCATCCATAGTAAGTTTATCACTACCTGTATTAAGCACTCTAGCTGTACTATCCCAAACCTTATCAAGAATTTTATTAATTGCTTCTATATCTTCTATTTCATCTTCTGATTTAACTTTATCGTTTCTTAAATTATCATAGAATTCATATTCATAAATAACAACATCATCATCTTGACTTCTTAATATACCAGCATAAGGCAAACCGCTTCTTTTACTAAAATGAAAATTACGAACAGTTTCTTTTTTAATTCGTTCTATTTGTTCAGCTGTAAATTTTCTACCATCAAGAATACCAAATTCATCACGAGCATTTGCTTGTTCAATAGCAATATTTAAAGCAGAAGTTTTACTAATAGTTGGGTCATTAAATGCAGTCAAACAAGCATTGATTTCATTAATAAAATCAGCATCTGGTTTATACATCGCATTAGCTCTTAACCATGCTTTAGCTTTTCTATATTCTTTATTTTGCATAAGAATATTCATTGGAATAAGAAGTCGTCCTTCATGGTCACGAGCACCTTCAATATCAGATATTGTCTTTAAAGCATTATTAAGTTGTTCTTCAAAACCAACTTTAATATTTCTATCAAAGAATAATTCTTTTAAATATCTATTTCTATCAATAAATGCGTATAATGTTCTAGCAGCAGTTAAATCTTCTTCATCTTTAATTTCATAATTATCATCAAAATCAGAAGTCATTAGACGAAGTTTAAGATATATTTGGTGTATCTTTTCATCTTGTTCTTCTGTTGGAGTATTACCAATTATATTACTTAATATATCAGATTGTTCTTTCATCAATCTTTTATATTCAGCATACAATTCAGTAACTTTTGGATTTTTATTATATAATACAGCATATTGATTAGTAATAGTTTCTCTTGTATAATCAACAGTAACTTCTTCTCCGTTATAATCATAATCTTTAACAGGAATAAATTGTGACTCTGTAGTTGCAGCTATAAATGCATCATATTCTAATTTAGCTCTTAATGCTTTAACACTAAATTTATCTTTTGTTTCATCTACAGCATTTACATATTCTTTATTAAGTTTGTCTTTCATTTCAAACCATTCTTTATTATTTGGCTGAACAAGACGACCATTTTCATCAACAATTTTATTCCAATCAATAGATTTACCATTTTTAGCAGCTTCAGCTTTTAAATCAGAAAGCATTTTAGCGAATTGTTGTGCTTCAATTTTACCTCTAAATTCTCCTTCTTTAATAATAGCTTGACTTTCACCAACAACAGCTTGAACTAATTGATTATGATTAAATGCAATATCTTGTATATTCAAATCAAAAAATCCTGTATCTCCATAAAATGTAAGAGCATCTTGTAATCCAGATTTAATATTAGGATTAGTAGTGCTACTATTAATAAATTCTCCCCAATAACTTCTTTTAGCTTGAAGTACAATAGTATCATTATTCAATTTATTAATAGCTTCTTTTATAGTTTCTAATGCTGCTTTTGTATCTTCATCATAACCTTCAATATTAATATCTCTAAATGAATATCTATCTTTAAACGATGTGATTGTATTAATAAGAGTAATAAACTTACGTTCAAGATTATTATCTTTCAACACTCTTTCTATAACTCTAGTATCATTTAATTTCAATTCATTGCCATCTTCATCAATAGTAAAATGATAAGCATCATATATTAATCTATCAGCAGTAGCTTTTACAAATTTAGCAACAGTAGAAGAAGCAACAGGAAGATTATTGGCAATTTCTTTTGTATCTTTATAGTTAATATTAGCATTATTAAGTATTTTCATCATACTTTCAGCTAATTTATTATCACCAAAACTTTCTTGTCTAGCAATAGCAACTGTTTGTTTAATAGCAAAACTAGCTGCATCACGTTCTCCAATGCTACTATATCTTTTGCCATATTCCACTACGGGCAAGATACCGTAATCACTTTTTGGTTTATAATTAGGATATTCATCAAGAAAATCAATATAATCTTGATAAAGATTACTAGTATTTCCTCTAAGTCTATCAGCTACTTCTTCTGTAATTTTTGTAGCAACATATTTCTTACCATTTATAGCATTATTTATTATTAATTTATCTCCTGTAAATCCAGTATTACGAAGAATTAATTGCGGTTTATCAAAGAAATTATTATTTGCAATAGCTAATGCTTCGTTTATGTTATTTGTTTCATCTATAGTTATTTCTGTAGCACCAACAAACTTATCTTTATATAAAGCATATTGTTCAGCAAGTTTTTCACTTCTATATCCATATACAATATCAAATAAAGATTTATATACATTATTACGAACAATTGAACTATCTTCTATTGTTTTATTGGTATCAATTTCATCAAGTTTATTTAATGGATAATATGTAACATCTTCTATATGATTAATACCATAATATAATTTTGCTGTATTACCACGTCTAATTTTTATTATCTTATAAGCTTCATCTTTATTCAATAATCCTAATTTATTAAAATCTTTTGTATTAGCTGTATCATATGTATAAACAGTTATTGAACCATCATTATTAAGTTCAATATCTTGAGCATGATTTACATTTTTCTTTATAATTTTATCTATATCTATAAATCTAGCAGGAAAATCATCATAATTTTGACGAACAAAACCAATAATTAATTTTTCTGAAACATTTGCAGTTGGTGTAATAAATCTATAATTATCAAAAGCTAATTTAGTACTAAATCCAATATTCATACCACCAACATTAGTAGGTTTTAATGGTAAAGTAGAAATAGCACGAGCGATATTACCAGCTTTAAAATTATTTCCTTCTACAACATAAGTATATTTTACTAAATCTATTGCAGCTAATCTAATAATCGGATTACTACTTAAATAAGCTAAATCAAATAAATCATATAAATAATCATTTGTATAATTACTTTGATTAAGTTTAAGTTCATTTGATATATAACCTTTTTGCTTAATAGTAAATTCATTAAACTTATTTACTGATATAAAATCAAATATACCTATATTATCAAAATTCTCTTTAATATAAAGAACTTTTTGAGCAGGGCTTAATTTAGCAAAAGCTAATACTTCTTCTTTAGTTGGATTATTAATATCAGCTATTTTAAAATCAATATTTTTAGTATATTCACTTCCAATACCAGCAATTCTAGACATTTCATTTTCAATATCTATCTGTAGCTTGCCCGTAGAGGATTGCTTGATTAATACACTACCATCATCATCTAAAGCAATAGGATATATAATAGCTGGATTATTATCATTTACATATAATCTCTTAACTAAATATTTTTTATAATCATTATAAAGTTTTTCTGATAGTTTTCCATTTTTTGTATATTTAGCTACATCATATATAAGTTCTACAAAATTAGGCTCTGCTGTTTCAAATACTTGTTGTCCAACTTTCAATGCAGTAACAGAAGAATATTTCAACATAGCTGCAAGAGAAGGATAACTACTATTTTTAATATCAGATTTAGCAAAAGTATTTACACCTTTACTAATACCAGGATAAATAGCTTCAACTACTGGAACTATTTCACCTTTTTTATTTTCAGCATATAGTTTATTATCATTTGTCAATATATCATCTATTTGTCTAAATATTCTATCTGTAGCATAATAACTAGGTTTAGCACCAAATTTATCTGCTGTCAATACACTAAGAGTATTATTAACAATACTACCTAATTGATTTAGTTTATTAAATTGAAGAAGAACCATAAAATCATGTATCTTCTTTTCTTCTTCTGTCATTTCATTACTAAATCGTTTTACATTTAATTCTCTATCAATAATAGGGAAACCTACATCACCATAAACATTTGTTATATACCCTTTTTCATTATATTTATGATAAACAGCAGAAGCTAAATCTGACATATTTTTACCATCAGTTGTAATTCCCAAAGCGGTAGCAGCGTCATCAAGAGCTTTTGATAAAGGATTAATATATTCACTATTAGCAAATGATTGACTTTCATTCCAATACTTAACAAGATTATCCATAGCAGGTTGATACATAAAACTAATAGCAGTCTTATAATCAATACCAGCATTAATCATAACTTTGAAAGCATTAAATGTATAAGTATTCTCATTATGAATAGCACCTTCTTTCATAACATCAAGAATATGTGCTGTAGTTTGAGAACTATAAGGAGTTAAAAGTTTACCTTCTACATTTTTATTATCTTCACTCCAACCTTGATTTGTAAAATTAATTACGTTATTTTCAACTTTACCAAATCTATTTTTTTCTCCTATTTTTTGTTTATCTATTGTTTCTTTATCATATCTAACAGGTATAGCAAACGGCAATCTTATTTTTGTTCTATTACCAATACTAGCAAATGTATCAAGATTAACAGATATAGCTTTAAGTTTAATACCAGAACTAGCAGATTCTTTCCAATCTAATTGAGTAACAGCATCATGATTACCATAAGATTTATCATCAATAACATGTTCATTACTAATATTAGCAATCTTCTTCATCCAACTATTAGCTTCAGCAAGATTACTAAATTGAGATATACCCATATTTTCTTCAAAAGCAGCAGGACTATTAAGAATGTCAATAAAAGTCTGAACTATATTATTATTGCGAACATCTCTACTCACTCTTTCCTCTACGGGCAAGCTTAACCAAGATACATAATTAGGAAGATTATTATCATTAGCAAACTTTTCAGCTTCATTTAATTGTTCTTTAGTATTTTCTTCAATAACATCTTTTATTTTATTTCTATTAGTTTCGCTTAAAGCAACATTATCATCTTCTTGACTATCAAATAATTCTTGAGTTGCTATATAAGTATCATAAACATTATCAAGTATTTTTGTTTGATTTTGTATTTCTCCACTTTCTTTTAAATTATATAGTCTTTCTATAGCAGAATCTATATATTCTTTAGAAGAAATACCATCTTCTTTTTTACCAATAGCTTGAATTATTTTATGAAGTTCTTTATCTTTAGTTTCTTTTGCTAATTGATATATATTATATTTATCTTTAAATCGATTATCTAATGATTTAAGAATTTTAGCTTGATAATCTTCATTTAATTTTTTTCTATCTTCTTTTTCTTTATCTTTAATAAATTTAATAGAGCTTTCTATTTGACCATTATATTTACCTAATGCTTTTCTAGCAGCCATACCGACATTATCTTTAATATATCGAATATAGCCTTTTTCATTTAATGGATAATCATTTTCTGTTGGTTCAATAACTTTTCCATCTTTATTTAATGTTATATGTTTAGTCATTGCATAAACACTATCAACGTCAAAGTCAGAACCTGTTTGTGTTACCCATTCATCTGGAACTACAACTGTACTACCATAAGCATCAGGAAGAAATTCTACAACTTTCATTATAACAATAGATTGTTTACCTTCTGTTGGAATACGATAACCAATCATTGTTCGTAAATCTTCAGGAACTTCATTAATGTCTATCGGTATTTTCTTTGTTGTTCCATCTTCTTGTTTTATTGTTCTATATAAAGCATCGCTCCATCTTCTTAATCGAATTTCAGCATAATAAACAGGAATACCATTTATTTCACCTTGTTTTCTATATTCAAGTTTATGATTATGTCCAGCTTCATGATTTGCAAGATATTCACTATCTTTTACTGTATCTTTATCTACAGTAAATCCAAAATCTGATAACTGAGCAGCGTGCCATCCTTCAATAGTTTGACGAGTAATACGTTTATTAAATAAAGCATTAGTAACATTTTCAAGTTTTGTACTAACATTATTCATAATTAATGGAAGTTGGTCACTGCCTTCAAGAGCGGTATCAAGAAATTCCATAAGAACTCTATCTGCTCCATTCTTTGCCATATTTTCTTTAACAAGCTGCAAGAATACTTTTCTATTTAAACCAACTATAGCACCATCTTTAAGTTTAATATTGCCACTATTATCTAATTCTATTCCTAATTCTGTAGCAACTTCAACAAAACTTTGTTTAATATTAGCTGTATAGTTATTAAAGAATTTATTAACAAGATTATTATGATGTTCATCGTTTGGAAGATTATCCAACATCTTCTTTAATATCTGAATACCAGCTTTGTTTTCTTCATCAACCATATGTTCAGGAACTTCTTGCTGACGATATAAATAATTATAACTATATGGTTCAATAACATCTCTAGCTTGTTCTTTAAATTCATCAAGATGTATATTTCCATCATTATCCCATAAAGTTATAATATTATGATTAGCAGCTTTTGAAGTTTCAATAGTATTTAATTGGTCAATACCAATTTCTTTCATTGCATTATAAACTTGTTCAAGTTCTGTTCCTTTAATAAGTTTTGGCAATAAAACAAATTCAGCATTTTTAATTTGTCGAGGAACTTCAACACCTGTTTTAGTATCATAATATAAATCATAATAGAAGTTCTTTTGTATTGGAACTTTATTTTCAAAAGCAGTCCAATCTATTTCTTCAATAGGAGTATCATTTGTTAATGCTTCTATAAGACTAGCATATTTATTTAATTCTCCAGCAGCAGTAATTCGTCTTATCCATTCTTCTTGAGTAATATAAGACTGAGCATCATTAGTCTTTGTTTTTTCATCTTTAAATGGTTTCAACAAACTAGCTTTTGTTTCTTCTGATAACTTAACTTTATTTAATTGCTTTTCAAGTCTATCAATTACTTCTTGTCTTGATGTTTTATTTGTATTATAAACTGTAACAGCTTTAAACTTATCATAAAGTTTAATTGGTTCTTTTGTTGTATAATCTATTACAGCTTTTTTACCATCAGCAGTTGGTATATCTATTGTTTCTTGTACAATTTTGGCAGGGTCTGTACTAGTTCTAGTAAAATCTATAACTCCAAATGGAGAACCACCAGCTTGAATTTCTTTTAATCGTTTAAGAACATCTTGATTACCTTTATAAAACTTACTCTTTCCGTTAAATAAATGGTCATAATTAACTTGATTTATAATAGTATTAATAAGATATTCTCTTATATTTTCATCAGAGAAATTTTCCAAGAATGTACTAAATTCTCCACGAAGATAATTTGTAGCATTTTTAAGATAACTATCAAGATAAGTTTTAATAGTTTCATTAATAGCATTATCTACTATTGTTTGATAATTTGCATCAAATACAACTTTACCATTTTCAACTTTTACTCGTTTTTCTCTATCACCATATAATACATCAATAACCTTACCATTACCCATAAGATTATGATAAAGAGAAACATCAGCAAATTTACTATTTAAATCAGATAGTTTAAATACAGCTCCTGTTAGAACATATTTTCCATCTACTATGTCATAAACTTTACCATTTCTATTTTTTTCATAATTCAAATATAATTCATTAGCATTATAATCATCTTTAAGAACAAGTTGTCCTTCTGACATTATAAGATTACCATTAGCATCTTCTTTAAATATTCTTCTAGCAGAAGTATAAGCATCAAGAATTTCTTGATAAATAATATTTCTTAAAGCATCAACTACTGGATGGTTAATATCAAATTCAATACCAATATTTTGACGTTGTAATAAATATATTTGATTATTAATATAAGCAAGTTTACTATTATTTACTTGAGTTTTAGTAACTTGACCGTCACTAATTAAACCCTTAATAATAGCATTTGTTAAATAAAATTGTCCATTAATTTCTTTTAATTGTCCTGCAATAGCATATTTTGCTCCATGTTTATCAACAAAAGCAAAACTAGGAGGATTATTTCCAACTTTATAATAATTATTTACATCAACAGGAATATTAACTTTTTTCCCATTAATCAAATCAACAAGATTTTTTGAACTAATAACATTTAATTTATTAGTCAGCCAATCTGTATATTTTTCATCTTTTAAATCTATTACATTTAAAGCATTTACTTTATTTGTTGCTTCTTGTCTAAATTTATTATATTGTTCTTCATTATATTTATAAAGACCATCTAATGACAATATTGGCATAGTAGCAACAAAAGTTTTAGGAGCATCTGAAGGAATACTCATAAAGAAATTAGCGGTAGCAAATTTATGTTCTTGACCATTTATAACTACAGTCTTTTCTTCATTCTTTACATAATTCATAAGTCCTGTTAATAGATAATCTCCTTTAGACATATCTTTATATAATACAGATGTATTAGTACGTCTATCAGCAGAACCATTAACAAGAGATATTTTAACTAATTCGTTAGCATATTCAGTAAGTTTATAAACATCACCAACTTTTCTAAAAAGACCTGGCTGTAGCTTGCCCGTAGAGGATACACGCTCTATTAATACATTACTATAGTTATATCCAGTACCAGCAAATTTTTGTCTAGCATATGTTTCAATAGCTTCTTCACTACTAAATATCAAAGGAAAATTAGTAAGATAACTTCTATTAATAACATCAGAACTTAAATTATTAGCACCATTTCTACTATTAAGATTAACTTTAACATTAGCATAAGGTGCTATCTTCTTACTAAATTCATATATAAATGGCAAATAACTATCAGAAATAAAACTATTTAAATCTGATACATCTTCACCTTTTGATAATTTTTCAATATAATTGTTTTTATTATTAATTGTATCAGAAATAATTTTACTAATAGTTGCAATATTATATAATAAAGATTTATATTCATCTTTATAATTATCAGCCATATTTTGTAATGATTGATAATCAATATCAGGTACTATAAGTTTTAATGCTTCATGTACATCTTCAACAGTTGCGTCTTTTATATCAATATTAAATTTTTGTAATGTAGTTTCATCAGCATTTTTAATACCTAATTTAATATCATTTACAACTATTTCTGTCGGATTAGAAGAAAGATTACTAATTCTTACTTGATAACCACCTTGATAATCATAATAAGTTTCAATTTTAGGTATAACAGGTTTATCAAACACCATCATAAATTTATAAGCAAGATTTTTATCTGCTTTTAAATCATTATATAATGTTATAAGACCTTTTAAATTTGATTTACGTTTAGCAATATCTGCAATAGAATTTACAAAATTATCTACACTACTTTTATCAGTTTCTGTAAATAATACTCCAGCAAGATATTGTCCATCCATAAATTGAATAAAACCTACTTCAGTGCCTCTATCATATTGATAAATAGGGTCACCATCTTCATCTAATGTATAATCAATAGAAGTAAGTTTTGGAATACTATTAAGTTTATATTTAACAACTTCTTCAATATGTCCTTTAAAATCACTTTTTTCTCCAATGTTCAATTCCCATGATTTAGACATATCATCAACAGTATCTACATCTTCTGTATTACTTCCTTCCTCTTCTTGATTACCTTTATTTTCATCTTCAACAGCTTCAAATTCTAAATCAATTTGACCATATAATGCAGCAACATCTCGCTTCATTTTTAATTCTTCGATAAATGTTTTATCGGAAAGACTTTCAAATGCAGCAAGTTGATTACGAAGAATATTATTGTCTAATTTTTCAATGATATTCTTTAATGCAATGGTTCTTGATGTTTCAGCAATAAGTTTATTATATTCTTCTTTTAAAACATCATCATCTTCTAATTTATTTTCTACATTATATTCTATAAAACTTAATAATCCTTCTTTTACATAATTAATAATATCTTTTAAAGATTTAAATTCTTTATTATTATTAAATTTATCAATAGTATAAACACTTGCGATATTACTAGCAATAAAATTCAATGCTTCTATTTTAGCAAGTTTGTTAATAAATCTACCTGTTTGATGTTTATCAATACCTTCTTGCAAAGATTGCAAATTCTTTGTTTTAGCATTATAAACTTCTTTCAATATTTCAAATGCTTGTTTAGGAGAAGTTTTAGCATTAACACCTTTTTTATCTAAAGCTTTTTGAAATTCAGCAGTACCAACTGTAGCTAAATAATCATTATAAAGTTGTGTACCGATAGCAGCATTATTCTCAATATAAGAACGAAGTTTAGGATAATTGTTAAGTGTAAGATTAGAACAACTCATATTAGTAAGTATTTAATTAATAATATTAATAATAACATCATGTTCTGACTATGACAAATTGAAAAATTGATGCCTTGTCAGAACATGATTTTTAGGCTGTCTGACGGACTTTTATTAAAATTCGATACATACTACATACAATACATAGAAAGTTCGCCAGTGGTCAGCATTTGGCGTGCAGTGACTTGTAATGATGGTGAAATGTTATTGACAACAGAATTGAAATTTGTTACTGATTGTTCATTAATAATACTAAATCTAAGACCTTTCTTTTTAATATCCTTTTTTGTATTACTAGTATCTTTATTATCATTTTGAACATCATCAGTCTTTATTATTTCTTGTTTTTCTTCTTCAACTTTATTTACATCTTGTTCATCTTTAAAATCTAATGTTGTTTGAATAACTTTTTTAGCTTGTGTTTTTTTACTTCTACCTTTAGTTATTTTATTAAGCAACATCATTTCTCTATATAACAAAGAATTTCTATCAATTTCAATACCAAGCATATCTGCTATTACAAGTAATAATTCTTGAAATAAATTCTTTACTTTATCTTTAAATCTACTACTTGCTGGTATTTTATTTAAAGCTGACATTAAATCTCTATTAGTTAAAGATTCAACAAGAAATTCTTCAAGATTAATATCTCTATCTTGACTTATATCAATAAATTGTTTTAGATATGGTAAATCTTCATTATTAGGTTTTTTCTTTTCTAATTCTTCAACATATTGTTTATATCTATTATATATATCTTCAATAATATTTAATGCTTTTTCTTTATTATAAACTGTATCAAGTTGTTTATGTAGACTTTCATGAATAATAGTTCTAATTAATCTACCATAATTCATATTACCAATACGATTACCATTTAAAGTAATTTCTTTTGTATTAATATCATACAAAGCATATATAGGTTTTGCTTCTGTATCAACTATATTATCAATATTAATAACTTCTGGTAATATACCAATATGTTCTAATGCTTCGATATATCCTAATACTTCATTGTTATTACGAAACATTTCACGTAAAGCATTATTAGTTTTATTAATAGCTAATTGTTTGATAACAAATTCTGCATTAACTTTATCATCTAATAAATTAGCTGTATTAATCCAACTTGTTTCATCCGCTTTAAATACAACTTGAACTGTTGTTAAATTAGTTTTATGAAATATTCCACTAATAGTATTATCTTCATTTTTTGGTAAATTTTGTAAATTAGTTGAAAGAAAATTATTACTAACAAGAAAATCTTGATAACTATTAAATTCTTTACTAACTTTACCAACAGATATTATTGTTTTACCATTTTCTCTTTTATAATATTTTGTAGCAACAGGTATTTTAACTTTATCATTTATAAAACTAAATGGAATACCAATTGTAGCATTTGTAAATAAATTATTAATATTTTTCTTTAATTCATTTTGAATATATTCATCATTAATAGTTCTTATTGTAGCACCACGAGCTTTATCGGTAATATTATATTTAGTATCTTCAATACTATTTATTTGTAATTTTCTACCACTAGCATCATTATAAATACTAAATAGCCATTTATTATCTTTAGTTTGAAAACCAATACTATTACCTCTTTTACCAGGTTTTACATTTATATTAATTAAACCGCTATTGCCTGTTAAAGCAAATACATCATTAGAGAATTGTTTAAAACTATAAGTATTATCTGATATAAATCTAGTAATAATGTTCTTTAACTCTTCTTGTGTAGCATCTATTAATTGTTTACCGAATGGACTAATATCATTACTTGATAATTCTTTTTGATAACAATAAGCATAACTAGTTTGTCCATTTTCTCTAGGTATAGCAATCATAGTCATACCAACAATAGGATAACCATTAACAATATTTGGAACAAGAGAATTAGCAAATTGTAAATTATTAGGTTTAGTAATTGTAACTAATGGATATTTATCTTCATTATAATCATCTATTACTTTTGTTATATTATTTAATTTAGATTTATCTTTTGGGTCTGATAAATTAATTGTTCCTTTATATAATTTATCAATAACAAATTTACCTTTAGCTTTTTTAGTTGCAACAACATGTGCTTGAGCATAACTATTGGCTAATTTATTAAACCAATTATTAACACTTTCTTCTATATTAAAATTATCTGCTGCAACTCTAGCATAAAGTTTTCCAATGTGCATTACAATATTTTCTATTTGCTTTTCTGCTTCTTCTTGTATTTCGCTTAATGCTTGTCTAAAATTAATAAATTCTGGATAACTAGATAATTCTGTAAATATTTGGTCACGATAAATTTTAACATCATCTTTTTTATTTCTAGAAAAAGCAAATGCTCTTAAAGCAGACTCTAAATCTTCGGTTGGTTCAGTAAATACTTTTAATATAAAGTCTTTTAATTTACTTTTAGCAAAACTTTCATTTAAAGCAATGTCATATAACCAACCTTCATTAGTAGTTCTATAAATACCTTCATTATCTATTTGTGGTACACCAAGATAACCAACAAAATTTCCATCTTTTCTTAATATAATTCTACCAAGATAAGTATCATATTCATATTCTAATTCATCACCAGGATTTAATTTTGTTATAGTTTCAAAATCAGTATCATCAATATTAGCATTATTTGGAATATATTCTTCAAGTTTAGCTTTTTCTCTACTTGTTAATGTTAATAATCTATTTTTATATTGTTCTTTGCTAAGATTTAATATTGTATCATTATCAGTTAATACATATTCTGTATTATTTTTACTATATATAAATGATTTAATTTCATCATATAAAAATTCTGCTACTAATCTATTATTAGATAAATTATAAATATATTGTGTTAAAGTATCAGCGTTAATATAAGTTTTACCTTTTATAGTACGACCATAAGTTTTACCATTATCTGCTTGCTTTTTAGCAAATTCTTCTAATATAGCAATTATATGTCGTTGTTTCTTATTAGGTTTTTTCTTAATAATAGACAATGTAGCATTTTTCAATAAAACTCTATCACTTTCTGATATAGCACTTTGTAATTGATTATTATCACCAAATACAGCTAAATCATCAGTAAAAGCGCTAATAGTATTCATCCATGTATTATCTACTATTTCTTTACTAAATCCTAATTCTAATAATTTATTTAATATTGCTTCTTTATTATTATTAGCAAATTGAGCAAATTCATTATCATTTAATTCATCAATATTAACATTAGAAGCAACAGCAATACTATCTAATTGATTATATAATTCTTCAGAAGCAGCATCATATAATTCATTTTCACTTAATTCAGCAAGATTAAGAGTTGGTTGTGCTATGGCTGTAGTACCATTATCCTCTACGGGCAAGCTACTGCTAGCTTTATCATCTTTAGTATCTGTTGCAACTGGAGCAGCTTCAGGAGTTATAGTAGTTTCAGGAGTTTTTGATGTATCAGTTGTTATATCTTCTTCTAGCTTGCCCGTAGAGGATGCGATGTCATTATCAACAGGCTTGCCATCTAATTCTGGTACATCATCATCTTTATTTACAGTTTCATCATAAGCAGCTTGTCTGTTTAATTCTTCATCTATAAACTCTTTTTGTAATTCAAGATTATTTAAATCATATTCGGCTTCTTGTAAAACTTTTAAAGATGTATTATAAGCATCTGCATCTTTTTCTTCCATATTAGTAACATCAAAATTATCTCTATATTTTCTATATAAATCATTTTGAGTTTTAATAGCATTGTTTATAATTTTTCTTCTATTTTCATCAAGAACATTTCTAAGTTCTGTTACTCTTTTCTTTAAAGCTGGTTCTGTCAAATCAACACTCTTTTCATTTAATCTATAATTCAAGTCGTTATCAAACTTTCCATATATAGTATTAAATTCATCAGAATAATTATCACGAACTTTCTTTGCAGTATCAATTATTTGTTTATCATTTACAACACCATTTTCATCATATAAATCAGCTGGTTGTATTTCTTCTAATTGTTTCTTTTGATTTTCTAATTCATCTAATAATTGTTTCTTTTCTCTTTTTGATAAATTAGCATCAGTTTTTGTATTAAATATTTGATTTTCAATAGCACGTATTCTATTTCTATAAACAAGTTTTTCAATAGCAGAAACATCTTCTTGACTAATATTTATATTATCGTCAGCCATTATTTTATTATATAAATTATCATTATATAACTTCAATGTATCATATAATTGTTTTTTATTATTTTCTTCTACTAATTGTCTTGCTATAATACGACCAATATCAAAATTACCACCAACTTTATTTACTTTATCAAATACATTCAAATACAATTTTTTTGTATTATCAAGTCTTTCAATAAATTGTTTTTGTAGTTCTAATGCTTCATTGTCTTTAAGATTAAGTTTTTCTTTAAATCCTTTTGCTATATTTGTATCTCTAGCAAATTCTTCTAACAATTCAAGATTACCATTATCAATAGCATCTATTATCATTCCATCAAAATAAGAATTACGAGCAAGTTTTTCTAGTTCTTGACGTTCTGTATCATTGATAATATCGGCAGCAACTTGATTTCCTTCAGCATCTCTAATTGTTATATAAGGATTTTTATTTTGATTAATACTATTAATAGCTTCATTATATCTTTGAAAATGTAATTGTCTATTTAGTATTTCTTGTTTCTTTTTATCTTCAGCATTTGTCCATTCTTTATTTAACTTTCTTTGAATAAATCCGCCAGCAGCATCAGCAGCACCACTAAATACTACACCACCAATAATACCCCAAAAAGCTGACTCCCACATCATTGGGTCTTTAAGATAATCTTTAACAGTCTTAATATCAGTATCTTTATCAAAAGCAAGTTTAGCTAATTCCATACCTTTTTCACTACCGATATAGTTTATAGCTTCTTCTATACCTTCTGTCCATTCATTACGAGTGCCTGTTGCAATACCATAGCCAATATCTTTTATCTTATCTATTGCTTTATCTTTAAAAGTAGTTTTAGCTATTGCTTCTTGTATAACAGCAGCTTCATCGCCAAATTTTGCAGCAGCAGTTTTATTAAGTTTTTGTAATCTTCTAGTATTACTACCTTGTAATGCTTTTGACCACATATTCTTTAATCCATATACTTGTGCTATATCAAACATAGTATTCAATAGATTAAAATCAAAACTTTCATCTCCTGCATTATTTGCTATATCTTTTGCTATTTCTTCATTTGTTTTATTTGCATATTCTGGATTGTTTTTATCAAATTCAGCACGTTGCTTAGCATCCATATTATTAAGTTCTTTAATAGCATAATCATAAGCGTTTTTACTAGTTTGATTAGATTCTTGATAGTTTTCCAACATACGCATTGTAATACCAGTCTTAGTAGCATCTATACCTTTAGCGGCAAGTTCTCTAGTTTTCTCTGATAGTTTCAATACATTTGCTAATTTATTACCAGCTTTATTAATACTAAGTAAACTACCAATTTTAGATAATCCTTTACTAACTCCAACTCCAGGAACCATTAAAGTTAAACTACTAGCTATACTAGGAGCATTACTAGCCCACCATGCAAAATCTGTAACATCAAATGCTTTAGTTGGGTCTTCTCTATATATCGGCATTTGTTCATTAATAGACTCTTTAAATTGTGCAAGAGATTCTATAATATCAGGTCTTTCATAAGATAAATCTCCATCCATTGCATCTATTAATATAGAAGCTAAATCAGCAGCACCTAATACAGTTCCTGTTGTTATTTCATTTAATGTTTGACCAATAGCATAAGCACCTTGTTCAAATACAGATTGATTATTAGCACGTTCTTTATTTAATTCTTCAATTGTATTAACAGGATTAACTGTAACATCATATTCTGTATATTTAGTTGGGTCGCCTAAATAACTTAAACCATATTGATTAGGTATAACATTTTCCAATATATTAGATGCAAAGTCATCACGTTTATTATAATCTGTATTAACAATAGAAGGAGGCTCTAAAGCCCCCTTTTTAGTTTTAGGATTATATTCTGGATTAGGTCTTTTATCTTTACCTTTAATAATATCTATTATGTTCATAATCTTATTCTTTTAAATCATTTAATAAAGATGTTCTAATATATTCATAATCATTAAGTCTACCATAAGCTGTTGCAATTTTAGCAGCTATATTATTTATTTGTTCTTTTATGGCATCATTTATTTCATCAGGTGTATAGCTTGTATCTTGATATATATCTCCAGATATTAAACTATCTTTTATTTGATGATAATTTTCAATACTTTCTGTTATATCAACAGCAGCTTTTCTAGAAATAGGATAAGTTCCTGTATCTGTTTTATATACAAATTGATTATTACCTAAACAATCTATAGTTTGCCCACCTAATGTTGGAGTTTCAATAGAACTTGTTAAATATATTTTTCTATTAGTTTCATTACCTAAAGTGATTTTATCTGAAGCAATTGTTTTAGGACTATTATCAAATTCATTAGCTGCTTGTTCTAATATAAGACCAGGAATAAAGAAAGTTTGAGCATCACCTTTAGGCGTTCCATCTTGGTCAGTCGCTGCATATATTGTAATATTTGTACCATTACCTTGAACAGCATTATGGGCAGCACTTGCTTTATATCTTCCAGCACCTACAGCAGCTTTAATTAATTTTCCTACTTCTAATCTATCTTCACTTTCAATTTGTTTGCTTAATGTTCCAACACCATCAGTATCTTCAGTTGTAAATATATTTACTTGAGGATAATTAGCACTAATAAGTTTATTTTCTAAATCAGCTTTTAGTTGTTTATCATAAAGATTATATTGTTGTTCATCAATTTTACCTAAAGTATAATCATGCAATAACTTTTGTTCAGTAAAAGTTTGATAAGGAAGATTTTCATTAGATATAGTAATTTGTTGAGGACTAACTTCAGATATATATCTTTTTACTGTATTATTAGCATCATCATATAATTGTGATATACGAGATATAGATTGCATAGTTTTCAGTATAGGCTTATCAAAACTTTTATTTATATCATAATCGCTTGTTAAAGATGTAAAATATATACCATCGCTGCCAAACATATTTATAACATCTCTTGCTTCTTTTGCAGCATTAGCAAAAGATATTATTTGATTATAATTATCTTTATCTAATTGAATATATTTATTTCCTTTATTATCAGTACCAATCGTATATCCTAATTCTTTTAATCCATTTATATTATTACCAGAAATTAAAGATTTCATTTTATTAAAATAATCTTCATTATCTGTAGTCATTCTTATATATTTACCTTTATCTCCAAATATAGAATTTATTTCATTTATTACAGCTTTACCATATCCTGTATTTGCATCAATTTCTGCACCTCCATTAACTTTAGATATAAAATTTAAAGCATCTAATTGTGTTTCATCCGTTATACCTTTGGTTAATTCTTTATAATTAATATTAGCTTCTTCTAATTTACGAATAGCTTTTCTACTTTCTAATATTAATTTAGATTTTTCAGCAGGAGTTAAATTACTATTAGCAACAGTTGTTTCTATTAAATTTTTCCAATCAGCAGAAGTAGCATTAGACATATCTTGTTTAATACCTTCACCTGTTATTGTTTTAACAATACCATTTAATGTTGCAATAGAATTTTGTTTATCTGTTTGAAGATTTGCAGCATAATCATAATTAATAGTAATAGGAGTTCCTTCTGTACTATATCCAGGTAATCTATAAGGGTCTTGTAATTGTTTTTGTTGAGCTTTTAAAGCAGCTTTATAAGTTGCAAGACCATTACCATAAGTAGTAGTTGTATAACTTCTATTATATATAGCAGCTTGAATACCTGGTTCTAGTCTTTTTTGCAGATATTGTTCAGGAGATAAAGTAACACCATTTTTATCTTCAACATCAGGATTTGCTCCATATTTATTTTGTTTATAAATAGCAACATCATAATCTTGTTTAAGACTAGCTTTAGCTCCAGGCGTTGTTTCAATATATGCTTGAATACCTTTCATTATTTTATCTCTGCCAAGACTTTCCCATTGATTAGTTGTAGTATTATATACTTGACCATCAAAAACATTATCTGCTGTTGGGTCTGTTATTACTTTTCCATTTTTATCTAAAAATCTTGTAATATTGCTTCTACCAGCATCTTTAGCTGCTAATTCTATACCACCTTTTAATATATTAATTAATGGTATTTCTGATACAGCTTCTTTTGTTGGTTTCCAATCTGTACCACCAATAATATTACCATTATCATCAAATTTATCTTGATAACTATAAGTATTTATTTCTTTAAAAACATTTTTATAATCTTCTGATAAATCTGTTCTTTTATCTAAATCTTCTATATATTGTTTATACTGTTGTTGAGCTTTTAATCTACCACGAACATCAGCTCCTGTAAGCATTTTTGTTCCTTGTGTTATAATATCATTTAGTGCATATCCTTTAAAACCATCTATTGACGCATCATTTATCATTGTCTGAAGTTCATTCATTTTATTAGCACGCCATTCATCTTCTGCACTATTTAAATCTAATTCAGCAAATTTTTGTTGTATAAGATTTTCTTTTTCAATAGCTAAATCATGTCTTTGTTGTAAATAATCATAAGTTTTAGCAACTTCTTCTAGATTATGTTTAGGAGTATAAGCATAATCTTTATATCTAAATGTATTTAAAGCCATAGTTATTTATTTAATATATAATCCATTATTTCTTGCGGTATCTCTTTGTATCTTGCCCGTAGGGAACGCAACACTTCTTCATCACGTAATCTAGCATTTCTATTTATCATATAATTATTAAGACTTCCGCCAATATTACTAAATAGATTACCAATACCAGCTGCATAATTACCAAGTTGTGTTGTTCTAACATTATTATTAAATAATAGTTCTTTAATTAAATTGTTAGTATTAAATTGGTCTACGGCAAGTTTAGAATTTGCATTAAATTGGTCTACTGCAAGTTTATTACCAATATTAGCCCTATCAACCATCATCTTCAACTGCACTTTCTGCATTGCTTGTTGTGCTCTTGCAGTTAAGAATTGATTATAAGTAGCAGCATTAGCTTGGGCAACTTGCTGTGCATTTAATCTATCTTTATTCATCAATTCTGTTTCTATATTTTCTTTCTGACCATAAACTTGATTTTTAGATTCTTGTGATTGAATAGCAGCACGTTGTTTTCTAGCTAATGCAACTCTACTACTAGAAGTATTTCTATCAATTTCATTCATAGTTCTTCTAGTTTCATCTTCAATTTTAGCTAATTGAGGATTGGCATTATATCGAGTTTTAAGTTTAGCAGCAGCAACAGTAACAGGTGCTTCCAAATCTTTAATTTCAGCAAGTTTAATTTCAGGAAGATTGGCTAAAGTAGGAGCAGTCATTGTTGGTAAATCAACAGTTGGCATTTTACTATTTATAATAGCACTACTAATAAAATCAATAGTACTTCCCCCTAAATTACTATATAAATTAATTTTATCAAGATTGTTATTAAACCAATCAGTAAATCTATTAAATCTATTTGGTTTTGTATATTGTCTCGCTAAATTAATTGTATCAACATCTTCTATTTCTTTTGCCATGCTAGCCAAAGAAGGTCTTTTATAAACATCTTCTGTATATCTAGGAATAGAAATTTTATCTGGTTGAGTATAAGGAATAGCTAAAGAAGTATCATCAACTATCGGTTTAACTAAATTATTAGTTGATTTTGCATTTGAACCAACAGTTCTTTTGGAAGTAGTTGATGTAGTTTTAGGATTATAAAAATATGTTCCAATATTATCAACATTTAATTGTGGAATACTAATTGTATTTGTATCAGATGTATTGTTTGCAGGTTTGCTTGTATATTTATTTGATATAGCAATTGTGTCAGGAATATATTTTTCTTGAGCTTTTAACCAATCGACAGCTTTAATAGCATTTGTAATGCCATAAGGATTAGCTTTAGACAAATCAGCTGAAACGGGTACAGCTTCATTTCTTGCATCTACATAATATTTTTGCCCTTTATAATCAAAAGTACTTCCGATTTTATATTTATTGTTATTTATTCTAAAACCTGTACCAACTTTAGCTTTTTTTCTACCACCGCATTTCATGGTATGAATAAGTCCATTTTTTACATTACCATTAATTGTTGCTATCATATTTCCTCCATAATTAAATTTAGGATATATATTTAAATTTTTATAATTACGAGTAAAATCTAATCCATCTTGTATTGTATTTATTCTAATAGTATCTCCTCTTTCTTCAGCAGATATTTGACCATCCCATTTATTATGTTTATATTTAGGATTAGTAAAATCATGTAATCCACCATTTATATTTTGCACTTCTGGATAAATATAATTATTTCCATCTTTATCTGTGCCAACACTTAATTTATGTGTAGCAATTGCTCCAGGAATTTCCCAATCTTTAATATATTGTCTATTATTTTGTTTTAATCTTTTAGCAAAATCTTTATCACTATTATTTATTTTATCTATTATATATTGTATATTATTTAATTTATTACCACCATTTCTATATTTTGTGCCATCATCTTTAATTCTATTTCTATTTTTAAAACTTTCTTGTGCATTAAACACAGCATTAGGATTAGCACCACCAAGAACTAATTTAGCTGGAGAGCCTGCCCGTAGGAAAGGAACAGAACTAAATACTCTTACTTCATTAGGCTTCATCTGCATTACTTCTCCACCTTCAACTTCTAAATCTTTTCCAACATCAACTCCACCATTAGTATGTTTACGTCCAGCAATATAATACATATTATTGCCTAAATCAATAGCTTTACCACCACGAATAATATTAGGTGTAATGGTACTATTACTATTAATTGGTCTTATAATTTTATTTTTTCTCATTGTTATAAAAATTAATCATTCTCATGCGTTCTAAGCGATTTTCTGACATCGACCTTTGCAATTAATCAATCGAAAAAAGATAATCGCTTAGACGCAAAAAGAATGTGGTTAGCATTTGTGTTTTGACCTATTTCGGAATACTGATTTGCCACCTGCACGGAATCTCATAGTCGGCATATTATTTTGTCTATTATTAGTAATAGCACTAGTTCCAACATATTGTGCATTGTTTTGTCCAACTTGTTTACCTGTATAACTATTAGCAATAGATTTATCTACTTCAAGATTAGCGACTACAGGGCCATGATATTTAAGTCTATCACTATAATCAAGTTTATAAGCTGGAACTCCAGTTTGAGCAGTCGCAGCAGATATAATATTTCCAATACCACTATCAATACCTGAAGCTATATTAAATATACCCATTCCATTTAATGCTTTTTTTCTTCCGCCACATTTATATTTCTTTCTGCCACCGCATCTCATAAATCTATTCTTAAATTCTTTATTAATATCGGCAGTATTTCCATACGCTTGTGTTAAACTTTGCGCACTTTGTATTCCAACTTTTTGAGCAGAAAGTTCATTTTGTTCTTGATTAAGTTTTTCTTGTGCTTCAACTTCTGCAAGTTGTTGTTGATAATTAGCATCAATTTGGGCTTGAGCATTTGCCATTTGTTGATTAATAGCAGCTTGTTGATTTGCAGCTTGTATTTTTGCAGCTTGTGCTTGTGCTTGTGCTTGTTTTTTTTGTTTCCTAGCACCTATAATACCACTAATAATACCAAATAATGCTTTTTGTCTTTTACATCTATTTTTCATAATTATTTATTAAAATAAGATTGAACATCTTTTATTACTATCTCTCGTGCATTATCTCTAAATATAATTCTAACAACTATATATTTTCCTGTCATTAATTTATTATCATTGTATCTATTCTCATTAAGAGTTAAATCTGGATTTATTTCTCCGCTAATTCGATTTGTAATATTTTCATATTTATAATCAGCAACTTTGTTTTTGAAATAATTAAAATTCCATCTACCAAAATCATAAAATGGTTTTTTATAATCTTTAATAGATTTTCTTTCTTCTCTTATATTAAGTTCTCCACTATAACAACAATTACTATATAACTTTACTTTTAATATTTCAAATGGAGTATCATACTTATTAGTTATATATGTTATAAAATCAAGAACTTTTATTTGATTATAATTACCATTATTAAAATATACATCTATATAAGAACAAATAGTACCATCTATTACTTCATTATAGAAATCTTTATTTAAAACATTATCTACATATTCATTATAAGTTGTTTTAGAAAACTCTTTTAATTTAAAAGCAGTATCCTTATCTATTATATAAATATTATCTTTCATTGATATAAAAGGATAATTGCTTGTATAACTATGAGCAGATAACCAATCATTATTAACAAGATTATAACTTAATATATTACTATTATTATCTTCATCTATAAAATTAAATAATAATCTACTTCTTACACTATCTTCTCCTATATAAATATGTTTAATGTTTTTACTTCTAATATAATTTATAATGCCAGTAGTTATTTCTGCAATAGAATTATTATCATAACGATAAATTACTTTAGCATTGGAATCATAAAATATATAACCATAACTACCGACACTATAAGATATAAAATCTTGAAAACCAGCAAAACCTCTTTCTGTAGTAAATACTTCTTGATAATTAACTTCAAATACATCTGGCATTAGCATCTGTACATCTTTATCTTGCGTTTTCAATGTATTATCAACATTGAATACAAACATTGATTTTTCAGTATGTATAATTAATAATGTGCCAGCAGCCACAATGTTTGTTATCGCACCTTTATTTTCTGTTATTCTTTTATATGCTTCAACTTGAAAATTCTTCCATCTATTTTCAATAGATTCATCAGATATAACATCACTACGATAAACAGTTTGATAATAATTCTCAATAGTATTTGATATTAAATCACTTCTATAATTATATATCAACTTTGTTAGATAATCATAATAACAAGCCTCAAGTTTAAATAATTCATTAACTCTACTAGGTTCTATTACGGTATTAATTTTTTGTATATTTGTTGAACCATCACTATAATTATAAGCTATTGTTCTAGGAAGATAATTAGCTTTTTTAGCAAACAAAGGATAATGACTAAAATGTAAATATCTAATAGCAAATACATGTGGTTCATGAGTGCCATCAGCTATAACATTATCTTGATAAAATAATTTCTTTGTTGTATAATTAGTAGGATTAGCAACTGTATCTGATATTAAAACACCATCATAATGGAATTGATAAACACTATTCATTTGCAAATAATAATTATTATTATATTTATAATTTGCATCATCTCCATAATTTCCAGTTGTTCCTGTTTTTAATTTAATAAATCCTAATGGTATTAATTTTTTATCTTTCTTACCATAGAACGTTTTAGCTATTTCATAATGTCCATTCGAATCTACTGTTCCTCTTATACCAACATATAATTGATTTGTATTAAAAGTAATTCCTTTATTTGCTGTAATTTTTAAATGTCCTTCTCTACCAATATTAGTATCTATATTTGGAGTAATAATATTTGTACCCGATACATCATATTTTTCCCCATCAATCAAATTACTATTTTCATAAACATCATAAAATTTTGTTTCATTTTCACTAGAACTTCTTGCTGTTTTACCGCTTAATGCAGCAATTTGTTTTATTATACCAACATCAGTATATCCACCTATTGTATCAAATTCAGGATAATTAAAATAAAAAGTAGCAGCACTAAGACCTGTTTTATAAGTTGCATTATATAAATAACTATTTATTGCTGTAGTTAATCCCTCACCTATTTCAACATATTCAGGTTCTTCATAACTAATAAAATATCCAACAGCATCGTCTATTATTGGTATATTTTCAAATACAAATCTAATACCAACTTTCATATTTTGGTCAGCTCTATAAATATAATCTCCATTATTATTTACATAACTTTCCATTTTATAATTCATGCCGTTAGTTGTATAACTATTTAATGTTCTAATTTGAACACCATCGCTATAAGTTCCATCTTTATAAACATAATGTATAAAGAAAGAATAATAACAATAATTTGTTATATAAGTTTGTTCTTCATTTTTACTTAATGTTGATAATTCATCATTTGTTCCAACACAATAAATTCTTACACCAGATGTATCAATATTTTTTAATTTAGTATTAGGATTATCAACTTTATAATTACCAAGATAAACTCTATTTCTATAATTACATAAAGTTCCAACATTATAAAAAGATTGCTCACTTACTGTTAATTCATCAAGACTTATAATTTCATCTAATAATGATACATTAACTGTTTTAACAACATCATAATCATATTTTACTGTACGTCTAGCTTCTGTTCCACCGTTATAATTAATAATATATCCTAATTCAAATTGAGTATATAACTTACTTGTTTCTAATATATCATTAATATTTACAACAACATTTAAACTAATATTACAATATTCTAAATCATCATTATAATAATCATCTATTTTAACAACAGTAGGAGTTTTATCAGTTTCAGTTTCTCCAACTAAAGCTAAATCTAATGTTTGTTTAGCAATTTGATAATTATATTTATCATAAACAACAATAGGCATTCCTATTGGAAACCATAATGTTTTTTCATATTCATTAATATAATAACGAATAAAGAAAACATAAGTACCTGTTCTAATTTTAGAACCTTTATTCAAATAATAATTACTAAAGTTTGCTATTGGAACAATCGGTCTATTTGTATAAATATCATCATCATTATAATTAGCAATATAAACAAATCTATCAAGATTGATTGTTTTTAAAGCAACATCTTTAGTTGCATTTCTTTCACTAAATGATATTATTAATTCATTATTTACATTATAAGTATATGTTCCAAATACTTCTCCACCACACCATTTCCAATTGGTTGTTAATTCTTTATAACTACCGTCTGTTTTAATTCTTGCAATTTTATTATTATCAAAAAATAAAACAAATTCTTCATTACAAGAAATCACACCAACAATATTATAACCAGCAGGAATATTAGAAAAATCTATTAATGAATTTTCATTTTGAATATTAATACCATCTGCTGTTAAAATAATATTACTAGCGTGACAAAGTTTACCATCAGACATTTGGTCATACGGAGTATCTAAATCTAATTGCGGTATTACTTTCATTATCCTCTAGGTTTAAATGTATAATTATAAAAATAATTTTGCCATTCTTTAGTATCAATATCTCCTTGTATTGTATTAATAACACTTGCCTTAGCTTTACTCTTTAATTGCATCCACATATAATAAGGATTAGTACCATATTGACTAGCATTAAGATTAAATACAGGATGTTTCATACCACGACATAACATCTTATACATACAATAATAAGCAAGTGCTTCTATAAGATTACCATCATTTGGAATAACAGGTATTTCTTCTTGAAAATATTCGCTATATTGAGTTTCAACTTCAAGATTTTCTATATAAATATAATCAGTATCAAAATTTAATTCAATATGATTAGCATCTACTAGCACATAGTTTCTTTCCTCTACGGGCAAGATATAACGGTCAAATGTTATATTTCTTTTATTAATATCATCATCGTTATTATGAACAGCAATACTTTCTCCATAAGTAACATTAGACATACCAGAAACTATAGACATTGTATCAGATAGTTCTTCATTATCTGTCTGTAGCTTGCCCATAGGGAACTGACAGCCACAATCAACTTTGTCATTTATATTAGCAATAGCACATCCTCTTTTATCATAAACTTTTAATTCATTATTAATTATATTACAAGGGCTATATGCTATTCTATTATTAACATTAAGTTTTCGTTTTTTCTTAATAACAGAAAGTATTTTTAATTGTTGCATAGCATCAACACACCATGCAGGAACTCTATTAATCCAATCACTATTATCAGGATTGAAATCGTTGTCTATTTTTGCGATTATAGACTCCATTGGTAAATTTGTCTTGTTCAGCATTTCGTATAAAGTTTAAATAAGACATCTTATCATGTTTAAGTAATATTCCTAATTTATGTGTTATATCACAATTAAGAGCATATATTTCTTCTTTATTTTTACATTTACTAGCAATTTCTTCTTGTGTCATTCCACGTAAATTAGCATTTATAGTTTTAATACGTTCAAATTCTGTACTAGTTTTTCGACCAACATATCGAAGCGTCATTTCTAATTTATAATAATAATTATCTCTTTTATAAGTAATATATTTAACACCATTATATTTAACACCATGTAGTTTTGCTATTTCAGCATCTTCTTTATTATAAGGTATTAAACCTTTAGCACGAATTTCATCTAATTTAGTTTTAGTAGCTTTAAGGTCAGCCATTTTTTTATCTTTTTTACAACCTTCAGTTTTATATCTATTAATAAGAAATTCAATCTTTTCATCAGCAAAAGAATACATATATCCTTCTAATAAACATTTATGAACTCCATATCTATAATAATTATAAACAATTCTTTTATATTCAGCAAAACTTAAATTTGCTCTTTTATCAAGTAATGCTTTTTTCTTTAATAAGATATGAACTCTTTTTACATCATTAAGATATACATTCAAATTATATAAAACACTACTATTAGAATTATATGCTTCTCCATGACGCATTAATTGTATAACTTCTAATCGTAATTCTTTATTTAATATTCCATCTTTTATTTCTGGATAATCATCAAGATTAATATCAAAAGTTTTCTTTATATAATCTTTTTTAGAAAAGACAATTTCTTCATGTCTATTTTTTACTTCTAAAGCTAGTTTTAATTCTTGTTCGACTTTTGTTTTAACATCATTAGTTTCACTTTGAAACTTAGTATAAAAATGTTGCAAATCTATTTCTACTTTCATAATTATTATTTAATTAAATTATCTACAGGTGTTTCATTTGTTTCTCTAGGAACTTGAAGCATATTGCGTTTAAATATAACATCTTTAATACTACCAATCATATCTTCAGGAAGAAGAAATTCATTATCATCTAATTCATCATTATCTTTTATATAATCTCCTTCAACATCTATTGTTTCTGTTTGTATCAAATGTGGATATTCAAATACACTTTCAATAATAATATTTTCAGCATTTCTTATACTATCATTATCTCCGTATATATAAATATAACCATTAACATAATCATAAACAGGAGTTTTACAAAAACCAGCTAAAAGATGATAAAATTTAGCAGTAGCTTCTTTTGCAAACGACATACTTCTATTACCATATCCAATAGTTCTAACAGATAAAAAAGGCATACCATTGGTTAATCTAACAGGAGTAGGTACTTTATTCTTACTACGTTTAATAGCAGGAATTAATAATTCACCACTTTCATAAATATCTCCATCTGGAACATCTATAATTTCTATTCTAAATCTTTGTTCTAGACCTTTGTCTATTACTCTGTTAGTATCATAACTTTTTCTTATTAATTCATTGCGAGTATGAATAACAGCTTGACGAATATTACGTCTTAAAGGTACATTATTAGGCTGACCAACAGCATGAGCTATTTCACTAATTAATTGATTTAAAGTTGCCATATCATCATGTATTAAGTTTATCACAAAACTATTATTGATAACGAATAACATTATGTCATTAACCATCATTAACAACATTAATAACATCATTATCAATATTATTATAAAATAAAAATAATTGCTACTATCGCTGACGCATTTTCAGACTGTCTGACGGACTTTATCCAAATCGTGATATTTACATCATAACGATATACAAAATCGAACAGAGAGCCAAAAAATACCCTCTACGTTGATGTTCGATATAATTTTGTATGTCAATCGGAATAAAATCATAGTCAGCCAATCGAGAAAATCATCATCAGCAATAATAGCAATTATATTATTATCATTACTAGCAGTTGTAGCTTGCCCGTAGGGAAGTGCTTATGCCTTCATCTGCCCAGCAGCAGTCATCGCATCAATTATACTATCAATGGCAGTTTTAAGATTAGCAGCAGTATTATCAGCAGGTTTAGAAACTTTTGCAGCTTGTTTAACAAGTCCTAATTTACTTTCAGTAGCAGCAGTATAAGTAGTATTAGTATCTGTCCAAGGAACATTAACAAACATTTTACCATTACTATCTAATTGTACAGCATAATTTTTATCAGCTGTTGTATATCCAATTTTAACTCCACCGAGAGTTGTACTAGTAGCTTGAGTTAATGCTTTAAGTTCATCAAGTTTCTTTTTATCTTCTTTACTCATTAAACCATCTTTAGCTTGTGTGGCTTTATCAATACCAGCAGCTTTGGCAATTTTATCATAAATACTAATAAGACCAGCACGAACTTTAGAACCATAAGGGATTGTTCCAACAAACTTAATAAATTGACTTCTTTCCATAATTGTAAGTTTTAATGATTAATTATTTAGTTATTACTGTTATTTTATTTGTATCAACATCAATAGATATAGAATATTTATCTGGATTATCTACAGGTTTACCAGCTTTAGTAAATTGAATACCATTTTGTTCTATTAAATCTACTATATTTTTTGGTATTTCTTTTTCTTCATCAAATACTAATGTAGACCAATAGAAAGGTTTACCATTTGTAGTACTTTCAATATAAAATCCATCATTTTTATCAGATTTCATAAATACAGCAACTCTATCATTTTTAGCAACATCGAAACTAAAAGAATTCGACATTACTGTTTTAGGATTAACTCTATTTGCTTCAATAGTTGTTGCTGTTCTACTATTTGGTATTTCTGTAAAACTACCATCTCCATTAATTTTAGCCCACCAAAATTCTACATTATTTACAGTAGATTGTTCGTTTCTAACAAGAAAACCATATTCAGCACTTTTTACTTTACCATTAACAAGAAATTTATAATCTCCTTGTAATTTATCAGGGTCATAAGCTCCTGCATCTTGCCAACTATTATCGTTTATAATATTTTTATCTCCAACTGCTTTTCCAATAGGAACCCTTGTGTCTGTACTATTACAAGTATATCTTAATGCAGCCATTCCTTTTGGAGTATAACAAGTAGTTTTTACATAACCTTTTTGATTTTCTATAATTTTTGCATCATCATGTTCATTACTTATAATAAATACATGATTAAAACTTGGTGTTATATCTCCTTCAAAATCATTTAATATTAAACTAGTAGGTATTTGAGAGTCAATAGGATATAATATAATAGCAAATTCTTTAGCATCTGTTGGTATAGTTAATGAGCCTGATTTGGTATGTACTCCATTTATAACATCTTCTGTTATAAATATATCATCTGTAATTATCCAACCATTATTGAATACAGGTGAATTATTATTATAACTTAATACTTCTGGAGTAGGAGCTTCAAATTCATTACCAATATATTTAAGTATAGATACTTTAAAAGCATTATTTTTATCTGTAATTTTTACACTTGCTTTATATGTTTTTCCTTTACATAAATGAGTATCTATTCTATTATATCTTTTATAAATAGAAAATATAGGCAAATCAACACCATTATCTTTAATAATTAATTGATAATTATCAATTTTAATTTTAGCTTTTGATTTAATGTTTATATGAACATTATCACCTAAATAAAAATCTTCATTGTCAGCTTCATATTCAGGTTCTGAATATATTAAATCTCTAGCTAAGTTTAGACTATTTACTCCATAATATTTATTATCAAAATTAATTCTATATCCTGTAAATGTCATAAATGCAGCAAGCGCATTACCATAACCACTATCTTTTGTCATAGCTTGTAGCATAATGCAAGATTTGCTTCCAATAGATATTAGTTCTTCATTAGCAAAATTACATTTAATACCAAAATGAACTCTAGTAAATGCTTTAGCTTGAATTTGTCCAAGATATAATTCTTTTCTTTCTTTATCACCTTGTTTATAATCAATTTGAACAAACATTGGGTTGCCATATATATCTGTCATAAATTGATTATTATCATCCATTAAACCAACTTGAATATTACCATCTTGTGTAACACCTGTTGCTGTTTCAAAAGGAGAACATTCAAAATAAACAGCAGCTAAAAAAGTAGTACCACCACTAATATTAGGGTCATCTGTTGTAGATATATCTTGAATAACAAAAGATTTAGTATTTAAATCTTGATAAACAGCTTGTCCGCCTTGAACTTTTAAATCACCAAAATATAATCTTTCTTTAGCATTTTTACTATTAATTAATTCATCTTCACCTAATGCAGCAAATATACCTTCTTCATTATCTTTAGAAGCAACAGACAAATCAGCATCAATTATTTCGTTTCCTTCACTATCTTGACCAGCAGGAATAGCGGATATTCTAATACTATCATCAAGTGATTGTAGCATTTTAGATTTAAATGCTTTGTTCTGTATTTTATCTTTAAATACAAATGAAACATCTCCTAAAGCAATTCCTGTTTCATTAGCATCATCATCATGTTCAATGAATAATGGTTTTTTAAATTTTAAATTCTTTACTTCAGGAACAATATTTCCTTTTTCATCAGAAGCACCAATAGTAGATACTTGAGTTTTAGCATGAGAAATAAATTCCCAACCTTGTTCATTCTTTAATGGAATAAAATATCCAGCATAGCTATTTTCTTTAAATATTATACTACTTTTAGTAGTAACACCTTCCATATGTTCTCCTTGAACTACATCAATTTCAACACTACCTGTAGTTATACCTTTAGAATATAATACTTCAACCATAATTATTTGATTAGAAGTATAAGGAGGAAGAACTTGAGCAATATTTTGTCCTTCAGAAGTAATTTGATATACCATTAATAAAGTAGTTGCATCTTTAAATGGAGATTGTGTAAAATCTACAGCATTTACTTCTTCATATCTATTTGTATAAAATAAAGCTTTAATTTCATCAGCAGTTAATCCTTTAACAGCAGGATGTTGATTATTTTCTAAAGCGATAAAAGCTGAATTAGCTTTTAATAATCTATCAAAATCATTAGCTTTAACATTTGACAAATCAGCAGCAGCTAATTTAGCATCAATACCTTTATCATATAATTTAGTCAAATCAACATCTTCTAAATCATTTTTAGCAAGATTAGCATTTTTAATTGCATTATCTAATTTTGTTGATAATTGTTTAACTATTTCTGCATCAACTTTATTAGATAATACTTTTGCTATTTCTGTTGATATATTATTTGGTAAATTATTATTAATAGTTTTTGTTACAGCATTTGTAACATCAACAGATAATTCATTTTGTATAATTGGAGAAACAATACCTTTTAAATTCAAAGCTAAATATTTATCTACAATAGACTTTATTTCATTTGGGTCTATAGTTTGTGTAGCTATATCGTCTCCATATAATATAACATCAGCTATAGCATAATCTTGAAGATTACGAACATCAGCATTTGCTGTAATACTAATATCTAATTCTTGTTTAATGTATTTACCTAATATATCTTCTGGGGTTGTAAATCTATTACCTTCAATACTTACAGTTCCAGATTTAAAATTAGGAACAATATGCAATATAACTAAATTATATTTAATAACACAATTGGTTAATACACCTTTATTTATTTCAAATTCAAAAGGAGTATTTGGATTAGTATAAACTTTACCTTTAAAATGAATACTAGTAGGGTCTATAGGTAATCCATTATCTTTTCTAAATTGCAAACCAATATATTGGTCACTAAGAGTTGCAATACTTTTCATAATAAAATTATTTTATAAACAACCAATAATAATTCCTATACAATCTGCAATTATATCTTTATAATCACATGTTCCTTTTTTACTTAATTTGTCATATACTTCTTTACCAATTGCTATAATCAATACTATTACAATAGCAATCCATAAATCAATAAATCTTCTAAGTTCTAAAGTAAGACTTAAGCAAACAAGTAGATGTAGAATTTTATCTATACCTACTTTATTAACAATGCCATTTATCATATTATTTCCTCCTTACCACTCCATTTATCACTTTCCAACAAATTATTAAGTTCATCCGTATTATATTCATAATTTGGATAAGTCCATTGAATAGTACCATCTGTATCAGTTGGAAGTTCTCTAAGTTCAAGTGTTTTTCTTTTCTCTAATAAAGTTTCTTCATGAACTATTACTTCACTTCCATCAATACTCTTTCTATGGGTTTCTAATTCTTTTTCGCTAAAGATTATTTTAGCGTCTTCTATTGGTAGTACAATAAACTTCATATTTCCTCCTTTCTTTAAGTTGTTTGTTCACTTGGTAATACATAATTAGCATCTATATACTTTCTTATAAATGCTTTTATTTCTTGTTCGTCTAAACTACGGTCGAAGAGGTAAACTGAATAAAAAACTCCTTGCCAAAATCTAAATTTACCAAGCAATATTTTATTAGTATCTATAGCAGAACCAACACCTATTGTTATACCATTATATTTATTTTTAGACTGATAAGAAATATCTGAATTTATAATATCCACTTTAATTCCAAAACCAAATGAAAAAGTATTATGAATAAATCTACTACCGCCTTCAAAAACAAATGCATTTGCCGTATTTTCTGCTTTACTAAGTAAAGCACCCAAACCATCATTAGTCTTTCTTTTTGCTATAATGGTATAATCCGTCAAAATAGGCATATTCTCATTAATACCATAATCATCAACTCCGTCAAAAACAAGAGCATCGGGATATTCGGAAAGAAGTTCAATAGTTATATCGCATTCTCCTACTATATTATAACTTCTAAAACTACAATTACCTTTTGAAGTGAATGGAGGTATTATATAATCTCCGTCTGTATCAAACTTTTGATATATTCTGTCTAATATATCATCTCCTAATACAATATTTTGACTTTCTTTTAAACCAGTTACTCTTACTTTTAAATTATTTGCTGCTAAATTACGTTTATAAACAGTTGCTGAAGCAGTAGTGGCAAATTTAGTAATATGAACTGTATTACTTGTATTTTGAAATATTGTATTTGGGTCTGTATTTTTCTGCCATGTATCGAAATTCTCACTATATCCATCATATCCACTCATACCACTAAAAGCAAACCCATTCAAAGTAATATCATGACCATTACCAGTCAAATCTTTAAGAGTTGCTCTATCTGTATCATCATTAGTTTTACCTTTTGCTGACCATGCGGCTATAAGACCTGGATAAACAATATTTCCTCTTGCTCTATTTCTTAAATATCTTCTTCTTATCATACATTACTTACATTAATATCAATAACAATATTATTTATAATATCTATCTGATAAATCTTATTAGCTTCAACTACTAAAGGTTCTTCATATTTTAAATCAGCAGGAAGAACTAATTTAGTGGCAGTTGTTCCACTAATAAATTCAATCATATATTCATTAACTATATCGTCATTAGCTGCATCACCTAAAGTAATATTCAATTCAGCAACTTCACCCCATTTATAATAAATATTAGGACTAATAGTTTTAGTTGTAGCTGCTTCATTAATAAGTTTAAAATTAGTTTTATTTTCAAGATTAATCACTTTAGTTTCAACAGTTGTTACATCAGATTGTATATCACTAACTTGTTGTTTAAGTTTATTAAATTCATCAGGAGAAACTCCACCACCTGTTCCACCACCACCTTCAGCAATTTTTGTCAATAATTTAATAACTTGTGTACAAAATACAGTCCAATTCATAATTATAACATTTAATTGATTAATACTAATATAATGATAAGTCATTGTAGCTTGCCCGTAGAGGAATACATGACTTATCATTACACTTTTACTTATTCACTTTTATCATTAATAACTTCATCAACTTTTCTATAATTAATACCTAATTTATCACAAATAGGAGCAGCTAACCATTTCCAAAATACAGGAGCAAGAATAGCACTATTTAATAACATTTTCATATCACTGTATCCTATTTTAATATAAACAGCACTAACTATACCAATACAAACAATCAATACTAATCTTTTTTGCCAAGCTGGAACTTTTTTTCTACCATTCATATCATCAATGACTTTGATAATAAAATAAGTAAGTCCATTAATAGTAATCATAAAAGAAAAATCAAAGTTGTTTATTATCAAATCTATTATCTTTTCTATCATAAAGCAAAACATAACCAAATTAATAAACCGCCAAGAATAGCTGGAACAGCTCCATCTACTATTGATTTCAAATAAGTTTTATTATTATGCATGCCTTCATAAGCAGCACATCCAATAGCAACAAAACTAACAGGTATCATACATTCTATTGTCATACTTAATGTAATACCAAACAATGCAGCTACAGCTATTGCTATAATTGCATAAAGTAAATGAGTTCTTGTAATCATAATTGTTTTGTTTAAAGATTAATAATTAATATTATAGTTGTTTCCATGATGTCCAACTATTATAATGCATTCTTATATATGCTAATCCATTATCTCCACCTGCA
>OGXG01000094.1_pt1 | contig 49011 bp, 49 predicted proteins | sample 1576251 | NCBI WGS metagenome assembly OGXG01 (sample SAMEA3541533, study PRJEB24748) | human gut metagenome | biome: human gut; feature: human-associated habitat; material: faeces | place: China | collected 2012
TCTTTCTTTTCCGTATCGCCAATTTATATGCTTATCCCCACTAAATTTCTACTGACCCATTCTGACCCCTTTTTCGCCCATTCTTGTATCCCGATTGTATTTCGCCATCGACCGGGACCGAAAGCGCGAGATAAGTGATGGAGGATTTACACGTCAGTACACATCGATACACGCCCATACACGCTTTTGGCGAAATAATTGGCGAAATAACCACTTATATAAAGCCAGTATGAGCAGTAACATTCAAATTGAAAAAGTCTGTCAGTGGTGCGGAAAAAACTTCATTGCCCGGACTACTCAGACTGCGTACTGTTCCAAACGATGCGCTGAACATGCCTATAAGGATAGAAAGCGCAAAGAGAAAATGGAACGGTGCAAAGAAGAGGTGCGTCGAGTTCAGACCGGGATGAAAGAAATTGACGAGAAAGAATTTCTCACTCCCCGTCAGGCAGCTCAGTATCTTGGTCTTTGCTATAAGACCTTTTACATCTATATCAATAAAGGTGTAATCAAGGCATGGAAACTCAACCGTAAGACCCTTGTCAAGCGAAGCGATATTGACACTCTATTCGCTGCGACGGAACGGACAACCATTGCACGAGAGGAAACACCAATTTCTGAGTTTTACACTACACAGGAAGTTCTTGACAAATATCAGGTATCTAACGGCTGGTTTTGGAAAGTCTGTAAAGAAAAGAAAATCCCAAAGACCGTGTATCGTGGGAAAAACATGTGGAGCAAAGCCCATGTTGACCGGGCATTTGCAAAGAAACCAACTCCGGAGGGAATCACAGAGTGGCACACTGTTGCTGAAATCCAAGAGAAATTCGGAATGACACTATCAGCCATATACAACCTTGCTTCCAAGAAAGGAATTCCGAAAACTAAAGTCGGTAAAGAAGTTCGCTATTCAAAGAATCATTTTGATGTGGCTAAAGTCGTGGCAGAGCCTGAACCTCCGGCTGAATACACGATTGCCGAGGCTATGGCAAAGTTTGGCATGACAAGAGACCAGCTCTATCACTATGTCAAGACATACAAGATAACCCGTACCAAGAGAGGCAAGTTTACCTATCTCTCCCGCAAAGAACTGGATGATTTGCTTGCGCCACCTACGATTTAGCCGAATCCGGCTATAGTGGAGCGATGGTGGCTGATTCCACCATGCAAACACTACCGAACTTTGCGTCAAACTTTTAACTCTTTCAAGATACAATGAATACCTGCACTAAAGTTTTCCTTCGTAAAAAAGAAATATCGGGCGACCGCATTCGCTCTACCTCGACTTCTATCCCCAGATCCGAAATCCTCACACCAACAGGCTCAGCCGCCGAGAGGGACTGGGAATCTACCTCTACGGACATCCTGCTAATGCCCGTGAACGAGAGTTCAACGCCTCCATGATGGAAAAAGCGGAGGCTATCCGCTGTCGCCGCTTTGAGCAGTTGCTCAACGAGCAGTTCGGCTTCCTCGATAAAGAGAAGCTCCGCATCGATTTTCTGGAATACTTCCGCAAGAAGTGTTTCAAGAAATACCAGAAGTGGAAGATTGTCTATCAGCACTTCTATGATTTTTGCGACGGTACATTTACCCTCGCAAAAATCAATGAGGACTTCTGCAAGAAGTTTCAGGCTTACCTTCTTAAAGGAGGCCGTCGTGACGGTCGCAAGAGCAAGCTCGCCCACAATTCAATCGTCGGTTACTTTGTTATACGATGCAAAATTAAAGACAGGTTGTATCAAAATGCTATACAGTATCAAATTTCATAATGAACCCGAGAATTTTTTGACAGGATTACCACGTTTCAGATTATCATGGTTACTCCATTGGCGAGATTGAGAAACTGCTAACGTTTTATCGTTCTGTTGGCGGAGTTTTAATAGAAGGCGTTCTCTTGCAAGAGCCTTATTCTGCGATTGGGTGCGTTCATCAGAGCATTTAACTGATAGTCCGGTTGGGGTATGAATTGCTCGCACTGCTGTCTCGACTTTGTTGACATTCTGACCGCCCTTGCCTCCCGATCGACAGGTTTCATAAATAATGTCAGATTCATCAATCTGCGGAAGCGACACTTCATCGAAGAAGTTGACGCCTACAAACCAGTTGCTGCGTTTGTGTTCCGGACGATAGGGATTCTTGGTTGAACGCCAAAGTATCGTGCCTTGCCACTCGTCAATAACAGACTGGTGGATTGATTCTTCCGTGGCGAATGTCATTGACATGAAGCACCCATGCGCCTGGTTGTGAGGCTCACAGTCGGCGAGTTGCAGCGATGGGAAAGCCTTTAGCAATTCGCGGGCAACGAGCGTGACGGCTCTGGCACATTCCACCGGACCGCGACCGGCAGTGATTTGTACATATTTCTTCATTCTCCGTTGTCTTTAATGTTGAGTTTGGGCTTAATCATGGCGATTACTTCGACTGTCGGCCGGATAAGTTCGAGTATCTCCCCGGTTGGTTTGTATGCCATCGGGGATTCATCAAGAGTACCTGGGCAGACCGATGATGAATAGATGCCTGCCATTGAATTTTCAAATTCGTTCAATGATATTTGCTTTTTGGCTTGGGCGCGGCTCATTATGCGTCCGGCGCCATGCGGAGCGGTGTTGAACCACTGCTCATTACCTTTCCCTATACAGATAGCAATGCCGTCGCGCATATTGAACGGGATTGCCACTTTACGACCCTCGGAAGCATCAATCGCACCTTTGCGTAACATAGGCACGTCGTCCGTTACCGATATATAATTGTGAGTGGTAAAGATTGATTCGGTGCATTTGGCCTTGCACAGTTTTTTGAGTATGGCGAAAATACGGTCGCGAATTATCTGATGATTAAAAAGAGCGTATGCCTGGGCTATAATCATATCCGATAGATAGCCGCGCAGCGCATCTCCCCAAAGATAGCCGATGTATTTCGCTCGTTTGGGATTCTGTGCAATATTTCGCCAGTGATTGGCAACTTTGACTCCGAGATTTCGAGACCCACAGTGAATAGTCAGCCATCCGTCGCCTAATTCGGAGTCTTCTCCATATTCTATGAAATGATTGCCACCCCCGAGTGTTCCGAGACTTTTGTAGAAAATACCTTCCTGAAGTTTTATGCGACGGCAGAAGTCGGTGATGAAACGTCCATCAATGCGAGGAGCCTCATTGATAAGGTCAGGGGTAGCCGAACGGGCCTTCTGATACTGTGAGTTCAGAAAGCGGAACAATTCTTTTTCATTGAGTGAGTTCTTTTGGCAAATATCCGTGCCTGTCGGAATTACCTCGCGGATGCGATGGTCGAGCAACGGAAAGTCATTGGGGTTGATAGCAAACGAAAGTCGGTGCATGGAAATGGTACAACCAATGTCAACTCCTACATGGTCAGGATTGACATACATTCCGATTGGATAGGCTGTGCCTACATTGCATGAACTCCCGGCGTGAACGTCGGGCATTTGCACGATGGGCACACCCTCCATTGCCGGATGATCGCACAGTTCAGTTATCCAGTCGAGAGCTGACTGCTCTATATTATCGGTGAATATTTCAGCCGATGTTGTTTTTCCATTTATATTCATGCTGCAAAGTTGAGATGTGCGTGCGCAATGGATTTGCGCACTACTGAAAAATTTGCTACTTTTGTAAAAAATATCTGATTATGCCTATCAATCGCGCCACTCTCATACGAATTTCCACCATTGACAAGTGTCTCCAGAACCATTATCGCCGCTGGACTATCAACGACTTGATTGACGCCTGTACCGATGCGTTGGCTGAGTTTGAAGGGCGAAGTAATCCAGTGAGTCGCCGCACGTTTCAGAACGACCTTGCACTGATGCGAAGCGACCGTTTGGGCTATAATGCCCCTATAGTGGTTCGAGAAAACAAATATTATGAGTACGAAGACCCCGATTTCAGCATCACGCATCTACCGCTGAATGATGAAGGTCTTGATGCTCTCAACTCAGCTCTTGACATATTGCGACAGTTGCAGGGTTTTCCGCAGCTGGCTTCTTCTATCGACACAATAAGCAAACTCAACGAGCAGATTTCGCGACATACTGGCACGTCGGTTCCGGCTATGGATATGGAGCATGTGGCAGGATACAGGGGGGCAAAATTTATAGGCGACATATATGACGCTGTGCGCAAACAGCAGACTATCATTATCGAATACCAGTCGTTCAAGGCTCGAAAATCCGAGGCTTTGGTGGTATATCCCTATTTATTGAAGGAGTATCGCAACCGATGGTTTCTTATAGGCGAAAAGGCCGCCAACCGCTCTCCGCAGGTCAATATTTTTGCTCTCGACCGCATACAGTTGGTTGCGCTTGACAAAGAACATCCGTTTAAGAAATGTGTTGACTTCGCCCCGGAACACTTCTTTGATGACACAATCGGAGTGACCAAAGGGATTCATGACAAGGCGCGGCGTGTGGTTATTAAAATCGACCGCCAACAGGCACCATACGTCGAGTCAAAGCCATTCCATAAATCGCAGAAAGTGGAGCAACGTTTCCGCGACGGCTCAATCCAACTCTCTCTAAAGGTCGTCATAAACAACGAACTGGAGCGTTTGATTCTCGGCTACGGAGGTCATGCCGAAGTCATTGCTCCACCGGAGTTCCGCGCCCGAATTGCAGAGAGCGTCAGCATAGCCGCATCACATTATAATCGAGCAAAAGAATAGCGTCCAATCATTCATTACCTTCGAAAAAATCAGAAGAGAACCATGCAACAATATCCCAATTATCGGGTGTCACCGATAGGACGGTATCTTTAGACGCGAGATACACTTCATTACGCAATTTTTGATCTTCGGTCTGCTCTATTCGCCTATATTCAGGCGCTATTTCGATATTGCCGTCTCCATCTTTGACACCCCAAAGTCCATTTTCGGCTTGGAAAAGAGTCAGGGGTTTGGTGCCGATAAAATTCGGACCGATCTCGGGCTTCGGCTTATATTTGCCCGGTTGATGTCGTTTGCGTTTAGGCATTTTCCACTATGATTATGTTAGGGGTACTGAAGATGGTGTAATTTGCGTTCATAATCGAGCCATTGGAGAATATGACGCCGTTTTGTTCCTTGATTTCGTGTTGGGCATGAATATGACCGAATAGGTGGGCTTTGAGATTAAGGTCGGATAGCTTCATTAGAATCTCTTCGGATCCGTAGTTGATACCATCATCATAATCAAGTATGCCGTAAGCCGGAGAATGAGTAATCAATATATCGGTATCGCCGGGAATTTTCTCATAGTTGCGGCTCTGTCGCTCGGTTATGCAATCTTCCAGAAACATCGGAACACCATAAAACTTAACACCTTCAATTTCAACTCCTGAGTTGGAGAGTTGATGCACGTTGTCAGGGAGTCCGTCAATATTTGCTCCATAGAGGCAATCGTCATGGTTGCCACAGATAAAGATTTTGTGGCGGTAGGGCAGGTCACAAAACCAATTGAGAAAATCAAGGGCTTCCTGTTCGGATCCAACCATGCAGAAGTCGCCGGAATGTACCACCACATCGGCCTCGGGTAAATCCCGGAGCCGATGGTGGCAGTTGTGAGTATCAGAAAGATGGAGTATTTTCATTAAAGAAGTCCTGATTCGATTGCGTTGAGTGCTTCCTTATCGGAATATACAAAGGCATTTATGAAGTTAATGTCCGGATAGCGTTCTGTAAGTTCTTCGTTATTTAGAACTTTAACCGACATATCAGAAAGAGATTTAAGTGCCTCGGTTGCTTTTGCCAATTTGCCTGACCCCTCGAATACGAAAGGAAGAGTTACGATTAACGCCACATTGCCAATACCATCTGATTTGGCTGACTTTGCTGCAATCTCTGCAAATCTACTGCCTGTCATGCCACCGAGACCGGCAAGGATGTAGAGCTTTTCTACTCCCCTCAGTTTCTCTGTCGGGAAGGAGTCGGACTCACGTTGAAGATGCAACGTTTCAAATCCTTTTTTACCCAGTTCTGAAAGGCGTTCCATATCGGAATCGGCAAAAAGATATGTAGCCTCTTTAACCCAATGCGCATTGGCAACGCGCATAATAGTTTCAGCCATATTGCAACCGGCGCCACCGACTGCAAGAATCATTGTCTTACTCATAGTTTGGTATATTTACAGTTCTAATTCTTTATACGGGAATACGTAGATTCTTTGAGCAGTGGTTTCAGAAGGCATTTCTCCTAATCCAGTGTCAATTTTAACAAGTGGTTTTACAACAACAGAATCCCAGTCCCAATCCTATAGGTCAGAGACAAATTTATCTATCGTCTTGTAATGCTTTTGAGGCTTATCGTAGGCAAAAATTTTAGCTTCAGTAATATCAAACCACGGATCTCTTATAGCCGCGAAATACTCCCCGTCGTTAAGAAGAATCACAGGCCATTTATCGCAGAACAAATCTGCGAGAGCCTGTGGATTGTCTGTGTGGATAGGAATAATGGCTTTGGGATCCAGCTCTGTAATTAACTCATCGAGACTCTTCATGTCGCAGTGACCGCTGGTGTGCATATACCTATAATCATCGCCGACAGATTTTGCAAGAGCAGGATTATAAGCTGCTTTAGACACATCGAGGTATCCGTTCCACATAGAGAGGTATTTTACTCTGCCTTCATCCGGAAGTTGATTCAGCAATTTGTCAAACCGCTCTCCCTGTCTTGCAACAAGTACATAACCATGTTCTGAAACGAAATCTATAAATTTATCATTGGCAATAAATTCAGTCCCTCGTTGTATAAGCTTCTGAGGCTTCTTGCCTTCTATGTAATTATACAGTGACGATTTGCTCCAGATTTTATCCCGTCCGGCGACTATATCCATAATACGCTTCTGATAGGCATCCACATAGAACGGACGGTTTGCTCTGATAGCAGCATGATACAGACCAAACAGGCGGTCTATATTGGTTGACGAAACATAGGCCACATTATATTTGTTCTCGGTGAACGCTTTTTCAAACTCTTTCTGAAGTTCATGCTCCGACATGATAGCAGTATCAGGTCTATTGACGTTTGTAGCTTCACATACAACGTAATCAGCCCTCTCTACATATCTTTCAATAACCGTTGCCAACTTTCCGCTACGGAAACCGTGTTTGCGGAAATCTCCAGTATGGAAAACCTTCAGTCCTTTAGCCTCAATGCAGAACGCATAAGCATCAAAAGCTGAGTGGTCAACCACTATTGGGGTAATATCAAATTCACCGAAAGTGAAATGTTTTCTTGGGACGAAGGTGTTGACATTGTTAAGACGCTCGGCCATCTTACGATGCTCTACACTTACTGTGCTTAAATGATTTGCAAGTTCTGATGCTATTTCTTTAGCCATCTTGCCCATATATATTGGAAGCTCTGGCGGTAGTTCGGTGATTTTGCCGATATGATCGCCATGATAGTGCGTGATTAACAGAGCACTTTTTTGTAAGTCGCCACAGGTCAATCCATCTATCTCCAACTTTTTGTCAGACATAGGTGCGCCCGGTAGCTGTTCGCCGTAATCGACAAACAGTTTCCACCCATTAGATTCGTATTCGGTTACGCATCCTCCTATCTGATTGGAGCCGCGATGAACTGTGATTCTCATTCTGTCAGATGTGATATGTTGTAAATTTCAAACCTTATATCAAAGCTGTTAGCATTTAGTATTTCAAGAATAGTATCCTTCAACTTGGGGGATTCAAGTAGCGGATGCAGACGTGGGGCTGTGAAATAACCGATGACACTTTTGATATCCTTGTTAGTCACAGCATTGACAAAATCCTTAAAATGGCGGTACGACTTAACGTTACTTACATCGGGGTATTTAATTAGTCCATTTACTATGTTTTTTATTGTGCAAACATAGAACATAAGTTCAGAGATTATGCCAATTGCTTCATTGCCTTTTACCTTCAACTCATAAATACGCATCGTGTCGTTGTCAAGTTGCCATAAGTCAATTTGGCTTGCACCTCTGGGTGTCAAAGTAGTTTCTTTCGAGACTTTGCCATTGCGGAAAAGCCCCACCGGGAGTTGCTCGTCAGTAATTGGGCAATTCTTCTCCCAAAGTTCAACGAGTTTTCTTTCTAGTACAGCTTCCGGCTTTTTATTCGGATCTGTTACAGGGTTACAGTTTCTCTTCGGGAAATTTACTACGATAGTATTACTTTCAAGCAATTCCCGCATTCTGTTTACTTCCGGGACCCGCTCTTTTGCGATATTAAACCACGAATACGCCTGTTTGAAATTAGACACACGCATTATAAAACGGTTATAATGGGCTTGTTGAGCAGTCTTTTTGTCAGCATTAAATACTGGATTTTCCCAATCAAGAACGACTTTCTGAATATTTGGCAATGCTGACTTTAACATTATTGCCCAACCTTCAAAAGCAGATTCGTCAGTCTGCATATTAGCAACTACCCCGCGTCCGCCTAACTTGAGATAGAGAAAATCGTCTGCGGTCTCGAACAATATTCGAGTCGGGAGTTTTGCCGACGGCAAGATTTTCTTCAAGTGTTCTTTAATTTGTTTATTATTCATATTATAGCGTAGATTGTTTGATAATTACAAATTTAGTGATTTTCAGAGGGTTTACAAAGTAGTTTGTTGTAATTCTCCATATCGAGGATTGATTTTAATTCATCCTCGGTGATGAAGTTGCCAGTGTCTCCGGCACAGGTGTTCCATCTCGAAGTGATTGAGACGATTTTGTTTTCAGGGCTGACTTCAACAGCGATGAGTGAATATCCGAATCGGTCACGGGGGAAACCGAATCCCGGAATACAAGGCACGTCCCACCACTCTCTGTTACCACAGAAGTAGAAACGGTTGCCATTGACAGTATAGGTATTGAATGACTCTTCTGAAATAACGATACACCAAGATGTCATATCGAGATATTGACGAGCCTCAGCATAACTTCCAATATAACTGACTGTATAGTCAAATTCAATCTTTGGCTCTTCAACTGGAGTAATAGGTGCCATTCCTATGATTTCACAAACCGTTTCAGGGGTAGCTTCATTGAAAGTGTTGTCGAAAAAGTCAAAACCGGGTGTCTGGTCAATGACCTTTAGAATAAGTCGCACACGACTTACATCATCGGGATTGTTGATGTCGATAAGTCCTGCAATGTTCCATTTCAAAAGACCAATAGCAAATTTTGACAGTCGGCTCTTCAGTTCAGGAAACAATGCAAGATTGTTGTCCACCTCGCTCTCTGACCCAAACTCGGCAAACCACCAGGTTATTTCTTTTCTGTATTGTTCTTCCATAATCACGATGCAAAGTTAATAATGTGGTGTCCCATTTTTCGAGACACCACAAAAAATTTAGAGATTTACGACTATAACACGACGACCGAGTCGCTGGGCTTCTTTGATGGTATGATAAGTTCCCTTGGGCTCAGCGGAAGGAAACGCGATAACGGTTGATGCCTCTTTTACGATTTGAGTATTACGCTTCAAAGTTGCATATCGTCCATAAACGTCATACTGCGGAGCGAACTCCATGTAGGGTTTGTGATGGCGGGCCGCGAATAATTTGGCGAAAGTGTCAACTCCTTTTGCGCCACCGGAGATTACCATCTGAATCTCGTCGGGATTGATTTTGTTGAGCAAGAGCTTCTCCCACTCCTGATAGGTTACACCCGGATTTCGAGTGCCAACGATTGCTAATTTCATACTTCTCTTTTTGTGTTGGTACTCTTCTTTAATACGATGAAGGATTTTAACCAAATGTAAACATACGTTAAAATTATTCTATTTTTCAAGTTTCCTCGTATCGCATAATTGAAATACTGCTATATTTCAATTATTTACAAGTTAAGAATATTTAACAGGTAGTAAGATTTCATGCTGTACCGTAAAATGCGCCACCCTTGGTGTAATTTTGCGCTCATGAAAGAATGTCGTAATAAAAACGCAGTGCGCAAAATGGTTGCGCAACGACAATCTACCTTTGTACCGAAATATTAAAAGCATCAGAATATGAGGATAATAGAAGGATATGACGTAAAGATATTTACGGACAACATCGAAGAGAATGCCTTGGAGCAGATTAAGGAACTACTTTCGATTGATGTGTTTTCCGACAAGAAGATACGCATTATGCCTGACGTTCATGCCGGGGCAGGCTGCGTCATTGGTTTCACCGGCGACCTTGGCGACAAGGTCATTCCCAATATAGTGGGCGTTGACATCGGCTGCGGTATGCGAATCCTCAATCTCGGCAAACTCTCCGAAATTGACTTTCACGCATTTCATGAACATATCCGGGGCAATGTACCTTCCGGTAAGATAGTGCGCGAAGATAGGTTCGGTTTCAAGCCGCTTGTCGGTGAGGAAATGGAAATATACCGTGCGGCAAAGCAACTTGTGACCGAACTTCACTGCTACCGTGAACTTAAAGACTCCGGGCGTATCAACAAGGCTATCGGTTCGCTCGGCGGCGGCAACCATTTCATCGAGCTTGACAAGGATGATGAGGGGAATGTTTACCTTGTGATTCACACCGGCTCGCGCAATCTCGGCAAGCAGGTGGCCGACATCTATCAGGCAAAAGCCGTGAAACATCTTACCGACGGAGCCGACGAGTTTGAGGAAACAATCAAACGCACCATTGAGGAATACAAGGCAGCAGGTCGTCGCTCTGAATTGCAGAGCGTCATAAAGAAGATGCGCAAGGAACATCAGGAAGCGGAACCACGCCTCCCTGCCGCTCTTTGCTATGTCGAGGGTGAAGGGCGTGAGCACTATCTCCACGATATGCGTCTTTGTCAGCGATGGGCTGTACTCAACCGTAAACTTATATCTCTGTTGCTCATGCGGTTCTTTCCCGGGGTGGAGGTCAAAGAGGAATTTGAATCCGTCCACAATTACATCAGCGATGAGAATATCATCCGCAAAGGCTCTATCTCTGCTGCCGAGGGTGAGCGTTGCATTATTCCTCTGAATATGCGCGATGGTTCTTTGCTTTGCACCGGCAAGGGCAATCCTGACTGGAACTTCTCTGCACCTCACGGGGCCGGACGAGTATTGAGCCGTACTCAGGCATACGAGAAAATAACGATGGAGGACTTCGAGGCATCCATGCAAGGCATCTATTCGGAGTCAGTCAACGACTTCACTCGCGACGAGTCGCCGATGGTCTATAAACCGGCAGAAGAAATCATTGCCAACATAGGTGACACCGTCTGCATAGACACCATCATTCGTCCAATCTTTAATTTCAAAGCGTCATGAATTTCACAACAATCGGGAGTATTTTTGATGAAGCAGAAAACGAATTTGAACCTCAGGAAATGAAAGAGCCAGTCGAATTCATAGGTAATTTTGCCCATTCAAAAAGTCGCAAATGCGAAAACCTTATTACTGAAGCAGCAACTATTCTTGAAGAATATGGTTGGAGAAATGAATTTGCCATGTATTATCATAAGGATAAGACTCAAGTAAGGCTTTATCTCCGCATGGATTACGTCGCAAGTTGTTACCTCGACGGGACATGGGAGAATATCAAGGAAAGAATCCCATATATAATTCCTTTACTATTAGCTACAATAGAACTCCGTCAAGAGAAAAATCTCGGCGTGATTTGGATTGATCGACAAGTAACAAAGTTGGACTGGTCAAAGCCTGAGGGTTCTATGAATGTGTAAATATAAAAACTGTGATATTATGAAATCAATACAATCTCCCGATGGAGTCGCACTCCTGATGGAAAATCTTTGGCTCCGCCATAAAGCCGGGATTAAGCAGCGTCCATGCAATGTCTTTATGGTAGAACTGCCTCCACCGACAGAAGAAGAGTTGGCGGAAGCTCGTAGAACGACACTGGAGAATGACCGTCCGGATGATGACCCCGAGGAACTATATGGCGCATGGATTTAACAGACCGTGACAAATGAAGAAATTTTGACTTCGATTCATGATTATACCCAATCCTGTATCACAAAATGTGACAGGATTTGATTAAATTTGCAGCGTTAAACTCAAACAGATATGAACCAACTACAAAAATATACTTGGCTGATTGATACAATCCGCCGTGCCGGGAAGATTTCTCATAAGGATCTTTCCGACCGTTGGGAGCGTTGCAAGGATTTGAGCGACTGCAAGCCGCTTCATCGCGCCACGTTCAACCGCTGGCGCGATGCAATCTACGAGCAGTTCGGGATAATGATTGACTGTCAGAAAGTTGGCGGTTATCTATACTATATCTCAAATCCGGAGGATATTGACGAGGACAAACTCAAAAAGTGGATGCTCGATTCCTTTGCAGTCGGCAATATAATCGGAGAGAATCTCTCTTTGAAAGGCCGCATATTGGTTGACGAAATCCCTTCAGGTCGCGATCATCTGACCACAATCCTTGATGCGATGAAGGAGAACCGGGTCGTGAATATCACATATCGCCCTTTCAAGAAGGAACGTAACTATACATTCCCCATTGAGCCATATTGCGTGAAACTGTTTGATAACCGTTGGTATGTGCTCGGTCACAACAACCGTGACGAGATAAAGATTTACGCCCTTGACCGTCTGGAGAGCGTAGAACCGACATCAACGCTCTTCAAGTTGCCAAAGGATTTTGATGCCACAGAGTATTTCTCGACAAAATTCGGCGTGGTCATTGGATATGATGTCAAGCCGGAGAGAATTGTGATTCGTGCCAACGAAGACCACAAACACTATCTGAAAACCCTTCCGCTACATCATAGTCAGCGACTTATCGAAGACTATGGCGAGTACGCCGACTTTGAACTCTATCTCTCGCCGACGTATGACTTCGTAATGAAGTTGCTCCATGTCGGCGCGATGATAGAGGTCGTTAGTCCGGCTTCTTTGCGCAGATCAATGAAGGGCTGGATTTCAGAGATGTATGAACTGTATAAGAATGACTGACAATGCAAGACTTTGTAGCAATAGACTTTGAAACAGCCAATGGCCGACGCTCCAGCGTGTGTAGTGTCGGCATCGTAATAGTTCGTGACGGTGTGATTGTTGACAGATTCTACAGTCTTATTCAGCCTGCCCCCAATTATTATACATATTGGACTACTGAGGTCCACGGACTCACCCGTCGGGATACTGACGGACAACCGACATTCCCGGAAGTGTGGGCGCAGGTGGCAGAGAAAATAAAAGGCCTGCCGCTTGTAGCACACAACCGTCCTTTTGATGAGAGTTGCTTGAAGGCAGTATTTGAGGAGTATGATATGGAATATCCCGGTTACGAATTTCATTGCACACTCGCTGCCTCCCGTCGCTGTCTTGACATTCCGAGCCATCAGCTCCATTTATCGGCAGCCGCCTGTGGTTATGACATGGAAAACCACCATCATGCGCTTTGTGATGCCGAGGCTTGTGCTGCTATAGCGTTGAAATTACTTTAATCATTCGTTTGAATAAATCAGATATAATATGAGACAAAACGAATCTTTTTCAATTAGACTAAAAGCCTTGCTTTCACGTCTTGACGATATGCAGGGAAACTACTCATCAGATGAGGATAAAGCTTTATCCGATTTAGATGAGATTAAAGAGGAACTTGAAGAAATAAATGAGCAGTTGTTTCATTTTGAGGATCATTTATACACCGGCGATAAAGACCCGAATTATTTTGTCAAAAAAGCGGAAGAATGTCGTAAAGCACGGAAATTAAGTAATCGTATTGAGCAAAAAATTGTCAATTTACGTAGGGAAATCACCGGATATGATGAGCGTGAGATTATGCAGATGATGTATCCCAATGAAGATGTAGATTCTGAAGATTTTGAAGACGGATTTGACATAGAGGACTTTTACGACGAAGACTAAAAATCTTTTTGGTGTCACCAAATCTGATACACCGCTGTTCTACCTTTGCAGAGTAACCATCAAAATATTAGATATGGCACTCTTCAAAGTAACCACAAAACGTCTCCTTCTTAGCGGAGGCAAGCGACTCGAAGCCGGCATGACTGCCGAAGTTTCTTTCAATGGAAGCACGCTTCCTTTTGCCAACTCAACCGTAAAGGCTGAGATTCAGCGCCAGTTCAAGATGAAATACAACGTGGATTTCCCCGTTGGCTACATGAACGGCAACGAACTCAAAGTAGAGAAACTCTAACTTTGCCAGCAAATCTATGCAGTGATTTAGCTATCACTGCATTCCATTATAATAAACTGTAATCACGATAAGATGAATGATTCGGAATTATTTGACCGATATGTCCGTATGAATTTACCCACCAGTTTTCGCGTAATTGGTATCGGGGAGGCAACAAAAGAAATAATTGAGACAGTAAAGTCATACGGATACGATTGTGTGTCCGCCACAGTATTAACCGAACCCTTTGAGTGTGTCCCAACCGATGAGGATAAAATGGTAATCATTGTGGTGAAAGACAACGAAGATCATGCGAACAGTATTGCCAAAACATTCCATGATGCCGGAGTCCTGACCCTTGGTTTGCTTGACAATGCCGATTTTGATTGTTATGACAGCGTGGTGTCCGAAGCCTCTTGCGCTGAGTACCCAGACATCATAAAGGCAATCCTCCAGCCGATAGTAACACAAGGTATGATTGCCTATGACTTTAACGATTTGCAAACCGCTCTAACTGACGCAAAGCATTTCCTCCTAAAGTCAGTAACACGGTGTGGTAATGAGCGTGTCGCAGAAGCGATTGGTGACATTAAAAGAGCATTGTCTTCATCTAAGCTCGATAAAATAGAACGCCTTTCGATTTTTCTGTATTTCAATAAGGAAGGGGAACTGCCATTGGTAATGCAAGAAATGACTGCACTGACCGATATCATTAGTGAATTGCCGGAAAGCGTTTATGCCATTTGGGCAGTCTATCCCGATGAAAGTATGAAAGATGACGAGGTCAAAGTCACGATACTTGCTGCTGGAAAGGAACTGGAGAATGGATAAAGTAATTCAGAAACAGTTGGCACTACTCAAATTCGCCATACTCCCCGGCATATTGGGGGCATAGCCTGCTTTATCGGGCCACCTCATTCAGCCTTGATTAAAGCAAATATCGGTGTTGTAATCGGATTTGCTCTCCAGCACAAGTATATGCGCCCCGTATTGAAAGAGTTAATGAAAGCATCGGATGATTTTTTGACCAAAATATAAGAAAAGGATAACCTGTATCTAAATCTGCTACATGTCGGAGCTAATTTTGCGGTGAGCATTATTGGCCCCGTTTTTTATTATGGCAAAGAAAGTTAGAACTAAATCACTATTTCCGTCAACTCCGAAAGAGCACATTCGTCAGCTTGTCGAATGGATGTCGCAGGGAGTCTATGAAAAGGAACAGATTATAGCCGTGGCACTGCTGTGCGCTGTGGCTGGAGAAAATATGTTCCTTCTCGGCCCTCCCGGAACAGCCAAAAGTATGGTTTCGAGTCGTTTGAAAATGGTATTCAAGGATGGCAAGTCTTTTGATTACCTGATGTCTCGATTCAGCACTCCGGATGAAATATTCGGACCCATATCAATTTCACGATTAAAGAACGACGACCGTTATGAACGACTGACCGCAGGATATTTGCCAGAGGCTGATGTTGTGTTCCTCGATGAAATATGGAAAGCTGGGCCGTCTATCCAGAACACCCTTCTGACTGTAATAAACGAACATATCTTCCATAATGGAGGACAAATAATGCGCACGCCAATGAAAGTGCTTATTGCTGCCTCTAACGAACTTCCGGCAAAAGATGAAGGTCTCGAAGCGTTGTGGGATCGCTTCCTTGTGCGGATGGTTTCAAACTGCATAGAGAGTGATACCTCCTTCTTCAAAATGATAAAGGGTGCCGGTGTTGATATGTCGGAATTATCGGAATCGTTATACATTACCAATGAAACATATTCCAACTGGCAAAACGAATCAAAGGCCGTAGGCATTCAGGATTCGGTTGTCAGTGCCATAAAAAACATTCGGAAGAGTCTTACTGCTCTGGAGAAGGAGGACGGAAATCAATTACGATATTATATCTCTGATCGACGTTGGCGAAAAGCGTACAAGCTGATGCAGACCTCAGCCTTTCTGAATGGTCGCATGGAGATAAATCTTTCAGACTATCTATTGCTTATACATAGTTTCTGGAATGATGTGGAGTGTATTCCCAATGTGCTTAATGCTTTTACTTCAAGTATCTCAGATGCGGTGCTGAAAGGGTTGGCGAAGATTGATAAATCTATTCGCCAACTTATGACTCCACAGCAACAAACCGCACAACAATCAACACAGTTACGATTAAACACAGACGGGAATGATTTTGCTGAGTATGATTATTTCTACTATCTCGTCGAAAATTATCCGGATGGAGATACCTATTTTTCAAAATGGGACTATGCCGCGTTATCAAATCAGACTCGTGACGGGGTGAGATATTATGACAGCAAACGCAAGAAAATCATCATTCACACAATCGTTCCGGGAAGACCGTTTGAAGCAAAATCACAGAATGCTTCGAATCTGACAAAGGTAAAGATTCAGAGGTGTCAGAATGGTGCGATAATCGACGGCACTCCATACGCTTTCCGCAAGAAGGCTGCTCAATCAGCAATAAGTTCAGAGTCTTTACAGACATCGCCTGTATATCAGCGTGTATATTTGATTCAGGACTTATTCAGGACTTGTGTCGAAGAATGGGAGAAGTCGGTATCATCAAACTGGACCGATTGTGATAATATATTCCTTTCTCCCAATGATCTTGCACTGGTTAACAAGATGCTGAAGGATGTCAGTGAACAGATAAAGACCATAGAGGTCAAACTCAATAACGTAGTTATGTTGATAAAATGATTGACTATACCGACATTGACGCCAAGCTGGAGGAATATAGCGAGGCTTTTGACTTCTACATGGAATGTGGCGAGATGCCTCCGACCATGCCGCCCGATGATTGCCTCGCCGGTTATATGCAGGAGGTCATTGACAATAATCCTCAGATCGACGGCTCGGACTCAACATGGGTTGAGGTGCTGAAAGAAGACTTGATTTCTTTCTTCACTGCTTTGCTGGAACAGTTCCGGGCAATGCAGATTGAAGCAATGAAAGAACTTGCCATGATTACTCGTTTCAGAGAAGCGACCATTGAGGAGAAACGCAAGATGTGGCAGGAAGTATGTGGCACAATTGAAGCCGGCTACTCGAAATATGATGTAAATCTTTCAGGATATACGGCGCAGTTCAAGACAGACGACAAGGGTGCTGTATTTTCGGCAATGACAAGCGATTGGGAAAATGCTTGTAAGGCTAAGCTCGATCGAAAAGAGCGTCAGATGTTGAATCGTGCGAAAATGAGGTTTGAACAATTTTGTCGTGATGCAGGAACAGGCGATTATGAAGACAGAAAGAAGGTGGAGAAAGATGTCCATCGCTATCCGCAACTGAGAGAAATTGTGGATATGATCGGTCGTGACAAGGATTCGTCTAAAGAAGAGAAAGATACGGTAGTATATCGCTTTATGCCTACTACCGTGGCTAAAAACAGCTCGGTCGAAGAGATTGACAGAGTTGAGTCAGGCGACAATCTGGAACGTGTCCTACCAGTGGAATTATCTATGCCGGAAGACCTGTTTTTTAAGAGATATGCAACCAAGGAGCTTCAGCAGTTTTCAAGTCCCGGCAAAGACAAACCGAAAAAGATAGAGGAACATCGCAAAGACCCACGACTGACAAAAGGACCGATTATTGTAAGCATCGACACCAGCGGCTCGATGTCGGGGCAACCTCAAAGGATTGCTTTCTCGTTGCTCAAACAGTTGCTACGGATGGCAAAGAAACAGAAAAGACCTTGCTATCTAATCAGTTTCTCTGTCAGGTCAAAGTCTATTGACCTTGCAAAACCGCGAAATTGGCGTATGATTGACAATTTTTTGGAGCATAGTTATAGTGGTGGCACTGATGGTGAACAGATGCTTGCCGAGGCTATTCACGTTCTTCAGAAAGGAACATACGAGATGGCTGATGTACTGATTGTCTCAGACTTCGAGTTTCCTGTTCCCAATCCCTCCACAATAGAGAAAATAGACAAGGAGAAAGCTCTCGGCACTCGTTTCTATGGATTGAAGATAGGACATTACGGAGTTAAGGGTTATAGACACATAATGGATAAAATATGGGAGGTATGAAAGAACCAACATTTAAGATAAATCCTCGATTCCGGCTTACTACAAAGCACTTGTCAGTGGTCTGGCATTGTGTCGATAAGTGTGAGGCAACGATGAAGATACCCGACCAATTCGTGTTTCAGGATAAGAACGCCGTCGAGTTGCTTGTTCAATACCACGACGGTATCCTGGATATGATTTACCATGACTCCACTGACTTTGAGACCAAGAAGATACAGAAATGGCTTAGGGAACTTATGCGCGATACCATACTTCGGATTGCAAAAGTTGTACTGCCTGCCAGAGTAAAGTATTGGGAGAATATGAAGGGGTTGCATGGCTCCGGCGTTACAGTCAAGCGCCTTCGGAAGAATGTTCTCGGCTATTGCACGTTCAACAATCACATTACCTTACAACCTTTTCTCGCTATATTCAAACAGGAATGGACTGACGGTGTAATACTTCACGAAATGGCGCATTACAAGTACAAGCATCATCGCAAATCATTTTGGACCTTTCTTTCCACACTCATCGGCGAGGATTCAAAGATGGTAAAAGCAAAAGATGATATAGCGATGTCCCCATACTACAACTATTACCTCTATCTCACGAAAAATAAGTAACTTTGCACCAGTATGGCAGTTGAATTTATTTCCGGCAAAGACCATTATGATAAGGTCGTGGCAAGAATGGCTTCCGTGAGGAAGTCGCTCTGGATTGGTACAGCCGACATTAAAGACCTTCACGTCAAAGCTGGCAATTCATCTGAGCCGTTCCTTGCCATACTTGCAAAGCTACTCAAACGAGGTGTAGAGGTCAGACTTATCCATGCAAAAGAACCGGGTCCGGCTTTCCGTGAGGATTTTGACCGATACCCGATTCTAAAATCAGGACTGGAGCGGATACTATGTCCGCGAGTCCATTTCAAGATGATTATATTTGACTTTGAGACTGCCTACATTGGCTCTGCCAACCTGACAGGAGCCGGAATAGGTATGAAGAGCAGCAACCGCCGCAATTTCGAGGCCGGAATCCTGACCGATGAGCCGACCTTGATAGATGCCGCCTGTGAGCAGTTTGACAGCGTCTGGCGAGGCGAACACTGCACCCGCTGCGGTCGCCGACAATACTGCTCCGACCCCATCAAATGACGTTTATATAAGAATTGATTCCTTTCTACTGAAAAATTGTAATACAGCTGCATATTTGTTCATTTACCGAAACTCTTTAGCTATTGCTCCGTTTTGATATATAGCACGTTATACATCTTCGTATTTCTTCCCAAAATGTTGGTATATCATTGAAGTGATAATCAACATCATAACCATTGAACTTAGAATGGAGGCCCTCTCTCCAAAGATTTGTATCTTTATCATACATATCAATCCAATCTGCACCAGTCCATCTGAATTTATAATGTCTTTCCTTATAAATGCAGGTAAAATCTATATAGAGGCCTTTATACGGATAAGAATATTCTTTGTTAATAATGAGCTGAATATCATTCACGTTTGCCTGCGCTTTACTCAAAAACGCATATCGTTTTTCAATATAATCCGTATCTATAAAATAGGAATTGGATTCGTAATATCCACTTTTGGTTGAATAACTAGACAATACGTGCTTGTTGTCAACCCAATTTGGATGAATCCAGAAATCCAAAGTCTTCTTACATAGAGAAGTAATATCTGTTTGTAAATGAGTTAAAGAATCGGAGTTCGCTTTTCCCATGAGAAATTTATGAAAGCATCTGGGGTGTCGCCTTAACATCTCACTGACATTATCATCCTTATAGTGTAGATAATAGTTGTTGAAAATGAATAAAATATCCTCGTCTGAGAGAGAAGGAACCATGCGGCTTATTGCGTTTGGATTATCCGGTGTCTTAAAATATTCTTTAGCATTTTTGAATTTCAATTCAAAATGAGACCAATCAATTTCGCCATCTTCATTGTGGAAAAGCACACCAATAGATCCATTGAACAGACGGAACTTCTCAGCTTCAATTATTGCCTGCTCCCAGTCCTTTGCCCATGAGGGAAGCATAACGTTGCAGTCGGGATGAAGAATCTGAATGACTTTTTCAATTTCTTCAATAAACCGATGCTCCAGTACTGTATTGTTTTTTAATTTTTGTCGGTATTCTGAGGATTTTTCATAAAGTTCACCGTAAACCCTTCGTGGATTTTCAATCATATCAATTAGAGCAACGGCTTGTTGAATGGCTGAAACGCTACGAATTGTATCAGCGCCCCCGCTGTCTTTATCTGATATTAAATTCCAGACGAAACGCATCCAGTGTGACAAGCTCTCTTTTTCGTCATCATCGTGGGATGGGCTGAGAAAATATTTACATATCGCATAGAACGCAACCCTTTCCTGCTGGTTGATTGTCGTAAAGTCTAAAATCTCATCTGTAAGCTGTTTAGGGATATCTTTGTCAAGAATATACCTCGGGATGAAATAAAAGTCCTTTTTCCAATAAGGTTGTAAAGTTGACAAGTCGATTTGCCTTATTCCTTGAAATATTGTTTCGAGAGAAGTAAGAACTTTCTTTAATCGAGAAGTATAAGGCTCTAAAGATTGAAAAGTGACAAATTTATCACCTGAATTTTTCTCATGTTTATTCTTGCTTCCGCTGAATAGTCTATATTCCGAATTCTTATCAGAATTTTTTTCTGATAATACAAATTCTTCGCTATTTCTTTCTGTCACAACATATTGATAATAGATGCGATTAAAAAAGGCAAAGAAAAGCTCTTCAACATTATGAACCGATTTACCTAAACCATTTTCCCAGAAGATATCAGTCCATTCGTTATCAAATTTAGACGCGACTCTAATCGATTCCTCTTTTGATACGTTCTCAGATACCCATTTTATTACCTCTGCCTTGAAATTTTCGAAATTTGTGAGTGGTTTGCCACGAGCATTCATTTTGATATATAAATCATCAGAAAGGGGCAGCTCTTCAGAGCCAATGATGGTATGATTAAACATTATTGGGGATTGCTCTATATTGTTAGAAGTTAGCAACTTCCAATATTTCGTCAGCGTTTCTTTATCATGACCAAATATATCGAAAATATTATCTGAAGAATCATTCTGATTATTGCCAAAAAGCATGGTCAACATTCCGTATACCGTAGGGTCTTGCTTCCATTCAGAATAGAACCAAGTCTGATTTTCAATATGTCTTTTAATGAGGGTGCCATCAATTGATTTACTGTCGCTTTGACGAGCCAGTTCGCGTTTCTCCTTACCGGAGAGCATATTAAACGTTTTTATACCGGGAGAATCGTTGATAGTTTCTTCATCAATATTATCTTTCCATGACGAGAAATCAATCTTTACTTCCCGACCGACAAGCCACACCTGAGGATCAGGCGCGCCTTTTACCATAATCTCATTATAGCTGTCAAGGCACATCTGAATTGTTGAGTCCGAATACTTTTCCTCAATGGGCAATGCTTTAATCTCATCAACCAAAGAGGCATACATTGGCTTTATGTCCTCGTGTTCAAGATAGAAGCCATTGAGGATTACCCATATATCCTCAAAATCTGAATTGCGAAAATAGTCCTGATAAATCATGTGTCGATGTTTTTGCTGCAAAGTAAATATCGACATGACGCATTTAGCGATACAGGATAAAAAATTCTACATTGAAAGCAAAATGCGACCACCTTCTTTGACAAAGGTTTCCGGGTGACGGCAGACAGCGGCATATACTTGTTTATCGGTAACAGGGTTGCCATCAACACGAATGTGGAGTTTCTCATTATTGATAACTTCCGCTATCCGTTGTGTTGTCATTCCATATCCGGCGGTAGCCAGTACATAGACCATCGCATCTTCAAGTCTCATTTTAAGTCTCATAGAACCAAAGGCTTTTCAATATACTCAAAAACTGAACCATTCTCGTACAGATAACGATAATCGCATTGCTTTAGGAAATTATAACCATCGCGGATTTCGTCGTCATGTTTTTTCGGGTCATCCAACATATCGAGTTGATGTTCTCTGACATCAATCCCCAAGCCGTAAAATATCATCCCCTCACTACGAGCCTTTTGAATCAGTTCCATGTTTTCATTGGAAATATAACTCCAGATAAAATCGGATATTATGAGTATGTCGGCCCCTTTGAATGCGTCGGCAAAGAGCTTATACTTGGGAATAGATGGCAACTTCTTGAAAATAAAATAAAATAAAAAAGTTTGTCTTCATCGTTACCGCCATCGTAAGAATGAGACAGGAATGCAAGAAATTTTTTGCGCTGACGGTGCAAATTTGTGAGGATAAAAAATGAAAGATTATGGGAGTAGTTTATCATGCAGATTGGTCTTCTATCTCTCTGAGCCACAATAGCAACAGCAAGAGCCAACGTTTTTGCCGTCACTTCCGGTTCTCCGTTCATAGAGCCGCTTGTGTCAACGCATATATAGATTGGACCTGATTTATCATTGGCAACCTCAAAAGAGTGGGATGCGGATGAAAACAGTTGAAGACGATTCTGAACATATCGCTGATAAAACAGGTTTTCAGTAGATTTTGCTCCTAACAGAGCAAGTTCTGAAGGCAACAGACAATTGAGGTCATTACCGATAGTGATACCGCTTATGTCACTTCGTGAAGCAGATTGAAATTTACCGGTTACTTCGTGACTCGTGCCTCCACTCCGACCTATCTGCTTGGCAAGTTCAACGATTGTCGGATTAAGTAGTTGAAGATATTCAGCTTCAGCCTCGTGGCTATCAACCTCAAGGCCGGGAGAACTTCCTTTTGAAGATTCTGCATAGTTTGCAATATCTGTAGGTAGTGAGTAGCCCATCTTATCCGGACTATTGGATTTATCTGTAATACCTGATTCTATCTGAATGTCATATCCGTCAGAGTCCTGGTTTCCTTCATTTCCACTGCTACCAAGAGGAACTGGTTTGCCGGAATTACCGGCGGTAAGTTGCATGGATTCTGCAATTATTCTTTTCTCTTCAACGCTTAGTGGAAAGAAGTGTTTGGATAGCCATGCGTTCAGGAAATCTTCCTTTTTCCCGGTTCTTCGCTCTTCGTTTTCCCAGTCTTCCGATGAAAGAGAATCAATAAAATGGCGAATGTCTGCCGTTGCGTATTTTTTCCAGAACAGGTCATCCTCCACAACGCAGTAAAAACGCGAGTCGCAGACAATATCCCGTATCATCTGATAAACAGGGGTCTTTCCAGCCCTAATTTTGCCAACTATTTCAAGCATTCTCGCTCCTCCCTTTATGGAAGAGGCTATGCCAATGGCTCTGCGCAGATATGTCAGATGTTGCTTTCTCATCACATCAAATCTATTCTTGCTCTATAGACTGCGACAACTTCTTTTATGGGTGTATATAAATCGGAATTTGCAATGAAAAGATTATGATTCATTTCAACATATAGTTTGTTAGCAATGCCGTCAATTGTATCCCCGATCTCTGCAATAAAGTCTTTACTAAGTTGATTATCAGATTCTGTCCGGAGAAAATAGTTGTAGTTATTGATACAAATCACACCATCTTTTACAAACCTCATCACGAACTGTCCCCGAGAACGAAGCATCAGGGTACTGTCTGTAGTCTCTGAACCAAAGAAAACCTCATCAGGAGAGGACTGCATACGTTGATAATCCTTGATTTTAATCTTCAGAGGGGAATCATCGCATTGAATGATATAGTGTTCTTGGTCCGGAGAGTATAGACGTGTGTCATTATTCTCAACATTAGCATGGCGTTTATAACTTTTATATTGCTCCAATATGTCACTGAACAATGACGCGACAACAGTTTCGGCAATAATCTGTTTGACAACCGGGATTGACGGCTCATCATTCCAAAGCATGTGCGACAATAGAAGCAGGTCAGAAAGACCTATCTCATCTCTTCCATTAAGAAATGCCGACATTTTCATGACTCCGACAGCCTTTTTCCAACGTCTGTCAGAAACGTAATATTTTAGGTTCTCAGGGTCAGGCTCACCCGTAACCACGTCTTTAGCGTTTATCTTTTCGTTAAGTTTCCCTCTTATTGTGTAAAGGATTTCAAGAACTGACTCGGGTATAGTTACCTTACGACTTTCTGACTGCACTGAAATAAAATCGTCATGGGTCAGTGGGCCAAATTCTTCTGTTGTCGATTCATAAGTCTGCGCAGAAAGCAATCTAAAAAAATTCTGTTTCTGTTCAATGGGATTGACAACATATCGCAGTAGAAAACGATCCCACAATGCTTCGAGACCTTCATTTTTAGCCGGAAGTTCATTTGAGGCTGCTATTATCCCTTTGATTGGCAACTTAAGCTCTTGATTGCCGTTGAGATAGATTTTTTCGTTCAGAACAGTAAGAAGGGCGTTCTGAATAGCGGGGCCGGCTTTCCATATCTCATCAAGGAAAACGACCTCTGCTTCGGGTAGGAATCCGGATGTGACACGTTCATAGCAATCTTCATCTTTAAGCTTGGAGATGCTGACGGGCCCGAAAATCTCATCGGGTGTCGAGAATCGCGACATCAAGTATTCAAAGACGGTAGCATTATCGAATGCAAGTTTTAATCGGCGGGCAATCATGGATTTGCCGACACCGGGCAAGCCGAGGAGAAATATACTCTCCCCGGCAAGAGCACTGAGCAAGCTAAGTGCGAGAGCCTCATCGCGCTCGAAGGTGTCATGCTTCATTCGCGACAATATTGCCGTGATTCTATTTCGGATTTCTGCCATTACTTTCTGTGGACACTAATACTTTCATTGATAATGAAGTCTCCGTTGGTAACTTGAACACCATGCTCTCCATAGATTTCAATCGAAGGGAGATGACAGAAACGATTGCCGTACACAAGTTCTACCGATTCTTCGTTTACGCCTTCGGGGAGGGAAGGAAAATGTAAGTTGATTTCGCGCCCATCGTAATGTTTTGTGCCCTGATACTCACGCACAATTTCTTCATACCACTTACCTCCTAAACCTTTCTTATATATTTTGAAGGCATTCTCATCGTTATCCATTTCGCCGATGTAGCCAGTGTCGCCGGGAGTTATATCATCAAACGGCAAATAGGTTCTACCAGAAGTGTAGTCCGGATGCTTCAACCATTTGATTACCGGGAGCAAGGTGTTCGTAATAACATCTTCAGTAAGTCGATGACCACCTTTGAAAGATGACCAGTAGGAATAACTTTCGCGGTACTCGTCAAGACAGTTGCATACGTCGTCTTTATCACCAAAGAGTCCTATTACCGATTCCGGAGTAATGTCATCGACATAAAACAGGTTGGCCTCCATTTCTTCAAACTCTTGGATCAAGATTTCCGAGACCTCAAAGTATTCACTGCCATCTTCTCTCTCTGAGAAGAATTGTAGTCTCTCACCCTTGTTTTCTTTCAGGAGGTCTGAGACGTGAAACGCGGGATTGACAAGGATTCGGCGATAACCTTTCATCTGAGAGGCATACATCGCACCCATAGATGTGCCTATTACGATTGTATCATCAGCTCCATACTCTCCGGCAAGACTCAGTAACAACTGAAGAGCCTTTATTGGGCTGACCGGAATGTCAGGTGTGACAACATTATCATCCGGAAGTAACTCCCGAAGTTTTTTTGCGGTGTTGGACTGTCCCGACGAGGAAAGTCCGTGTAAATAAATTATATTCATATAGCCTTTTGTATTTGGTTAGTACTTTGTTTTTCTTCCCACTGAAGACGTTTGAACCTGCTTTTGAACTTACGATAAGTAGAGTCTTCTTTGCCCTTGATCATTTCAAGATAGTTAATTTTACCGTCGATTACATTGACAAGACTCTTTTCGATACCCTTGTAGAAATCTCTTGTAAAGATGATTTGTGCTTGTGCATAGCCATATTTCTCCCACAAGTGAAGAAGCACCCGCAACTGTTTTATATAAGAACGGGGAACGTTGATTTTATCGCTTACAACGACTCCGGTAACCCCTCGACGTGTACCCGGTACAAATGTCCTTGTCTTCTTTTCATTCACTTTGAGCCCATACTTCGCAATGATATTATAAATCCTTGATTGCCAGAAAGGACTCATCCTGCGAATTGATTTACTATGACTGAATGTAATATCATCGGCATAGCGCGAATATTTACATTCCATTCTTTCAGCAAGCTTTGACATATCTTTATCAAGGCTCTTCAGCACAATGTTAGACAGAACAGGAGATGTCGGTGCGCCCTGTGGTAGCACCTCGACACCCGAACTGTCAGGAACGGTGCAAATTCTACATATAATATTGATTACTTCATTGCTTTGCAGTCTATCACCAAGCTCTCGATGGAGAGCCCGACGAACCATGAGTTTTGTTATGCTCGGAAAGAAATTTTCGAGGTCTGTATTAAATATGCAGGTTTGACCCACGTGTATCATGGCGTTATCCTTGACACTTTTCTCTAATACAAAACCGGTGGCGTGTTCATCGGGAACGAATATGGATTGCAGAACTATATTTAGTGCTGTTTGGATAGCCTTCAACGGTTTGACAGGAGCGCTGATTTTTCTTTGTCCACCTGACTTCTTGGGTATCGTAAAATCGACATAGGCGGACTTTCTTGCGTTGGCTGACGCAAATCGCATTATCTGTCTGCCGGACTTGGGTTCGGCCAGACTCCAACCGTCAATAAGCGGTGCAATGAAATTCAACACATCAAATAACTCCTTTCGGTTACTGATGGTCACGTCCTTGAGATATTCTGCAATTTGGTCTCGCATAGTTTTGTCAGTTTGCGAGAGCAGTGAAAACATCGGTCTTACTTTCGTGTGTGCCGGATGGTCGAGGCTTCGGCAATGTGCGCTGTGAACGAGGGAGTGCATTTCACATCACCGAGAGCGAAGCGAAGGTGATGAAACATGCACGACCGGAGTGAACAGCGTGCAGGGTCGATGCCGAGTAATAAACTTTGGGGTGCGCTCCGATAATTCGGAACGAAGTCTGCCGGATTCAGCAGACAGATGGCAAAGGTCTGACCGATGTTTTCAATGTCCTCTTGTTTCTTTTCATCGGCAAAGTTATAGAGGACGTATGAAAAATCGTTTCATATATGAAAACGATTTGCAGAAAAATTTGAGACTACTTGTAGAGCGCTGCCAGAGAGTCTGATTTCTCTTTTATAAGATTCCGGAGCCATATTGGAGTAAGAACCTCAATATCATCGCCATGACTCATTATTTCCTGAATAAAGTCGTATGCTGGTGACATATAGTATCCAAAGGTAATAAAACCATCCCCGTGTTCAAGTTCCTCTTGCGAGGGATGTAGTGGTAATGATTTTACATATTTGGGAAATTCTCGATAGCATTTCAGGATAACCCGAGTAGGAGTAGAATATCCGTCAGAACAAATCCCATAGAAGTTTGCGAAGAAGTCTTTTGCAGAAAAATCTTTGGGATAGGTAAATTGCTCTGATGATAGTTCGAGTTTAGTGATGCGATCTAAAGCAAATATCAACCGCTTGCCGCTATCCACGGTTTGGCCGAGCATATACCACCTCCTTTTGAACAACTTTAAGCACAACGGCTCCAATATCCTATCACTCAAATTATTCTTGGTTGAGTGAAATGATGTGTATTGAAATACTATGCGCAGATTATCTCTCAAAGCCTGTGATAGAACGGGGAGCCATTCCCGACCTCCGGGTACGGGTTCCAAAACTATTTTGTCAGAGATAGCCTTGTTTTCAAGCAATAATGACTCGGTTGCCATACTGTCTGTAAGCCAGTTCAACACTTCATTATTTTCAAGTTCTTCCTGATTGGCTATGAAATACTGACTGTTCTCTCTCATTGAAGAGCATTGTATGTCAACGCCAAACTCCGTGAGAATAGCCTGTCGGTGATTATGAAAGGTGCGTTTGGACAACTCAGTCCCCTTATAGTTAAGGGTTGAGATGTCCCACTTGTCACTTATTTCTTTGAAAGTTATTTTTCTGGCGTCAAGAATGGTGTTTATGAGCCAGATATATTTGCGAAGTGTTGAGTCTGCCATACAAATTTCTTTATCTGACTGCAAAGTTAATCATAATGTATGAAAATCATATTCACACATTATGAAACCTATAGGAATAAGGGCAGAATATTTAGCAGAATCTAAACTGTCACGCCTTTGATTATTTCAATGACCGCTTATACTGTCTTAGTAGTTCTTGTGTCTGCTTGAGAATAATACCAACAATTTCCTCTCTGCATTTTTCAGAAACGAGACTAAAAGTAAGCTCATCGATGAAATCTGCCAAATATAGGCCGTCTGAATTTGAAAAGTCTATAAATTTGTAGAAGGGCCAGTTCTCACAATTTTTAAGATTAAGAGCGGCTTCATTTTCCTTAAAGAATGCCTTGGATTTGGTCTTTAATCCGGATCTCACATCATCATCCGAAACTCCGACACAGACATAATTATCGTGGTCGGCATTGATAGTGAAATTATAGCCGTCGGGAGTCGATAATTCAAGATTAAAATCGGCTTTATTTCTCTTGGCAGCTGAGCCATGTACCAAATCGTCAATTACCTCATTCTCGATACGTTGTCTGATAGCAAACCCTAAATCAACGAATTTTTCAGATAATAGTTTCCAAAATTCAAATAGAGCCCACCAGTGCATGTGCTTTGAATTGTCAATCAATCGTTTGGCACTCCTAAGATTGTCGTCGTTTTTGCCGACAAGCTGCATGAGAGCTTTCATATCTTCTTCCGATGTGTTATTGTTCGTCATATCTTCTACCAGCCTGATATATTGTGTTATTGATTCTCTCAAAATGGGCTTATTATAGCTTTCCTTTACGCAATTTCTTAGCCAATCAAGTATTTCTACTCCGTAATGCACGCTTATGACCTTATCCTTCAAGCCGGGGAAAAGACCAGATGTGCTAATGCTTTCATCTGACGGAGCATCTCTGTCAATAGATAAGTATATTACAGAAGTCGATTCTTCGGGAATGCCCTCTTCTTGGGTTATTCTTCTATAATATCTTTCAATCTGTCCTTCTTCTTCGTGATTTGAGTCTCTTGCACCAATCTTATTTTCTATTATTACCGCCGATTTTCGTTGTCTATCTATAAGTAGTATGTCAATTTCTTTATGCTCATGCTGGTCAATCTCATTGGGATAAACTTCTAATGAAGATAGATTATATTCAAAAGGAAGATTCAATTTATCGACAAGCAATCGCACAAACGAATCCTTCATCTTATGTGAGCCTTTGGGATCAAGGAGTATAGACAAAAAGCGAGAGTGTAAATATACTTCATCATACCTGTTGCACATCAAATCAAAGAGGTTGAAAGTGTCTTCATGTTCCTCCCTATCTTTAATGCGTTGGTTGAGAATATTTATCTCTTTTAGAAGGTACTTCAAATTTTCCACGGTTGATCTATGTTAATCCCAGTCATTGAGGTTGGCGATAAAGTTGTCAACTGACAATTCATCGAAAAGTTCCGGGAGTTCACCCGTGTTGACATGATAGTCGTAATCGACCATCATATTATCAACGGCGTTCTCTCCATATTCATTCTCTGCTTTAGTCATTTTCTTGTCGTTCTTAAAAATTGATGAAAAATATAATGCAAAATTACTAAAATTTACTGAATTTCGGAACGAATACCGCGCACATCGCCGCCTGTGGCGGCCGAAATTTTTGGCACCTACTCTCAACCGGCAACTGCAAAATTATTAATTTGTCGGAAGAAAACATCCTTTGGGGTTTCAAAATTTAGTTTTTTACGTGGCCTGCGGTTGATTTTGTGCTGAATCTTGCGAATAAAGGCATCCGTCAGGGTTGAAAAGTCAGTGCCTTTTGCCGTATAAGTTTATTTGCATTCTCAATTGAACCTTTCTGCCATGAACAATATGAATCTGCAAAGAACACGAGGTTCGGATCCTTCGCGCCCTTTGGCGCCAATCCCTTGGAGATCAGCTTATGCGCACAGAACTCAGAATCGTTGTCGGTTGTTATGGAGCGTATGGTTTTTCTATAAGGGAACAGCAGCCTAACCACCACTTTGGCCAGCGGCTCGGGATGCTTGCCTTCGGGCAGCCTCTCCATGAGTATCATGTTGGTGCTTCTCTCGGTAAGGGTCAAGATGGCCCCCTTGCCGTCCTTGCCAACTATGGTGTCCATCTCCCAGTCTCCGAAACGTGTCCCGTCGGCTTCTGCCGGGCGTTGGTGGATGCTTACGCGGTCAGGGATATTCTTTACTTTGGTATTCCTGTTGGGTTGTACATGACGGTTGTATTTCATCTTGTGCCTACAGTAAGAGGCGAGTTCTCCGCTTTGGTCGGCACGGATATGACGATATATCAGTTCGTGGGATATATTCTTGCCACGGCTTTTCATATCCGCCGATATCTGTTCGGGCGACCAGTAATCCTCCTTCAGCAGATCCAGGGCTTCCCAAACGATTGCGGGATATTTTGCATGGTTGGCTGTGGTACGCTTACGGCAATCCATTGCCTTTGCGTGAGCCTTATCCCACAGATAGTTGCCCTTATCTGTTGAATTACGCCTGATCTCACGGCTGAGCGTTGACTGACTGCACCCTACAAGAAGGGCGATTTCTTTTCTCTTGATTTTCTTTTGGAGCAAGACGAAAATTTGCTGCAGTGTCCAAATAGAAGTGCAACGATTTTCGTGGTAAAACTATGAAAAACACTGCGGGGGAAGCCCAAGTGGCGGGGGCGCAAAGCCCCCAAGAACGTCCAACAGCAATACAAAACAAAAAAAGGAGACCGAAGTCTCCCCAAGATTAATTAATTTTGTGTTGCAATGTACTATCAACTAACCTCAGAACAAAGGTACGAAATATTCCTGGGAATAAAAAGAAAGTGGAGCATAAGCAGAATATCTCGCGAAATCGAGGTGTCCGCGTCCACTGTGCTTCGAGAGATCAGACGCAACAGTAACACCAACGGCGAATACGTGTGGCGCACCGCCCAACGCAAGGCGGAAGCGCGCAAGCACGGGCTGGAGGGCAATCACCGCAAGCCGGCAGAATTATGGTGGCGTATCGAGCAAATGATAGAAGAGGACTGGTCACCATCGCAGATTGCCGGTGTCTTGCACAAGGAGGGTATTCATATCGCAATACAGACCATCTACAACCATGTGCATGCAGACGCCAGCGGACGTCTTGCGAAACATATGCCGCATGAGCTGAAGTATACCAGGAGAGTCAGGGCGACACGCCCCACCAAGGCCACGAACATAGCCAATCGCACAAGCATCCACGACCGCCCCAAGGAGGCGGACGGCACACGCGTCGGCGATTGGGAGATGGACACCATCGTGGATTCTTACGGCCACGCCATTGTCACGCTTACGGAACGTTCAACCAACTTCATTCTGATGGAGAGACTGAAGTGCGGACGCAAGGCTGTGCCTACGGCGAAAGTCGTGGCCAGGCTGCTTTTCCCGTATAGGGAGTTCGTTCACACGATAACCACGGACAACGGCTGCGAATTCGCCGCACACCTTGAGATCACACGTATGCTAAGCCGAGGTGGGCGCGAAAGAGGTAAGGTATACTTCGCAGACTCATACTGCTCTTGGCAGAAGGGTGCTATCGAGAACGCGAACAAACTCTTCCGAAAGTATATCCCCAAAAAGGCTAACTTTGACGACTTCTCAGACAGCAAAATCATGAAGATTCAAAAGAAAATCAACCGCAGACCGAGAGAGAAAATAAACTTCGACTCCCCGAAAGATAGATTCTTTAAACACTTTTACTAATTTTGCACTTGCTGTTGGACTCTACACCCAACTTCTTGATTTTCAATCAAAGTCCAATTTAGAGCGAGTTACGTGAATTACCATTCGAGGTGAAGACAAAAGGCAATGGCTTTTGATATGTTTGATAGATATTCGGAACACTTCTTGCGTATAAGGTTGCTTGCTCGCATACTGTGGAAGCAAATGCGTCTGTTTCTTCACGCTTAGCTTCAAGTACCCCTACTGCTTTTCCATTAATGAAAAGGAAATAATCTGCTTCAAGATTTCCTTTCAATAAACCTTCTCTTATGGCTACAGCTGTACAAGTAGGTTCATAATCCTCCCTGTTAACTACTTTCCAACCAGCATCGGCAAACCACTGGTCTATCTTTATTCTTGCTTTTTCTTCAGGAGTCATATTCTTGATATTGTATATTATCGGAAGTTCATAGACTTATCCACAATAGGTTGCACAAAGGACCCAGAACTTCCTAACCTTATTAAATACTATTGTAACCTTTCTTTTTTATCGGTTATCAAATCCTTCAAATCGACTTGTAATATCTCCGCAATCTGTTGCAAGGTTTCCAAATTTGGCTGAATCCGATTACAGGCATAGGCGTTTACCATGCTAAAACTCTTGTCGAGCTGTTTAGCTAACCACGTTTGAGAAATACCTTTTTCGGATAAAACAGTCTTTATTCTATTCAGTTTCATTCTTTAATATGATTTTATAGTGCAAATATAGTGAATTATATTCGATAGCTGGGATTATTTTTGTACTTTTGTTGTCTAAATATAAGCAACACATTAATATTCAAATTATGGCAGCAAGTCGTATCAAACATGTTTCAATAAAAAAACTATGGGGTGTAAAAAGCATCTCAACAGATTTTCATGAACACATTAATATATTCATCGGAAGTAATGGTTCCAGTAAAACGACCTTTTTAAACCTCATAGAAGCTACCCTACTATGCGATATTGACACTTTTGCTAATATCGACTTTGAAAGTATTGAAATTGAATTGGTATTAGAAGAATCCGTTGAAATCAAAGTTGTAAAAACTAACACAGAAGAGATTCCTATGATTAAATATATATTTAATCATAGGATAGAATATGAAATCCCTTGTACAGAAACCGCCTTTCGCCCATATAGATACCCTATAAGATATAAAGAAGCATATTCAAATATACAAGAAATGCTTTCTCAACTTGTTAACATTTCATGGCTATCTATCAATCGTGATAATGCTTCTTTTTTTGAACATGAACGAGGAAGAGACTATATAGAACGAATCCGCAATATGGTGGATATGAAATTACAAGATCTTGTAAATAGGCTTATCGTTTATCAGCTTCAACTTGAATCAGAAGCAAACAAAAATGCAAACAAATTTAAGGAAGAGGTTTTATCATTAATGCTATATAATGAATCTGTGGATATTTATAAAGCAGAAAATATGGAAAGAGTTATATCCACAGATACTAACTCGATGAAAAAAGATCTTTATTTAGCCTTTAAAGCATTGGGGGTTGCAAGAGACAAAAGCGAACAAATACAAACTCACATCAACAAAATCAAAGATCTTATATCCAATCTTTCAGCAAAAAAAAATATAACTATTGATGATGTCTTTGTCTTATCGTTAATCAATAGGACATTATCCATCATCGAGATTTCGAAAGCTCATGAATATCAAACACGAGAAATATTTACTCCTATAGATAAGTTTTGGAAATGCTTGAGTAATTTTATGCCAAATAAAGAATTTGAGTTAGGCAAAGATAATGACGGTAGCATTACCATCGTATTAAAAGAAGGAAGTTACAAAGATGTTCCCATAAATATTACTTCATTATCCTCAGGAGAAAAACAATTGTTTATCCTACTTACGGAGGCATTATTGCAAAAGAATATGGCACACTTATTTATGGCCGACGAACCTGAATTATCTCTGCATATAGAATGGCAGCGTAAAATTCTTAATGCGTTGTTAGAATTAAATCCTAATGCCCAGATTATAGTTGCCACTCATTCTCCTGAAATTGCCGGAAATTTTCCTGAGAATATTACAAATATGAAAATGATCACATCGTATGAGTAATTTCGAAAATAATCAATTAGTTCATTCCAATAGTGCCATAAATGTTACCCATCAATTTTATAACAAAAAATTTATGCTCTATGTAGAAGGCGATGATGATATTGTATTTTGGGATGAGCATTTTAGAAAATATATGCCTTCTGATTTATATGAAATAGAGCAAGTTCATGGGAAAGAAAATCTAAATAGATACATATCTGGCATTAAAGACAATACATTAAACAACGTAGTTGTAGCATGTGATTCGGATTTTACTTTTTTCCTAGATGTGAGTCTTCTTGATAATCCATTCATTGTGAAGACTTATGGACATTCAATAGAAAACACTATGTTTTGCCCATGCTCGATAGCTGCATATATAAGACGATTGTCAAAAACTACTGTGGATTATCTACCTGAAGTTTTGGAATGGTCAAATAAATTCTGCTCTTCTGCTCTAAAATTACTTCCATATGAAATAGAAAACGAGATTAATCCAACACATTGCACAGAATTACCCAAAGTATTCAATAAAGGTTTTTGTTATTTCCAAAATAGTAACGAAAAAATTAATCTTGACGAAAATAAGATTGACACTTACATACAAACTATTGTTCAAAACTTTAATTCTGATAAAATATCGGAAATTGAGCACCAAATTAATGAATGTCCTCGTGAAACAAGACATCTTATACAAGGACATTTCCTTGCAGATGCGACAATGAATTATATTAGAATGCGTGTAAAACAAATTAAAGGTCAATCAATATCTTTAAGTAATGATGCCATATATGAATCTATTGTAGATTGTAAACTCAACTGCAGTCCAATGTGTGAGGACAAATTATTTTTAAAACAACAAATCGAATATATTTATCATTATTATGCGGGATAACCCAAATAACTTCGGAATAGTCTATGTGCTCACCAATCCTTCAATGCCTGGATTGGTAAAAATAGGTATGACAACAAGGGATAATTTAGATACCCGTATGCGTGAATTATATGGTACAGGAGTCCCAGTGCCTTTTGAGTGTGCATACGCCTGTAAAGTAAAAACCTCCGATTGTACCAAGATTGAGAAAGCTTTACATACAGCATTTGCCCCTAATCGTATTAATGCTAATCGAGAATTTTTCCAGATTAAAACAGAACAGGCAAAGGCAATACTGGAATTATTTAATAAAGAAGACATCACACAAGAAATCACAGAAGAAATAGACAACGATTTAACATCAGAAGACAAGTCTGCTTCTGCAAAAATTAATTCCTCTCGCCGTCCGCCACTCAATTATTTTGAAATGGGAATGAAAAAGGGAGATATTTTAGTTTTTACAAAAAATCCCAATATAACTATTGAAATTATAGACGAAAAAAAAGTTTTGTACCAAGAGCAAATATATTCTTTAACAGGTATAACAAAAAAACTACTAGACATAAGCCACGCTATTCAACCAACCGGATATTGGTCGTATGATAACAAAAACCTAAGAGATATTTATGATGAAACTTATACACTAGAAGAATAATTTCATGATAAACTTCGACGAATATATCCAGCAAGGTGAGCCGCAAAAGCGTGAAAAAGGTTACGCTTGGCAAACGGCAATAGGACTTCAAGCAGTAGATGGCTTGAAGCCCTCCGAATATCTTATTGAAACCGCTCGCAAACATATTGAGGGAGACATAACCATTGATGAAGTACAGCAACTTATCAAGAGTTACTACGATTCAAAAGATATTCGTACTAAAAAGGATAATGAAACAGAAGAAGCCGATAAAGTTTCTGCCAATATAACCAAACTATTGAATGAGCGTTCATTTGCTTTTACCGTAGCCGGATTGACCGCCATTCATCGGCGGATATTTGATGGAGTATTCAAGTTTGCCGGACAAATCAGAGATTACAATATCACCAAAAAAGAATGGGTGCTTCGTGGTGATACCGTATTCTATGTATCTGCTCCCGACATTCGTAGAGCCATAGAGTATGATCTTGAGCAAGAAAAGACGTTTGATTATACAGGATTGGATATAAACCAAATAGTAAATCATATTACCCAATTCGTATCCGGGTTGTGGCAGATTCATCCGTTTGGAGAAGGCAATACCCGAACAACAGCAGTGTTTACCATCCAGTATTTACGCTCAATGGGATTCAATGTCGAGAACGATCTTTTTGCCAATCATTCTTGGTATTTCCGTAATGCTTTGGTTAGAGCCAATTATCAAAATATACAAAAAGGCATCAAAAGAGAGTCTGTGTATTTAGAACGATTCTTCCGCAACCTATTGATAGGAGAAAACAATAAATTGAGGAATCGTTTCATGGTGGTTAATGTACCCGAAGATATGGCTATCTCCACCCCGACAAGTACCCCGACAAGTACCCCGACAAGCTCTGATAATCCATTGCAGATAGATAATGAGAATATTATCCGTTTAATAAAGGCTATTGCAAACAATAGATTATCTGTCAAAGAGATGATGGCTTCCATAGGATTAAAGAACCGTGAGAATTTTATGGAATACTCACTCAATCCAGCTATTAAAGAGGGATTTGTTTCTATGCTCTACCCAGACAAGCCCCGTCATCCTCGTCAGAAATATATGTTGACGATTAAAGGATTGGCGGTGTATAACTCTAACAATATGAAATAATGATAGACGAGAACAACATATCCTCTATTCAATCCGACTTTGAACGGATTAAAAAGCGAGACGCAAAAGGTTTGGTGTATTGGACTTCTCGTGAGTTGTGTACCGCTTTAGGCTATAGTACATACCAAAAATTCAATCGTATTCTAAACAAAGCTATCGCCATAGCCAATAAGAAAGGTTGTAACACTACTGAACATTTTAGCCCTACGTTTGAGATGGTCAAACTAAATTCCGATTCCTTTCGTAAGGTGGAGAATATACATCTATCACGAATCGCTTGTTTGATGATTGCAGAAAATGCCGATAGCAAGAAGCCGCAAGTGCAAATGGCAAGAGAATATTTCAAACAAGAAATATCAACTCCTGAATTAATAGACAAAAGTCTATCTTCCAATATATTGCTATATAAGACAAAACAAGGAGAAAGTCGTATAGAGGTCGTCTTTAATAGTGAATCATTTTGGATGTCGCAAAAGCGAATGGCCGATTTGTTTGGTGTTGAAACGGATACGATAAACAATCATTTGAAAGAGATATTCAAATGTGGAGAATTGGACGAGAACTCAGTTATTCGAAGAATTCGAACAACTGAACTTGATGGCAAGAACGATGATACATTGTTCTACAATTTGGATGCGGTTATTGCCGTTGGTTTTCGTGTGGGCAGTTATCAAGCGAACCAATTTCGGATGTGGGGCACATCGGTTCTAAAAGAAATGATCATAAAAGGATTTGTATTGGATGATGAACGCTTGAAACAAGGCAAACATTTTGGCAAAGATTATTTTGACGACCTATTAGAACGTATCCGAGAGATACGAGCTTCAGAACGTCGGTATTATCAGAAAATCACCGATGTTTATGCCGAATGTAGTGCCGATTATGACCCTAAGGCTGAGACCACTCTACAATTCTTCAAAATGGTGCAAGATACGATGCATTGGGCTACTTCACATCAAACAGCAACCGAAATCATCTATTCAAGAGCAGATGCCCAAAAGCCCCACATGGGACTTACCACTTGGAAAAACGCTCCTGACGGCAGAGTCCAAAAGTCGGATACAATTATCGCCCAGAATTACTTGTCCGACAAAGAGGTCTCTGCTTTCAATCGTCTATCAACCGCTTTCCTTGATTTGGCTGAACTTCGTGCCGAACGGCAAATCATCTCCACTATGGCAGATTGGAAAAAGCAATTGGATGATTTCCTAACTCTATATGAGTATTATAAATATAATGATACAAGCACCATTTCCGCCGAACAAGCGAAAGAAAAGGCATACGCTGAATATGATAAATTCCGCTTGATTCAAGATAAGGAGTTCCTTTCAGATTTTGATAAAGAAATCAAGAGGTGGAAAGAAAGAGGATTATTTAACAAACATATTTAATCGTAAATCGAACGTTTAGTTTAAAACAATACATAAATGGCAATACATTATAGCAAATATTTTCATGTTGAACATAAAGATTTCATATCTAAAGGTGTCTATAATGGATATTTAGACAAAGATTCTTTACTTCATATTGACCCTTTATTGCTAAAAGGTTGTAAAATTCCGGAGTTTCAAAATGCATATGATGAATTCCTTCAATACTTTAAAGACTTTATTCCACTCGCCAAATTCGTAAGAAAAACAGATACATCAGACAGATTTTTCAAACAGATAGTAAAACGCTTTACCTTAAGCGAAATTCCAAATACTGGATTAGGTTATTCTACTGGTAATACTCGTGGGCGTGGTATTAGTGGTGCACTATCTATTCAATTGGCAAATAGTGCTTATGAAATTATTTCAGCGGGTTTAATCGAGCCTGAAATATTCTGTTTAATGCAACTTATTGAAGATAATATGGGTGCAGACAGAATCAGTGATATGACTCTGTCAATACTTCAAAAGAATATTCTTTTATATACTCAACGTGTTGCAAAAGAGCTAAATATACCCACTAAAAGATATACCTGCTTAGGAGAATATTTCAATGTGCCTTTTTATAAAAGGAAACCTGTACATTTTATACCTATGTGTTTACTAACAGATTTACCTATTGCCCGTGATTATGACGAAATTGATGATGTGTGCCGTTACAATACTGAATTAAAGAGAAAAGTAGCTAAGATTATTGGCATATCTTGGAAAGAATATAAAGAATACAAGAAACCTGACTGGAAACATATTATTCTGAACAACAAAGAATGCTATGATGTTGCTATCTCTTTTTATAAAGGATTAACAGGAGTAGCTTACGATTTCGGCACTGACGCAAAAGAACAATATTTGGATATTCTAATGGAAGAAATTCTTGAAAAATTTCCATTCGATTTTATCTGTCCAACAGATGTGAATACCCGAAATAAAGTTTATGAATTTACAATGGCTATATGTAAACAGTTTAAACATCTTGTAGAAGACAATCGTTTATCAGAAGTTTTTTATCGTAAAAATAGAACGCCTGATGAAACTGATTGGCAGATGTTACTTTATACGGTTGCAGATACATATAGAACGGCTGGAGGTTTTGATATTGCAATAACTCGTGAGGATAATCCAGGGGTAGGTGAAATAGATTTTCATATAACACGAGGAACAAAAGCAAATACTATAATTGAAATAAAAAGGTCTTCAAATCAAAACCTATATCATGGTTATCGTTCACAACTTGCGGCCTATATCAGAGCAGAAAGAGCCACAGACGGTATTTTTATGATAATAGTCGAAGATGACAATTATGAAAAAATAAAAAATAATCTAGCAGTCATTCAAGAAGATATGAAGAGCAAAGGTGAATATGTGCCAGAAGTTATATATGTGAATGGTAACAGGCAAGTTTCAGCAAGCAATCCAGAGTATCATAATCCTGTATTACCATAAGTATCGGAAACAATTGTCGCTTATTTAATGTAGTCTAACAAAAATTTATCCGTACCATGCAGAAGTATCACATATATGGTTTACACTTTTTCAAACGAATATCACCAACTACTCTACACTTTTTCAAGCGAATCGAATGTGTATCCTACAGAAATTATCTGATTCTATGACCGATTTTCTACTCTCAAGCACCCTCTTGGAAAGAAAAACATACCGCACACCACAGAAATCCAAAGAAAACTACTACCTTTGTATTCAACAAGCGTTCTGTAACATACCTACGAAAACGCCCTATCACTCAACACATTGTATCTGATAGCGGACATTCCACAAAAGGACTGAAAAGAGGCGGTACAAGACGTATATGCAAAACGATGATAGACAACGGCTTGCATTTGTCCCCATTTTCTGTGAACTTGTCAGAAGTGAGGGTGTACCGATTAAGATGAATTGTCACTGATAATCAGTGATGTGAATATGTTGCATCGGAAAGTAGCCGGCGGCGGCAGACAAGTTGCAATAAGTGTCGGCGAGCAGTGAATTCAGATTATTTTATATGAGGGGTAGCTTCCAAATAAAATCAACTTATCATATAATGGGCGATATGGCCATTATATGATAAGTTGATGAAGGGATGATCTGCTGATTGATGCACGCCTTTGTAAGAGTGCCGCGGAAGGGTTATCTGTGGGCGGCTTTCGCCAGCTCTCCGAGGAACCACGTCATTGAGGCCGTTCCGTCCATCGTAGGCTCGTTGGTGCTGTAGTCGCAATAGTCGTCGTGATAGACCGCCGCGCCGCCTTGAAACTTGGCATATCCGTCGTCGTGGCTCAGCACCACGCCGCGCAACGACTTGAAGATGGCAGTGTAGACAGGGCCGTCGACAAGTCCGCCGGTGATTTTATAGTCGTGTCCGTGACTTATCATTGAGTGCGGGTCGCGCGGATAGTCGCCATTCTCTGGCAGTCCCACGACCATACATTTACCCCACGGATTCACACCGAAGAGCCAGTCGCGCATGGCTGTCTCGATTTCTTGGAACTGGCAGTCGCCCGATAGCTTGCGGTAGAGCATCGCCTGCGTCACAAATGCCACTGTAAGGTTGTTGCTGCACCAGATGAAAGGGATGCCGTGTTTGAAGGCAGGATTGACATCGGCGGCTCTGTCTGCCACGCGCTGCAGTCCGCACCGCATGTTGCGCAGTGCCTCGGCGCGCTGTCGCTCGTTGCCGTGCATTGCAACCAATGCGTGTCCGATGTTGACAAACGGATACCATTGATAGTGTCGGGCGCTGTCGGCACCCATCCACGGAGTCACGGGTTCCTGGCGTTCCCAATCAACCGCCTCCGTCATCATCTTTTCCGAGCCAGAGCAAGCCGCTATTGTCGCCGCCGCCAGCTCAAGGTCGTCGGTCCAGTTGTCCTCCTCATAGAAATAAGGCGACACGGTGCATACCGTCTGGCAGTTGCCCGGGTTTGCCTTCGCCACATCGTATGCCACGCCCGACTTTCTAAGCAGCGTAGAGGCAAAAGCAGGGTCGAGCGTTTCAAACACCTTTGCGCCGAGAGCGAACGACGAGCTGAATTTCGCCACCGAAGAAGCCAGTCCGCGGCTGCGGTTCTTGTATTCTCTCAGTCCCGCCGGGCTACCGATGCACGGGTATACAGGTCGGTCTTTCCCCGCACCCCATCCATAGTCGGCCATCTGTTCGTTGGGCAGTCCTGGCGAGCGGTGGTCGCGGTCGTCGGCAATCTGGTTTAGGAACGTGTTGTCGTCAGGATTCATTTTCAGCATCCATTCCAGACCCCAGCGAGCCTCGTCGAGTATGTCGGGGATTCCGTTTGCACCCTCAGTGCCGTCGGCTTGGAAGTTGTCCGCCCACACCGACGGATTCTGCGAGTAGGCAAACAGCATTTGGTAGACAGCGTTGGCAGAAGTGGTGAGATATTGCAGATAGTCGCTTGCGTCGTGCCATCCACCGCGCACGTCAACGTGTTCACCGTCGCGGTCGCCGCACAGCTGCAGGCGTCCGTCGTATCGGTGGCAGGAGTCGCGCATCAGCGGATTCCATCCGCAGCGTTGCTGCCGCATATAGTTCAGCGGCACCTCCTGTGCGCCGGCATAGGCGTCGTTGGCGATTCGGAAAGATGAGGATTTCGCTCCTGCCGCAGTAATGTAGTATGTGCCAGGAGTCTTTACTTTTGAGAAGTCGAGCCGTGCCGTCTGAGCGAAGCCAGCAAACTCGCCCGTAGGTTTCACCGAGTGCATCACGGTCTTCTTTCCGGAGTCGGCGTTGACCACGCAGAACGAGGTCGGGGCGTCGCCGTGTTCCATCATAATCACGGCAACTTTCACGTCGTCGACAAGGTATCCGATTTGGTTCACACGCAGATAATTTGCGGCATTGCAGTGGATAGCCGCGGCAATCATTAGGAGCAGAAAGGTTTTGATTCGGTTCATAATGTCAGGATGTGGTGATGATGAAAAGCAAAAAGGCGGCTGTCATGACAGCCACCTTTTCTATAAATTGTTGTAACGCTCAGATTAGAGGTTTGCTACGTTGTAGTTTGCAAACTCTTTGTCGATGGCAGCGCGGTCCTTGATAGAAGCATCAAGAGCGGCAGCCTTGCGGAGGTTTGCGTATACAGCCTGTTCGTTGTTAGTGCGGGCAGCAACGACAGCCATCATATAGTAAGTAGTAGCGTTAGGAGCCTTTACAGCCTCGAGAGTGCTTTGAGCGGCGCTGTAGTCCTTGTTGAGGATTTGAGCGAGAGCCGCGTTGTTCGACTTGCTGTCGCCGAAAGCTTTGGCAGCAGTCTGGTAGTCACCCTGGCGGAGGTAGTAAACACCCATAGCCTCGTTGATACCTTCAGCGTTAGCAGCGCTACCGAAAGCTTCGCGAGCACCGTTGTAGTCCTTGTTCATCATCTTGATAAGACCAAGGTTCATCTTAGCCTCGTCGCTGTTAGGGTTGAGAGAAGCAGCCTTCTCGAAGTTAGCCTTAGCATCGTTGTAGTTGCCCTTTACATACTGAGCCATACCGAGGTTGTTGTAAGCGCGGTAGTCATTAGGATATTGCTTAACGGCAGTTTTGTAGATGTCTTCTTTCTCGTTAACGTTGTCAGTCTTAGTGGCAGCGTAAAGGAGCTCGTCGATAGAGAGTTGAGTAGGATCTGCTTTGTACTGAGCTGCGATTTCCTCGTCGCTGCGACCGATAGTGTTGATCGAAGCAGAGATGCGAGAGTAGCGGAGTTGCGGAAGGATTTCTTTAGCCAACTGATCGAATACAGAAGAGAGGTTGCGGATTTCTTTCTCACGCTGTTCAGGGTCGCTGTACATAGAGAGAACGCTGAGGATAAGGTCTTTATCCTGGATGTTGCTCTCGGAAACGAGTTTCTGGAAACCGTCCCAGTCCTGAGCAGTGAACTCAGACGTGATGTCGCCGTAGTTGTCAACTTTTTCTTTCTTGAGGTTCTTGTTCAAGTAGTCAACAGTAGAGTGCTCTCGTTTTTCAGACAATTTGGCGTTGAATTTCACACCACCTTCAGGAGAAGCGAAAGAAGAAACGTGGATGCCTTCAATTTCTTTGTTGTCAGCTTTAGAAGCCTCGGCAACAGTTTCGTTGAAGTTAGAAACGCTTGTGCCTTTCTTCAACTCAGAAGCGCGAACGTTGGCCTGGTTGATAAGGAACATAAGGTTAGCGTCGCAGATTTCGTTGATTACGCGCTGATATTTGTCGGCAGCAGCAGAAGGAGTGACAGTAGTAGCGTCAGCCAAAGTAGAAGTGGCTACAACGCCTTCGCCAACTTTCACAGCAGGGAGAGTGTAGACTTTCTTGCCTTGAACCACGTTGAAGTCAAGGTAGAGGTCGCTCTTCATCATCTCCGGAGTGTAGACAAAGTTTACAGGGATTGTCACTGTACCGCCTTCTTTGTAGTTGATAACAGGATTGTTGCCCTTAACCTTCTCGCCCTGGAAAGTGTAAGACTGAGAAGTGGCCTTGTTGTCCATACCATAAGAAAGGTAAGGAGTTACAGTAACCTCGGCGTTCTTTTTGAAGAACTTTTGAGGAACATTGGCAGTTACTGTGCCAGGAACGTTGTCGCCCACAACTTCGAGTGGGTTAGGGTTGGTGGTGAAATGCTCGGCAGCGAAGTCCTGCATTTTCTTGTTACATCCAGTCAATGCAACAGCACCGACCAATACATACAAACTGATTTTTTTGTTCATAGTTATTGATGATTTTGAATTTGTATATTCTTTCTGCAAATATACGTTTGTTTTTTGATAAAGCCTTATTTTTTTTCCAAATAAAAAAAAATTTCTCATTTTTTTATATGTAGACAACAATAAGACGATGAAAAAAGTTTGTTTTTTGTCTCTTTTTTGCGACAGATTGTATTTTTGTGGGTGTATTTTTGCCCAAAAAAGAAAACTATGGAAAACACAGAGAATACAAGCCAAGCCATGCACCTGCTTGCCGAAGCACACAGGGCATGGGAGCGGATGCGTCCGCTGAGAGAAAAACGCGAGCGCAACAAGAATTTCACCTATGGCAACCAGTGGTGCGACATGATGACCGACGAGCACGGTCGGCGCGTCAGCGAGTGGCAGCATCTGCGCGACAACGGCAAAGATCCGCTGACCAACAATCTTATCCGCCAGCTGGTCAAGAGCGTGGTGGGGCGGTTCCGCAGCCGTCTCGCCGCCGAACCCGCACCTGCGGAGCCTTTGCTCGGCAACCTTGTGGGCGAGCTCGACAGTCGTCTGATGGAAGAATTTCTCATCTCCGGGTGCTGCTTCCAGCGCATTGACTTCGGCGAGGAAGGACGGGTTGCGCTCAGCAACGTGTCGCCGTCGCAGATGCTGTTCCGCGGCGGCGACGACCCCCGCTGCCGCGACTTCGACCTTGTCGGTCAGCTGCACGACATGCCGCTTGCCACTCTTGTTGAGCGGCTCAGCGACGGCAGTCGCACCCGCGCCCTCGACATCTGCCGCCACTATCAGACACAGCCCGACGCCGTAGATTCAGGCACCGCCGACTTCTTCCGCAGCGGCAAGCCCGGGCGAGTGCGCGTGGTTGAGCTGTGGCGGCGCGAGAGCCGGGAGGGCTACGACTGCCACAACCGGCGCACCGGCGAATGGTTTTTCCAGCCCGGCACACCCGAAGAGCCTGTCCACGACCCCGACATCGACCGCCGCTGGGAGCTGCGCCACGTTTGGCGATGCTATTGGCTCAGCCCCGACGGCGCCGTCCTCAGCCAGTACGACAGTCCCTACGGCCACGGCAGCCACCCCTTCGCGTTGAAGCTCTATCCGCTGACCGACGGCGAGGTGCATTCGATGGTTGAGGACGTAATCGACCAGCAGAAATACGTCAACCGCCTCGTCACCCTTGTAGACCACGTGATGGGCGCCAGCGCGAAAGGCGTGCTCCTCTATCCCGACAATATCCTTCCCGAAGGCTTCACATGGAACGACCTCCGCTATGCTTGGTCGAAGCCCAACGGCATAGTCCCCTACCATCCCCGCGGCGGCAACGACCGTCCGGAGCAAGTGAGCGGCAACGCCACCAACATAGGCGCCTACGAGATGGTCAATCTTCAGATGCGCTTGTTTGAGCAGATAAGCGGTGTCAGCGGCGCCCTTCAAGGACAGGCATCCGCCGGCACCACCGGCGCCCAGCTCTACGAAAGTCAGGTCAGCAACTCCACCATCGCCCTCGGCGACATCTTTGAAACCTTCGACAGTTTCCGCCGCGAGCGCGACCGCAAAGCGGCAAAAGTGAGATGCGTAAAAAAATTATAGAATAATTTCCATATTCGGTTAATAAAAGGTAACTTTGCACGGGGAACTATGCCCCGTGCATTTTGGATTAAAACTATAAACTTAATTAATAACTAAATTTTCAGAACTACTATGTGGTTAACAAATTCATCCTTAGGAAGAAAAGTGGTTATGTCGGTAACCGGTCTTTTCCTGCTCCTATTTGTAACCTTTCACGTATTAATGAACACAGTAGCCCTGATATCTCCGGACGCATACAACATGGTCTGCGAGTTCTTGGGTGCTAATTGGTACGCATTGGTCGCTACAGCGATTCTTGCCGCCGGCTTCATTGTACACATTATTTATGCATTCTGGCTTACGATGCAGAACCGCAAGGCGCGCGGCAACGACCGCTACGCGGTAACAACAAAGCCAGCAAGCGTAGAGTGGGCGTCGCAGAACATGCTCGTGCTCGGTATCGTAATCGTAGCCTTCATGATTGTGCACTTCGCTCAATTCTGGGCAAAGATGCAGTTTGTAGAGGTATGCCATCAGTTGGGCGCAAGCTGTGGTGACGGCAGCGCAGTTCTTTTGGCAGCCGACGGTATGCACCACATCAAGAACGCTTTCGGCCAGATGTGGACATTGCCAGTTTACGTCATCGGACTTGTGGCACTTTGGTTCCACATGACTCACGGCTTCTGGAGCGCGTTCCAGTCGCTCGGCACAACCAACAACGTTTGGATTCCACGTTTCAAAACACTTGGCAACTGGTGGGCGACAATCGTAATCGGATTGTTCTTGATTCAAGCCGTAGTATTCACAGTTCAGTTTGCTCTTTAATTCACTTCAAACTAATTGAGACATGTCAGAAAAAATTATTGATAGCACAAGCATAATGAGCCAATACGCCGTTTATTCGGACGAGAAAGTTGACTCTAAAATTCCTGAAGGACCAGTTGCTGAGAAGTGGACAAACTTCAAGGCACATCAGAAACTCGTGAACCCAGCCAACAAGCGTCACCTCGACATCATCGTTGTAGGAACAGGCCTTGCAGGAGCGTCGGCAGCGTCGACACTCGGCGAAATGGGCTTCAACGTGTTGAACTTCTGTATCCAGGACTCTCCACGCCGCGCGCACTCAATCGCCGCGCAGGGTGGTATCAACGCAGCGAAAAACTATCAGAACGACGGTGACTCCGTTTACCGTTTGTTCTACGACACAGTCAAGGGTGGAGACTTCCGCTCGCGCGAAGCCAACGTATACCGCTTGGCAGAAGTGTCAAACAACATCATCGACCAGTGCGTTGCACAGGGCGTGCCATTCGCGCGTGAATACGGAGGCTTGCTCGCCAACCGTTCTTTCGGTGGCGCCCAGGTGTCACGTACGTTCTACGCTAAAGGTCAGACAGGCCAGCAGCTCCTTCTCGGCGCATATTCTTCATTGAACCGTCAGATCAACAAGGGCACAGTGAAGAGCTACGTACGCCGCGAGATGCTCGACTTGGTAGTTGTAGACGGCCGCGCACGCGGTATCATCGTGCGCAACCTTATCACCGGTGAGATTGAGCGCTACGCCGCACACGCAGTTGTGGTTGCGACAGGCGGTTACGGCCGCGTGTTCTTCCTGTCGACCAACGCTATGGGTTGCAACGGTTCTGTTGCAGTGCAGTGCTACAAGCACGGTGCATACTTGTCAAACCTCTGCTTCACGCAGATTCACCCGACATGTATTCCAAAGCACGGCGAGAACCAGTCGAAACTTACCCTTATGTCAGAGTCGTTGCGTAACGACGGCCGCATCTGGGTTCCGAAGAAGAAAGAAGATGCCGAGGCAATCCGCGCCGGCAAGCTCAAACCGACAGAAATCAAGGAAGAAGACCGCGACTACTACTTGGAGCGCCGCTATCCGGCATTCGGTAACCTTTGTCCTCGCGACATCGCCAGCCGTGCAGCCAAAGAGCGTTGCGACGCAGGCTACGGCGTAGGAACAGGCAATGCCGTTTACTTGGACTTCTCCGACGCAATCAACCGTTTGGGCGAGGATGTCATCGCAGCCCGCTATGGCAACTTGTTCCAGATGTATGAGATGATTACCGACGACAACCCATACAAGACACCGATGATGATCTTCCCGGCATCGCACTACACAATGGGCGGTATCTGGGTAGACTACGAGCTCCAGACATCAGTCAAGGGCTTGTTTGCAATCGGTGAGGCAAACTTCTCCGACCACGGCGGTAACCGCCTCGGAGCTTCTGCGTTGATGCAGGGCTTGGCCGACGGTTATTTCGTATTGCCTTACACAATGCAGAACTATCTCTCTGACCAGATTAAGGTTAAACACCCGGGAGCCGACGCCCCTGAGTTTGTTGAGGCAGAGAAAAAGGTTCGCGCACGCATCGAGCGATTGATGAACATCAAGGGCAAACGTTCAGCCGACTCAATCCACAAGGAACTCGGCTTGATTATGTGGAACCTTGTAGGTATGGGACGTACGGCAGAAGGCTTGATCAAGGCAATCGAGCAAATCGACAACTTGAAGAAAGAATTCGACACCAACTTGTTTGTACCAGGCGAGGCAGACACACTCAACGTAGAGCTTGAAAAGGCACTCCGTCTTGAGGACTTCTTCACTATCGGCCGCCTTATGGCTATCGACGCGCTCCACCGCAACGAGTCGTGCGGCGCACACTTCCGCGAGGAGTATCAGACAGAGGATGGCGAGGCACAGCGCCGCGACGACCAGTATATGTATGTAAGCTGCTGGAAGTATGCCGGCGAGGGCGAAAAGCCAATCTTGCTGAAAGAACCGCTCAACTACGAGGCAATCAAGGTTCAAACACGTAACTATAAGTCATAACAACCCGCCTTTAGGCATTAATATTTTAGCTAATTATGGAACAGACAATCAACATAAAGTTAAAAATCTGGCGTCAACGCGGTCCTAAAGAGCCGGGTCAATTCGTCGATTATTCACTTGACAATGTGCCGACCAACATCAGCTTCCTTGAGATGCTCGACATGCTCAACGAGCAGCTCGTGGAGAAGGGCGAGGAGCCTGTAGTGTTCGACAACGACTGCCGCGAGGGAATCTGCGGTATGTGCTCACTCTACATCAACGGTAATCCTCACGGACCTGTTGGCAGCATCACTACTTGCCAGTTGCACATGCGTAAGTTTAACGACGGCGACACTATCACTATCGAGCCATGGCGCTCGCACGCATTCCCCGTAATCCGTGACTTGATGGTAGACCGCTCGGCTTACGACAAAATCCAGCAGGCTGGTGGCTACGTATCGTTCAATACGGGCGGAGCCGGCGATGCCAACGCAATTCCTATCTCCAAAGAGGCAGCCGACGAGGCAATGGACTCTGCTACCTGCATCGGTTGCGGTGCCTGCGTGGCAGCTTGCAAGAACGGTTCGGCTATGCTGTTTGTTTCAGCGAAGGTCAGCCAGTTCGCACTTCTTCCACAGGGTAAGGTCGAGGCCGCACGCCGCGTCCGCGCTATGGTGAGCAAGATGGACGAGCTCGGTTTCGGTAACTGTACAAATACTGGCGCTTGCGCCGCTCAGTGTCCGAAAAACATTTCGCTGAGCAACATTGCACGTATGAACCGTGAATATCTGAAGATGAAGTTAAAAGACTAATCTACCAGAATAATTTATTGTTAGAGAAGGGATGCCTCGCCTTGCGGCGGAGCATCCTTTCTTTTTATGCGATGCTTCTTTCAGCGGCGGCGCTCCGCGGCGCATGTGCGTCGGTGCGTGTACCCCCGACGCTGTCGGG
>OGXG01000106.1_pt1 | contig 45396 bp, 71 predicted proteins | sample 1576251 | NCBI WGS metagenome assembly OGXG01 (sample SAMEA3541533, study PRJEB24748) | human gut metagenome | biome: human gut; feature: human-associated habitat; material: faeces | place: China | collected 2012
TCCATTGTATAATACATCAGCGATTGGATAATACTTCAGAAATTCGCTGCTTCGTGTTTTTATCGGATTTTCTTTTGCATATTTCTCTACTGCTTCTACAGCTTTATTTGGAACACATGATTCAAATTGAAAATTGGCAATACATATTTCGTCTTCTTCTGTTAAAGCTGGACATCCTTGACAAAAAGCATGTTTTTGATTTTCTACTCCATATTGCGCACACATTTTTTTGAGATATTTAATAAATTCCAAAGCATCCATTCTATTTATTCTCCATTCTTTTAAGAATATCAGTTGTTATTTTTTCCAAATTATATAAGACACTTGAAATATACGATAATGAACAACAAATACAAAATGCTATAAATACTAAAAGTATGAGTATTATAAAAAGTAAAACAATAATTGCATCCATTCTGTTTATTCCTTCCTCATAAATGTAGTATAAACTACTTTTTTACGATTTTTGTCTAAATCACATTGCCATGATTTATTGCATTTCTTGCAATGAAGTTGATACATAATTTCTACTCTATCTGCTGGCAATGTGAATATATCTGAGAGATTACCAGTTTCATCTACTTCATATTCGAAGTAATTACAAAAATGAGACCGCATCGTTAATTGTGTTCCATAAATTGGGCATTTATTGATTTCCATTCTGTTTACCTCTCAATATGAAATATTTATTTCTTTACCATTTAACGTTGAATAGATTATATTAGAAACGGTAAAGCTATCCATTAAAAATGCTGCACAATCGACTCCATATGATTCTTTTACGCATTTTGTAAGATTATCGAGGCTTTTATCTATTTTATAATCATTAGCTTGATATTTATTATCTATTGCATTAACATATAGAAAAACCATATAACAACCAGATTCTTCATCATACCCACATTCGAGAAGATTTGTTCCAAGATTTTCCCACATTAAATCGTTGATTTCTTTTACTGTTTCAACATCTGGTTCAATGTTTGTTTCTACTTGTTCAACTTCATTTTGTTTATCTTCTATTTGATTGATAGCTCCAACATTAGGATTATTTGCATCATCATGTTCTTTTGTTATCGAACTAGCAATCATCAAAATAAGAACGATTATTACTGCGATTCCAAAAACTTTCAATATTCTGTTTTTCATTTCTGTTTGCTCCTTTTCTGTTTAGGTTTAAATTCTGTGCATTTCCTTTCTATTTCTATTCCCTTATCGGTCATAGCATACCATTTGATAGGACAATGATGTTTGTATTTAGTTGAGAATTCATCTTTTATTAAGTTTCTGCATCTTTTACAGCAGATTGCTCCCATCTAAATCCAACTCCATTTGCTGTATTCATCATTGTTTTAATGACATCTTTTTTTATTGATTCTTCATCAAGAGTTTTTATGATAACTCTTTGACTTCCTGTTGATGCTTGACAGCTGAAAATATTATTTTCTTTCCATCTGTAAAACATACAACATAAATTTTTCTTATATATGATTTTGAGTATTTTAATGATGATTTCCATATTTATTGTATTTTTCTATTACAGCTATATCGTGTTCTGCTGATTTCTTTTTGTTTTCCATCCACGTAGGTGTATCTTCATCTCTTGCGGCTTTAAGCAATACCAGAAGTTTTTCTTTTATTTCATCTGCATGCTGTAAATTAAGCTTCTCATACGGAATTTCAAAACTGCATCGAGAGAAGTTTTTTGACGCCATTACAACAATCTTTTCATTTTGCTTTGTTCCATATATAGATAAATATATTCCATTCTTAAAGACGAATGCAAGAATCTTAAGAAATATCTTCATCTTTCTTTACCTCGTCGGAATATTTGTATCGATATGGAATAGGATTCTTCATTTCAAAACCGCATGACGGACAAAAATTCCACTTCATGTCTGAGATAGCTTTACAGTTTGAACAATGAGGAAGATATACTTCTTGTTTTCCTCTATAACTTGGTGAAATCCATTTAGCTTCCATAATTCCTCCACTTTACTACGACCGCCAGGATTAAACAGGTTGAATTTTAATATATACCTTGATAATTTATATTAGTTATATATTCTAATTCAACCTGGTTTATCCTAGCTGTTCTGATGTTATTTCAGGAGCAATACTCCGAATATAAATATGCCCATAACTATGAATGCCAAAAGAACAGTAAAGAGTTCTTTTATAAATTCGATTTTATCATTTGTAGATGTAGTCTTTTTCAATGTCCTTTCTCCTCTCTTTATCCTCTCGGATTTTCTGTTTAAGATTTGAGCATCCATATGAACAAACCTTTCTATTTCTTTTTCCTTCTATATCTACTGTGTATTTCCAACCTGTTCTCGGATAAAAGTATTTACCACATATTGGGCATTCAATCATCTTTAACATTGGAACTTTTGAGCCTCCTCATATTCACCTCTATCATAATGGAACCAATAAAGACGATACTTAATATCTTCTCTAATGTTTTCCTTTTCCTCTACAGGAAGTTTATAATAAGAACAGCAAAAATCTACCGCTTCATCAGTAGTATCGAATTCAGTTAAGAAATCTTCTTGACAATTAGAATGATAGAATTTCAAGTCAGATATAAAATCTTTGGCGTAACAAACACTAACGCCACATTCATCATCAGAATGCCATCTGTAAAGAACGTATTTTTTCATATCTGGTTACCTCATTTCTATTACTCTTTCTAAATTGGTGTCCTCTGCATCTTCCGGGCTTGGAACCGGCTATGGCTGCATTACACCGGGCGGTTTTACTACCGCCCATCAGCTTTAGTCATCAACGTAGATTACGCTATAAAAAGTGCATCCTTCGTGCTGTTCAATCAGCCACGCTTCAAGCTCATACTGACGTTCACACTCTGCTTGATAGTTCCCGTCTTCGTAGTAAGGGAAGTTCTTTTCAATTCTCGTTCCGTCCGCATATTCAGCAACTGCATTCCACATATTAGTTCTCCTTCTGTTTGTAAATCTGGTTTGTGGTTATCTTCTTTCCACAATCTTATTCTACCATATTCTAATGCGTTTGTAAATAGGTTTTTTGCAAGTTTTTGATATTTTTTTTAAGAATTTTCTTCTTCTACCCAGATTTCTTTAGCTTTAGAAGAAAGTGCAGCAATGAAACCATCGTCTTTGTCATCTTCCTGCTTAAATCCCTGAGCTTTTTTCTTCATCTCAAGTTCTTCCTTCATAAGCTTAAGTTTCTGCTCTTCAACTCGTTGTTTCCAGTCTTTGGGCATATAATCGACATATTTAATGAGATTGTCCAAAGCCTTCATCTTATCGTGAAGTTCGATTGAAATACCATCGCGACCAGATTTAATGCTTTTAACGAGCTGACCGTCCATTTCGTTTGCTGGTTTAAGAGAAATTGAATGAGGATAAATATTGACGAAATCTGTAATGTCAGAAAAAGCAATTCTTGCCCATTCATCAATAATATCTCCTGCAGCAATCATCTGACGGTTAATGATTCTAACCTTAAGCCATGCAATATAAATTCTGCATTGCTCATTATTTTTCAAACCCATATAACCAGAAGCTGTACTGTCAACATTATATCCAGCTTTTATTGCTGCAATTTTAGCATTTTGATTTGTGAGATAATACTCACAAAATCTCTGCTGTTTTTCATTAAGTCTACCAACAGCTTCTTTTCTTTTCATCTTAAGAAGCTCTTCTTCGGTATATGTAACCCACTTAGGTTTGTAACCAGCCATTTCTTTGCACCTCATAATTTATTTTATTGCTGTTTGTGGGTTAAATAACCTATATTTTGTATCTGATTCATTATGCCAGTTTTGCCCACCAGCTCCGAAGAACTGATGAGCAATACTGAAACAATGAATTTAATTGTTAGAATCAATCCTCGTCGTCATCATCCAGATCGAAATCATCATCGTCATCATCATCGTCAACGACTACGGGCTTCTTCTTCTTCTCTTCCTTCTTGGGAGTCTTCTTAGCATGCTTCTCTTCCTTCTTAGCCTTCTTCTCCTTCTTCTTCGGAGCCTCAGTCTCTACCTCGACCTCTTCCTCGTCATCAGAAGAATTCTTGAAAGCAGCTTCCAGCTTACGAATTGTAATGTACTCAGGAAGTGTAGCCATAACCTCAACTACAGCAGAATTACAACGAGCAAGCTTGTTAGAAATAACAGGGAAGCGACGACCAATATCAGCAATTGCCTCAATGTCAGTACCCTCAACGATTACCTTTGCTGCCTCTGCAGCGGTCCAATTCTTAGCCATTTTGTTTGTTCTCCTTTGTTTGTTTAATAATTTGTTTGAATTTTATTCGTTTTCATCTTGCTGCTGAATAGCTACTACATTGAAAGCTGTTTCTTCAGCAAGAAGGGAAACCATGTTTTGAATGACTGCATAATCCTTAGTTGAAGCGAACTTCATCTTCGTTTCTGCATTTTTGGTAAACTCAATTTTATCAATTGTAAATTCACCAAGATTTGTGGGTTTTTCTCCATCAGCAAAAATACCAAGCTTAAGAGGTTTACCGATCATTGCGAGAAATTTTACAGTGTTACTCATTTCATTTGAGGAAAACGTCATCTTCAAATCAAGAGTACCGTTTGCTTTGATTGAATGTCCAGCATAAAATCCTGTTGCTGAAACCTTTACTTTTGCCACTGTTTACTCCTTTCTTTGTAAAACTCTTCTCTTGAGTTTACATCTGATTGAATTTTTGTTTGTTTTGTTTTGATTTTCTTTGGCTTGACTTTTTCATGAAAGTCGCTGAATACACAAAGCTCTTTTTGATTTGTGAGAATATTTACAAAGTTCTGTATATCTTCAGCATTAAGCGTAAAATAGATTTTGCCGTCTTCAAGAAACTGAGTAATGAAAATAGGAACCTTATGTTCAACCGAAGCATGATACTCAAGTTTGTCAATATCAAGTCTATCAAGCCGATAAGAGTTAGCATCTGTACTTTTCAGCTGACACATAAAGTTTTCCGAAGTTCCATCCTCCTTCGCAATCCACGAAGAACCTGAACCTGAGACGGGTTTGAAACCAAGCGACTTGAGAAGTTCCTTTTCGTTTTTGAAGTAGAACTTACCAGTCCTCATGATTGACCTCGTTACCGTCATAACCATATTTCGCCATGGCTTGACGAATCAGTTCAACAAATTGCTCATGGGACATCCGAATGAAGTTCTCAACTCTGCAACAGGAAAGCATGATTTGCGCCTGAGTGGGTTTTGAGACCAAGTCCATATGTCTTAGTTCTTCATCTACAAAATCAACCAGAACCATGGTGTTGCTTCTCTCGTCACATTCAAACATTTTACTTCCTCCTCTGTTTGTATCTCTGGTCTTCCCTACGTGAACATTATATCACAAACATTTGGATTTGTAAATAGCTTTTTGAAAAGTTTTTTGAAAATATTTTTGAGGTCATCCTGAAGGGAAGAGGAGGGAGAGGAAGGGGGGTATAGGGGGATAGAGAGAGTAGAGTAGGGAAGCTTATAATATACACTATATATACATAAGCTATATATTAGTGTAATACAGAGTAGATATAACAGAATATAGAGTAGAGTAACCGATACACTATATTTATTAAGTTTATATCATTTGTATATACAGAATAAATATACAGATAACATTATTGTTATTCTTCTCTATGTAAATATATCTTTTCTACAGGTAAAAAGCCATATAAAGATATATTAGCACTATCTGCAGCATCATCGTTATAACCGATAAACCTATTATTATATCCTGTTATTCTTATTTGTTCTTCAAAACCTAAATCTATTACATGTCTTACAGAAGCTATCTTTTGTGGATTATCACACCCATCAAGAGGTTCGCAACTCGGTTTACTACTTCCTAATACAGCTGATTTCCAGGCTCTTGTGTCAACAGAATATGTTTTTACGCCTTTCCAATAAGCTGTATCTACAATAGCAGAAACTAAACCTGCAGTAGTTGTCATATAATTCTGAGAAAGAACAACTGTTTGAGTAAACATTCGAATTCGTTCAACTATAACAATAATCTTTTGCGGTTGATACTGTTTCAAACATTTGTCTAAACAGAAATCCAATTTATCACATACAGCTTTTCGTTTTTCTGTCTTAGATTTTAGTCCTTTGAAATCAACTGAAGTGATAAATTTTATCTTTCCTCTTTGTGAAACTGTAATACCTGTTCGAGTGTAAGATTGATCGATTCCTATAACGCAGAGTGGTGTACGCCATTCTTTTTTCCAGATATTTCTTTTATCAGCTCCCCGCTTTGCCACTTTTCAGCTTCACCCTTCCCATACCAATTTCAAAGCATGCATCTCTCATGCTGCACTCGATAGCTTTTTTCGTGTCACAGTTTTTACATTTTCTATCAGGAAGCGTACCGTCATCGAGGAATTCTTTTTTACAAACCTGAATTTCTTTAAGTCTGTCAACAAATGGTCTAACTTTTTCTTTGTCAAACTTTACAGGGAAACATTTAATTTCTGATGTGTTTTTGTTATATGCGAGAACAAAACCATTTGGATTTTTCTGAAGCCACATATAAAACATAACTTGTTTTTCACCAGACGGATGTCCTGTAGCTTTTTCCCAAGCAAAAGAATTCATTGATTTAACATCACAAATCCAATCTTTATTCAACAAATGAACATTTGCATCAATTGTGTAACTCAGATCGTATTTATCAACATATCTCGTTACTTCTGAATCTATCATAACTCCAGTTTTGCGAAATACATCATAAACCTCTTCGTGGATTGTGTTTCCATGATGAAAAATTTTACGTGTTTTAACAGGAAGTTCTTCCCCCTGATTCATCTTAAAAAACAGAGATAGAACCTGCTGTCTCAAGCAAAATTGCTCATCACTGGCAATGATAGCTGAAGCATGAAGTCCGTATCTTTCTTCCCTTTGGCCTTCAGCCTCCATGTATAAATTATCAATTTTCTGTCTGAGCATTTCGCCTTGTATACTTTTACCAAAGTTTTGCCCTAAAGTCTTCTTAAAGTTTGTCACATTTTCACAACCTTTCTTTAGAGAAGCAAGGATATATCCAGAAAGCATTTTAATATTAAAATGTTAAATTATATTAGATGATATATAAAATGTCTCTGAGATATATCCTTGCTGTTCTGATTTAATCCTGGTCATCATCTTGAACTTTGCCTTTACGAGACCTATTTGCCTTCATAATTTCTTGACGAGCAGTTTGAAGGTCACCAAATGAAGTGAAGCCTCTATCGAACAAAAGAGGTATCTCACATTCAAGGTAGGGATTAGATACTTTACTCTTTACAACTCTGCATTTCATTATCATTCCTATCTTTTCATTAGCAGCAGAATTAGCAGGATTCTTATTAGGAACTTCTACCCAAGCACGTCTTGCTACTTTAATTCTAATAGAAGAATAGAATCTAATAGCTCTACCTCCTGGTGTCGTATCTTTATCACCGAAAGCCATAACAGCTCCAATGTTATCTCGTACTTGATTGATAAGAATAAGTGTTGTTCCTGTCATTTCACATGTTCTAACGATAGTAGGAAGCATTTTAGCAAATAATGCAGCTACACCACCAAGACGTAATTGATTTTGTGCATCTTTCTCAAGCTTTTCAATATCCTCTCTTGGCTGAGTAGCAGGAACAGAATCAAGAATAATAAGTGGTATACCTGCTTTAGCAAACTTAAGAATCTGATTCAATGCCTGTTCACCATAATCAGGTTGATATACTAAGAAGTTCTCTTTAGTGTTCCCCATTTGTAAAGCACGTTCAGTATCAAATGTACCTTCTGTAGGAATATAAAGAGCTTTTTCTACGAGGTGAGCCAACCACAAAGCAAGTGTAGTTTTACCAGCAGATTCAGCACCAAAGATTTCTATAATTCTACCTTGAGGAATTCCACCGCCAATAGCATTATCAAGGTCTTCAATTCCTGTGCTCCAACGAGGTATTATTCTTGCAGAGTTCTTAGAACCGAGTTTGTAAACAGAACCTTTGCCTTCTTTTTTCTCAAGGTCTGCGCATAATTCATTAATAGCTTTAAGGTCCATTATAAGCTCCTTCCATACAATGAAACATTATATTTCTCTACTCTAGAAAGCCAACGTTTCTGATTGAAATCCAAAGCACCTTCTTTTTCCAAAGCAGCTACTGTCTTTATATTAGCTATCTTTGTGACTTCACATCTATCGCAGAAATCTTTGTAATTCTTAAACTTACCATTCTTCTCACGTTCTTCTACGATTTTAGCAGCAGCTTTTTCACCGATACCTTTAATAGTAGAAAGTCCTTTTTGAATGACTAAATCTCCATCATATTCTACGAGACCATATTCAATTGGACCATTTACATGAGGAAGAAGAATAATACATCCATCTTGAACGGCACCGATTTCCTGTTTGATAGTTTTTTCTGCGTTGTTCTCCCATTTAAGAGTTGAATACCAGAATTCCAAAGGGTAATGAACCTTGAAATACATTAGTTCTGCAGAAAGCATTGCATAAGCCACACCATGTCCTCTGTTAAAAGAATACTGAATAAGTGAATTGAACAATGTTTCCATTTCTGATTTGCTCAATCCATATTCTTTAGCACCTTTATAGAATTTCTCTTGCCATTCTTTAAGGTTTTCCTGAGGAATATGCAGATAGTCTGCTTTAACAATCTTATCTGTAGTATCAGGGTCCAGCTGACCAATTTCTTTACATATTGGCATGCCTTGTTCCTGATAGATAAGTGTACCATAAGTCTGTTTAGTGTACTTATACCAGGGAGAAGAAGTGTCAGGAGAAATCTTTGCGTCTCTATATTTCTCGTGCATCTTAAGGGACAAAGGACCAGGTCTATTTACTGAAGTGGCAACTACAATATCTTCAAAGCTATCGATTCCAATTTCTTTAGCAATATCATTTGCCGTAGGAGATTCAAACTGAAATACACTAGCATTACCTTTTTCAAAGCCTTTTAGCATAGCTTTATCTTTGAAAATATCATAGCTGAAATGTACCCCGCACATATCTTCGAGCTCTTTTACTTTATCTGTAGTAGAAAGGCCAAGAACATCAAGCTTAAGAAGCTTAATCATCTCCATATCATGAAGGTCAAATGATGTTCTGTAATTTCCTCCTATTCTACAAAGTCCAGCTTTAGAAACGATGTCACCATCACAAAGAATAACAGAAGAAGCATGTGTTCCAAAGAAGCGAACTTTACCATAAAGCTTTATAAAGTGAATGATAATATCATCATATAGTGAATTGTATTCATCAAATCTCTTGTCATTATAAATAGCGTCATCTACCGTTGATTCATTATCATCACAATATTTTTCAAGGAACTTCTTGATTGCTCCCATTTCAGCTTTATCTTTATAATCAGCTCCACAAACTTTAGCCAAATCCAATATTAGATTCTTTATATTGTAGCAACCATATGTTATTGTTTGAGCACCAGAACCAGGATATTGTTCAATGATGTGCTGAATAACTTTATCTCTATTCTTTTGGGAAAAGTCCATATCAATATCAGGGAATTTCTTTTTGTCTTTTCTCAAGAATCTATCAAAGTTATTTCCAAAGTATATTGGGTCGACTTTAGTAATACCAAGAGCGTAGTTTACCAAAGAGTTGCCAGCAGAACCACGTCCAGGTCCTACAGCGATATCATGAGAACGAGCCCAGTTTACATATTCCTGAACAATCATGAAATAATCCTGAAAGCCATGATGTTTGATTACTGAAAATTCATGCTTAAGACGTTTCATATATTCATCAGAAGTTTTGCCTTCCTCTTTGAGCGTCTTCAAACATTTCTTTTTCATCAATCTAAATGTTTCTTCAGGGTCATTTGTAAATTCTGGCATTTCAGTTTCAAATTCAAACCATTCCCTTGAATCACCAACACGTTTTAAGAAAGTATCATATCCTTTTGTGATGAAGTCAAAATCATCTTTATGATATTTCTTAATTCTCTTATACATGCATTTCTCAGAAGGCATAAATCGTTCTGAATAACCATCACCAAGTGTAGAACCTTTGATTGCATGCATCTTAAGGTAAGTTGGGAAATCTTCCTTTTTAATGAAATGTGAATCTGAAGTAGCAATAACAGGAATATTAAATTCTTTAGCCTTTCTGATGAGTTCATTATTGATGATTATTTGAGAATTCTCAAGTCCTTCAACTTCATTTTCACCTTGAAGTTCAATAGGCTGAATTTCAATAAAGAAGTTTTTACCAAAAATACTAATGAATTTCTTAATAGCTTTATCTGCTTTTTCTTCATTTTGTTTCACCAAAAGTTGTGGTATATAACCACCAATACAAGCTGAAGAGCATACAATTCCTTCAGAATGTTCCTTGAGGTCAGCGAAAGTAAGTTTTGGCTTATAATAATAGTGCTCATCATCGTTAGCAATAGAAGTGAGCCTATTAAGATTTTTCCAACCCTCAAAGCTATTAGCAAACAAGCACAAATGGTAACTGGGTTTGTCATGATTGATTTTAGGCTGAAAGTAAAATTCGCATCCAAGAATAGGAATTATATCTTGCTCTGAGCATGCATTAAAATGTTTAATCAAAGCTGAAATATTTCCATGGTCAGTATTACCAAGCGCAGGGTAACCTAATTCTTTAGCATACTTTGCAGCATCTTTTACTTTTGCCATACCATCAAACAATGAAAATTCAGAGTGATGATGTATATCGTAAAAGCTCATTTATTTCTCCTTATTCGCTGAATTTCTTTTTATAATGATTATAATACTGAGTGAACTTATTAGTAGCACCAGGATTTGTACCATTAAGTTCTGAACGTTTTACATTATAAATAAAATCATTTTCGTTATATTCAATTACATCTGCATTTTCTTCAGGCTTATAAAGGTTAGTGCACTTACCAGTACGAGAAGTAGCAACCCAATGACGAGGAACTTCATCAATATCAATCAAGCCTTTGAAAATGGGCATTGCTGTAATAAGTTCATCATACATCTTATAAGCAAGAACATTGTCTGTTTCTGGCTGAATCTGTCTATCAAATCTCTGATGCAAGAACGATACAAGATTCTTAAAGTCAATGCTCATATAATAGAAGGTTTCCAAACAACGAGGGAGGATATAACGAGCATCCATGATAGAAATCTGTCTGCTATCAATAATGTCGCAATAAAGCTGTTTTGTTTCTTCAACAAGTTTCTTATATCGTTCATACAGTTCAGGAGAATTCTGAATAGCATTAGGGACCAAAGCAGCTTTATGAGTCCACCACTTATCAGCAGAACAGTCAGCAGAGAACGAAGCTGTACGAGTTCTAAGAATATGAGTTACTTCCTGAAGTGAAATGCCCTCAATAAGGAATGTAAACTGCATAGTTTCCAAAGCTGTAGGAAGAGCTTTACCAGCAATGCAGTCTTTAAGATACTGAATTTTCTTATCTTTACTCATATTAGCTGATTCAGCAGGAGTATCAACCCATGTAGCATCAAGGAACATGCTCATATAGTTAATCGCATTTTCCTGATCAGGATGGTCAAGTAGCGTTACCTTGATAGAATCCAAATTGTTCTTAAATACTGTAGTAGGCTTTTCATCAAACCTAACATTCATAGGGAAACCGCATTGTTTAAGATTATTATTTACCGGCATTGTTTATTCCTCCTTTAATCTCTAAGAAAATCTATTACTCGTTCAATTCCATATACTTCAAGCTCTGTAAGCTTTCTGAAACAATCATCAACTCTTTCCCAAGCGCCTTCAAGTATCTTTTCAAACTTCTTATTACCGAGGGAAACCTCAAGCTGTGCATATTGAATAACTGAAATGATGTCTGCCAGTGTAACTACCTCATCACATACCTGACGGTCATGTAAAACAAGGCTGTCGTAAAGCTGCACCAGGGAAGCAAAATGATAGGCGTTGTACTTCGACTCATAATTGGTATAGAATTTCAAGATTGATGGTTCGATCATTTTGACGTTATGTGGAACGTCCGAGATCACAACCTCGTGTATATCATGAATGATAGCTTTCTCGATAATAACTCTTCTCATGTTAGCTGATACTGCAAGTTCATCACAAAGCATCATAGCAAATACAGAAACATAAAAAGAATGTTCAGCTACGTTTTCATCATGAAAGTGCATTTCGTTGTTAAATCGCTTCATAAAGCTCATTCTTTGAAGAATGTCTCTATCTTTTTTAACCAAGTATTCTCCTCTCATTGCACATTCAATCCTTTCTCATTTTTATTGTTGAACGATCCTGTTTTTGCTGCGTCTATCAAATCACTATATTTTGTAAAAATACCAATTCCAGATTTACCAAGCATTACATTAAACGGATTGTCTCCAAGTGTTTCGGCATAGTAAACAACTTCTTTTCCGATACCGTAAGCGTAACCTGCTTCCCAGATTGTTCCAATGTCTTTTTCATCTGTGATTGCCAAGATTCTATGAGATTTCTGAATAGCTTCACAATTCTCTTTGAATATCTTTGTTCTTACTTCGTCTGTTGCGTCAGGTGTAAGAATTCCGTTCTCTCTGGGAGAGTAAACCGTATACATTTCGTTTCTAAGAGCGTTTTTTACTGATTCTTCCCTTTGAATTTGGCTATCTTTAAAGAAAGGTGAAGCGAGATAGAAATCATATTCATAGTAATCGACACACTTAAAAATAAGATTAACATATTCCGATGCATTATACTGAGAAAATTCATATTCAAATTTATTCTTAATCTCAGATTTATCGAAATAATATTCGAACTCATTAGAAAGCTTTTTTACCTGTTCAGGAGTATATTTTAGAAGCATTCTCTTTTTATATTCTTCAAAGTCATTGCCTTTACAGTAAATAAGAACTGAATTGAGTTTACTGATTGCATTATCGATATAATCAATATTACATGCAGTTCCCTGTAGATTTCTAAAAATATTTCCATACGAATATTCTGAGAGATGAAGTCTATCTACTACAACATTTACACCATTTTCAGAAAGATTCTGAAGAAACGTAAGAGTTGTATCGAGCCTTGATTCCATTCCTATACGATTGTGTTTATTGATTCGATTGAAATCCTTGAAATAAACGAATCCACGTTTTTCAAATTCTTTACAAAGAGTAGTTTTACCAGTCCTTTCGAGTCCTTCTACTACAACGATTAGTCCTTTCATAGCCGCCTCCCTAAGTATTTTTTAATTAAATCTGCGTGTTGTGATAGTTTGTTAAAACAAATAAGAACACAGCCTGTATTGCTGTCACCAATTATTACTTCTTCTTTGGTTGCATAATAGATAGCAGCTGCTTCTTTTATTGCATCTTCTTTGCAGCTAAAGCTCCTATAAGAATGACCATTATTTCTCGAGTAATAATTAGTTTCAACGTAATACATAACTGTGTTCCTTTCTGTTTACAAATCTGATTAACTTACTACATTTTGCATTATACCACATATGAAAACAAAAGTAAATAGCTTTTTGTAAATTTATCTAATTTCTTTGTTTTTAAGCCTTTCACTGAGAATCTGCTGCTTCCTGTTGATTTCATAAATAATATCATCAGCGTCCATACCAGCAGCCAAAGTGAAGTTAATAAGAAAAATCCATACGTCTGCAATTTCTTCCAAGAACTCAGAAGTATCGTATTCAGATTTTTCTCTCCACTTCTTCCAGTTCTTATTGATTGCTAAAGCTTCACCAAGTTCTGTATAAATACCGAGAGCATACTCAGCAAGCATTTCATCATTGCAGTCAGGTAAATTTACATTATTCAAAATCTTTTGAAGTTTGACCTGATAATCAAACAAATCATTTAGAGTAACCATAAAATCCTCCTTTGTTTATAGAAGCTCCTGGACATGATATTTCTACCACATCCAGGAGTTTTCTGTTTTACTTAGTCTTCATCGTCCTCATCTTCATCATCGTCATCGTCATTCATGACAGAATTATAAGCTTCTACAATATCATCTTTTTCATAGTCAGTGATGATAGTCATAAACAGCTCATCTTCATCTTCAATGCCTTTGAGCTCCTTCTTCGTCATGCCAAGCTCAATAGCAATTTCTTTCAGCTCATCTTCATCACAAGCTTCAAGGTCCTTCTGCCACTTCTTATCGTCTTTCTTCTCCTTCTTAGCTTTCTTGGGTGCTTCCTTCTTAGACTTAGATTTAGATTTCTTAGGAGCTTCATCTTCATCATCGTCATCATCATTGTTCTTAGCTGTTTCACCAGGCATCGGGAATGCTTTAAGAAGAATCTTTTCAATCTGCTTCTGATTCAGAGGTTTAACATTTTTCTGAGAGAACTTCATCTTCTCACCGGGAAGAACTGTCATAGAACTACCCATACCAGAACCTTGCTTCTTGATAGTATAATCACGGTCCATAATAGTACCGTACTCTTCATAGTACTCAATCAGCGAAGGAATGGGAGAAATACCGTTAGCTTTCATGAACATGATTCTAACCGACTGAGATTCATAGTCCCAAACAGAAAGGGCGAAATAAGTCTGAAGCTTCAAATCCTCAATGGAATTATCTTCACACAAAGGACATTCATCTCCCAGGCTAGCTTTACAAATAGAAGTAAAGCCTTCGTTCCAAGAGCTATGTACATCATACTCATAAGCTGTATCAAGCTCCTGAAGGAATCTAAACTTCTGCTTGCTGTCTTTACCAAAATAAACGATTTCCTTTTTGTTAGAACCAGATTCCTTGATTTTATTTTTCATAGTGTCGAGAACAGACATGTTAATAACCTCCAAAATTATCTATTTGTTTTCTGATTGTGGGCAATGTTTTTGCTGTAATATCTCCAAAATCTTTACATCCATTAGGGTACTGAAGCCGTTTGACCTTAAAATCTAAAGTCTGTAAATATTCATATCCACGATTTCCAGCGTCATCGTTATCTAAAGCACAGATTATCTTTTTTATTCCTTTTTTCTTTAGCTTCTCCATTTGTGGAACAGCTAATTTCCAACCAAGAATAGCAACAACAGATTGAAAACCACATTGCTTAGCTTTAAGCATATCCATAAAGCCTTCAACCATTATTACTGTTTTACCAAAATAATCTCCTGCTAAAGTATCTCTTCGCTTAAATCCTTTGTTATATAAATATTTACGTTTAGCTTCTATTTCTTTGTTAGTAGTACGACATACATAACCTCTAAATATACCGTTATCTTTTATAGGAAAAATAATAGGATAATTAGAATCATAAGTTAATTTACAACCAACTTCATTTAGAGTTTTATACTTAAAACCTCTATCATGTAAATATAGCTTATATTGCATATCTGTATTATCAGTAACTAAATACCAATTAGTAATAGGTAAACCAAAATAATAATCTCTGCTGTTTAATATATTATTGGTTTTATCTTCAGTATATATATTATTATTATATATATTATTATATATATATACCCTTAATTTTTCTTGCTTACCTGAATCTCTTAAATATCTATGAGCTAATATCATTTTCTTGATAGTAGATAACTCTGGCTCGTAAAAACTAATAAGTTCAAGTGTGCTCCCATGAGCACCGCAGCCGAAGCAGTAAAATCTCGATTCTTCAATATCTATCATCAGCGAAGCATTCTTATCATGGTGAAATGGGCAAATTGTCTTGTATTTAGTTTCTGAAATTTCTAACAAATTATAATGCTTAAGGGTAGCTATAAATTCAGCTTTACGTCTTGAAGCTGGGTTGCTCTGCAGTAAATCTGAATGCAACTGTTTTTGTTGTTTCTGCATCATAGTACCCCTCTAAGTCCTCCAAAGTAATTGTGCCTTTTTCGTATGCTTTACTCAAAGCATTTTCGTCGACAACATAATTAAAATCTACGCTGTCCTTAAAAGTACTTGAAGGAATACCGGAAGCTGCCAATTGCTTAAGAAACAGTTTAGTATCATAGATTTTAGCATCTCGTTTAATAAACTGCTTAAGCATTTCTTTCGGAAGCTCATCTCTCATCTTTTTGGTATTATAGTTAACTTTAGTTCTTTCTTGAACATAGCATGTAACACCATCAGATTTAAGCTTAGTTTCACCAGAAGCTTTCATAAACTCTGTGATTTTGTCCTTTTTCTGCTTAAGTAACAATTGAAGTCCAGCGATTTGATTGTTTAGGCTAACACAATCCTGAAGCAAATCGTCAATCGTTACTGTTTTCTGTTTAGCCATTTGTTTGCTCCTTTTTCATTTTAAGTGCCAGATAAATACTATCAGGCCATCTGTTTCCCTTGCGAACCCATGCAATATCTTCTCGCATTACACAGTAGCAAGAGCCGTTCCGTGTTTCGAGTACTACATCGTACTCTTCGTTTTTCGGGCTAAGCTGCACCTCACTTTCGATTTTGACGACCTTTGCTGATAGCATTTTACCTTTACAACGAAATGCTACGATGTCTCCGACCGCCATGTTTTTAAGGAATTCCAGTTTTGTTGCCATTTTTAACTCCTTTCTGGGTTTTGCAGCTCTTTTTCTGAGCTACATCCCAATTATAATACTTTTTATTTGATTTGTAAACCCTTTTTGAGAAATTTACTTAAATAATTTTGGACTTCACCAGAAAAGCAAAAATGACTTCTGAGAACATCTTAGGCTAAGGGTATATAATTTAACCTTTATTACCTAAAAATGTCTCAGAAGTCAACGTAGCTTCTCTGGATATTATTTAAGTGACTCATAAAGGTTTGTAAGTGAAATAACCAATGAATCGTATTTTTGCTTATAAGCGTCTCTTTCTTTTACTATTTCGTCGTATTTAGCTTTAGGAACTGTGTTAGTAGGTTCAGATGCTGGATTTACATAATTTACTGAATACCATTCACAAACACCTTTACACAAAGCTTCAGCTATTTCTTTTTTATTGTTAACCAACCAATCAGCATCTTCGTGATTATCATGGAAAGCAAGCTCAGGATAAACAGAAAGCATGGGAGTTTGACCAATCTCATAGAAATCTGAGCGTTCATAAACAGGATTGCTTCTGTTTGATTTATTGGGATAAATCGCCATGAGCTGTTTATAAACTATTTTGCATGCCCTATCTGAAATACCACCTTCTTTGCCATATCTAAGCACACAAGGACCACGAGCTGTTCCTTCGTTTAGTGTGGCTGTAGCAGCATTTGTATGAATTGGCATGTAATAGTTAGCTTTCCATGAAATACCTTCAGCAACTCTAACTTTCATGTTGTCGTTTGGTGAAGCTATTTTAACTTCAAAACCACAACGAACCAAAGCGTTTTTAGTATATTCAGCTATTTCACAGCAAACATCATGTTCGTATATACCAGGATAACCATAATAGGGTGAATGTGGTTTTGGTCTGCGTTCAGGTGACAAATAAACTCTAATTGCCAACTAAATCACTCCTCATGTTTATAAGTCTGAATAGCTTCCATACCAGTTGTTACACCGTCATAAATACCGTTAGAACCAAGAGCTACGATAACAGCATTTACAAAACAAAGGATAACAGTTTCGGGATTAACAGGTTCACCTGACTGACTGAAGCAAAGGGAACCAATCAGAATAAGAACAGCTACAAAATAGGAAATAATCTGACTGTTAATGTTCTTCATAAAGCTAAACTGCTTCAAGAACTGAGTAATCAGTGTAACCATCATTGCGCAACCGGCATAAGTACCAAGTGAACCCCAAGTAACAAATTCTTCCATTTTAATTACCTCCATGTTGTTTTTCAATATCTTCTATACGATGATTTGCTACTTTCATTTGTTCTTCTATAACAGGAATGCGTTTAGCAAAATCATTGTGTAGCCTTACTTCTCTTGTTAGTTCTTCTATTTTGTAATCAGTAATTGCTTGAGCTTTATCAAGCTTAGAATCAAAATCGCGATTGGCTTTATTGTTTGTAATTATCACACCAAGAACAGAACAAATACCAACAAATATTGTACCAATCAGCGTCCATAATTCTGGCTGCATGTTTATCGTCCTCCTTTCTTGCATTTTAGTGCCTTGAAAGGATATATATTAAACTACTTCAAAGTAGTGTCCGATAAGCTCATGCGGGAGGTACTGCAGGATAATGGTGCCTGTTTCACTTCCACGCTTGCAGAGGTATGTTTTGCCGTCCTCCGGGTCAAGGTAGTACTTGCCGTATTCATATTCCATGCCACGGCTTGCAGGAATGGGGTCATCAATTGAACCAGCGTGCCCCGTGTTAATTGCTGTCCACAGGGCAGGAACTTTACTCGGCTCCCAACCAACCTGTGAAGTGTGTGCCTGAATGCATTTATATAGCTTGTCAGCTTCTCTGCGTCTGTCGCCAACAACATAGGCAACATCAGCTTCCCAAGGCAGGAACAGCATAAGGTTCTTTATAGCTTCATCATCAGCGAGGTTGCCACAAACATTATCCATGCTAGTCCTAATCTGTTCTGCCTGTTTCTGAATGTCATCACGCATCTTCTGTCACCTCCTTTTCTTCTGTTTCTACGCCAATGGTCTGCAAAGCTGCTTTCAACTGTGCAAGCTCTGCTTCCTGTTTTGCCTTTACTTCTTTGGCTTTTTCTGTGTAATAACCCATTTAGTTCACCCCCAAAATATTAAGTGCGTTTACCATATCTTGATAGGTAGAAGAACCATCAAGCTTTGTCCATTTGCTTGTTGTGGTATCGTACAAGTAAGCATCTTTTTGTACTGCCCACCCATCGGTATCGCCAACCAAAACCTTGATAGGATATACACTCGCTTGCGTGTCCTTAGTGTTCAATGCTTTCCATACCGTGCCTTGAATATCCAAAGTAATAATCATATTGTTGTTGGTAAGTGGTGATTTCATCTCGAGGTTGTAGAAGTTTGTACCGACACCCCAAAAAGCGTTACCATCATTAAACCCTCGAGGAGAGTTATAAGACGGCATAGTTGCAGTTATTGTTGCAGTTGGATTTGTTTCAAATTGGTTTACATCAGGCAAGTATTTATATACTTTGCCGTCAGTAGACAGCGTAAATGAATTCTCTTGATAATACATTGGTATAGATTGATTGCTTGCAATGGGACTAGCATGTCCAGCATAATAAGGAATAGTTTTAGTTCCAGTAGCTTTTTTAATATCATAAAGCCATCCAAATGTTTCTCCACTATCTGATGCTGCAATCTTTTTATCGCTTATTGCTGAAATTTGAATATAGATTGAACGTAAGTCACTAATAGCAGTTGAGGAAGAAAATCCGTCATTTAGAGGATTAAGCACCCTAATTTCTACATTAGACCTGGCATTGACGCCATTGATTGTTTCAGTTGTATCGCCATTACCACCAACTAAATAAATTTTGCCGCTAATTATACAAATTTTTGTATTTACCCACGGGCCGCCTAAAGAAGCTGTCCAAGAATTTTCGTATGTCTCTTTATCAACACGCCAAATAACAGTACATGTTTTATCTTTTATATTGTATTTCTGAATCATTGGCAAACCACGATAATTTTTGGACGCTGATAAGTATGAAACATCATAGCCTCCAAAAATATAAATATATTTACCATATCTAATACACTTCGCATCTACAGTCGGATAGCTTAAAAGCTCTCCAAGATACTCACAAACGCCAGAATTACTTAAATGCCATACATTTTTTGTTCCTTGTGGATATTGCCATGTTCCTCCACCTTGATGACCAAAAAATAGCCACCCATTTTCACCATCATCTGCTACACTCGAAAAACCTGGAATTGTAAATGCCGAACCCGAAGTATCTGTAACAGAAATAGTCCTAAGAGCAAAATCACCAACATCAACTCCGGTCTGCAATGAAATATTGCTTGGTTTCTTCGCTAGCGGAACCCACAGTTTACTTGTATCTGTGGGAGGTGTGGAACCAAAGTCAATGTTCAAATCAGCTCCACCGCCACCCAGCGTAATAGGATTTCCTAAAATACTCATATTCACCCTTTCCGGGGTGAGTATTTAGTTCACCCCTAATATATTTAGTGCGTTCTGCATATCCGCTACATAGCTTTCACCGGAAAGGGATTTCCATTTGAGGTCTTTGCTGTCGTAGAGATATGCGTTTGTTAATTGTGCGATATTGTTACTGTCACCAAGGTAGGCATTTCTCAAGTATGCTGTTATCTTTACGCCTTTATCGTTTATCAGTGGGAATGGATTGTTAAATCCAAAGTCTGCTTGTAGAAATAAATGATTTTGTTGCAAAACAGTCGATTGCGTAAATGTTTCTACTGAAGAAGCATTAGAACCCCCAAGAAGATAAAATTTATCACCAACAAATCCGCAGCAAGCTGATATTCTATCTGCGTGTAATTCAAGCTCAAGCACATCAACGACCAAGGTATCTAAATTTACACGAATTATCTTTTTTCGATACAGAGTAGTATCTATATTTCCAAAGATATATGCATAGTTACCAAATCTACAGCACCTATTTACATAGTTCACTATATAAGGTAGTACATTGTTATTCTGAGTATATTCTTGCGTATCAACATCAAATGTCTGTATAGACTTCCGTGGGTCAAATGATACCCTTGTTGTGCCTCCAAATACATAAACTTTGCTTCCTACTGCAACACAAGCTGCTTTATAGGTTCCTTGAGCTTGTACTGGCATATTTCCATGATAAGTAAATTTTTCTGTTGTTACATCGAAAACTGATACAGTAGCAGAGTTTATACTTCCAACATATGAACCAACAAGAAATATTTTATTTCCACTAACACAACCACTTGAAAAATAGTATGTATCTGTGCCTGTAAAGGGATAAGAAACATTTCTTAGTATAGTTTTTTCTCCTGTTTCCAAATCAAACTTATCTACATACTCAGATTCTGCTCCAACAGTATGGTTAAAAGTATACATGTATTTGCCAACAGTAAATGCGAGTACACTATATTGGTAAACCAGGTCTGAATAAAAAGTCGTTCTTTCTCCTGTTGTTACATCATATCTATATATATCATTTTGCTGACTACCTATAAATGGGCAAACAGAATAAATATAATTACCGTACGAACACATTTGCGGATTGTCACTTCTAAGCTGAGAAAAACCAACTGTCCAGTTCTTTGTCTCAGTGTATTCATTTCCATAATTCAAAACAGGACTACACTCAACAGCATCCGGTTTCTTCGCCAAAGGCACCCATAGTTTTGTTGTGTCAGTTGGAGGGGTAGAACCGTAATCTATGTTTAGCTTAGCGCCCCCCCTCCGATGGTGACAGCGTTGCCAATAATTGTACTCATCTATTTAACCTCCTTAATATAAGAGAGTCTTTGTAATTTGCACAGGCATTGATGCAGATGGTTTAGCTCCCGTGCAATATACATATACAGTTCCATCTTCATTTATTGCTACAATAGCTGTTACACCATCGTTAGCAAGCTGTTCTAATTGTGCTATATCAAACTGCAAATCGAATTTAGCGTTTGTTTCTTGTGAACCCATTACAGTTTGCCTAAAATAATTACCGTATGCAGTCCACGATGCTGGAGCTAAAGTACGATTGAATTTAACTATCAATGGTTCATATTCCGCTGTACCTATTGCCCTTGTTCCGTCTGCTTTATAAAATGTTTTTCCTTTTACAACAGAATCTTCTGTAGCTGTAGTATCTGTTATATCCATAAGTGTATCACCGGAATATACTACTTTATTTACTGCCATCTAATCACCTCCATTATGAGGTTAACCAATTGTAACTGTCTGACCACCAGCAGTATTATCTGTAACTGCATAAGGAATGGGATTAACAACTACAGAAGCAAGATAATCATAACCTTCATCTTGAGTAACAGTAAAACCATCCTTTGTAGGAGTAACCGTCTTAGTCTGGCCTTTTGTAAGTTCACCAGCATAAGTACCAGTAACACCGAGGATTGATACGCCATCTTTAATATTAGAAGCAATCAGCTTAGCAGCTTCTGCAGAAGCGATACCAACTGAACCAGCGCCATCATGATAACCAGCGGGAATCATATAAGGCTGAGTTTTATCAGAAATATAACCTTCAACTGCACCTTTATTGGGCATTGAACCAGTTACCTTTGAGCCTTTTACATAAGCTGTTTTACCAGAAAGAATCTCAGCAGCTGCAGCTGTAGCATCCTGAGTATCAGCGTCAAATGTGCTTGTACCTACGATAGGAGCACCAGACTTATCGTGAGCTGTAAATCCCTTAAGGAGCTTGCTGGGTTCAACTGTGTCGTTTGTCAAGTCAATGAGCGTTTCACCAAAATAGACTACTTTTGAAGTATACTTAGTTTCAGGCATTTAATTATCCTCCTATAGTTGTAGTTAGTCCACCAGCGAGATTTGTTACTTGAGCATATTGGATTTCGTCAACAACAAAATCTTCTCTCATGACCTTATTTGCTGTTGAATACGTTTGAGCAAATTTATTGGGAATCGAGATATATGGACCGTCATAATATTCGAGGTCTACTAAGTTCTCAATATTAAGTTTAGCCGACAATATTCTCGGTTCCTCAATAAATTTCATGTACAATGTTTTGGGTTCGGGAATCAATTTACAATTTAATGTCAATTCAATTCACCGTCCTCCAAAATGCAGAGTGGGTCAACTGAGAAAATATCTGTTGCATATGTTTCACCAGCTACCTTTGCTCTGATTTGTGTATCAACATCAATACCAACAGTAAACATCATAGTTTGTTCAGATGTAAAATGAACAATAATTTTGTTATCTTCTGTTGTCACTTCTTGTGAATCCTGGTCCAATACAAACAATATATTAGATGATTGCGAAAAAGCAATTCTAAAAGCTTGAATGTTTGAAACAGGAATGTCAAGCTGATACGTAAGTTTCGGTGTAGTACCTCTACGAATACCCATTAACTACACCTCCTTATGATGTGAACTTTTCAATAGTGTATTGAATATTAAATTCAAAGTTTGGAGCTTCATCTGCTTGAACAAACAGCGTTACAGTTCCATTTGTATTTGAAGCATACATACCATAAACTGAGTTATCAAGAAACAACTTAATTGTTTGATATGGAATCTGAACATTTACAAGTGAATCAGCATATACGCCAGCAATATTAAGAACTTTACTGAATGTTTCGCCTTCAACTACTGTAGTCCAGCTATCTCCTGTAACTGTTGTTGTACCATAAGTAGGGAATATCTGGTCAGTATGCTTTACCCAAATCTGAAGGTACGCTACATTATTTGAAATCAGGAACAACATAGGCAAAGGATTAGTTGTTGAAGCTGTAAAATCTCCTGCTTTCAAATTATCTGTTGCATTTATTTTAACGGGAATAGCAGCAGCTCCATTGATACTAACTGTTTGATTGTCAGAAGGTGAAGCTGTAATTGCAACAAATATGCCATACATTAGAGTCGGAGCTGTTTGTGATGTTGTAAGTGAATCTGCAATCGTCAGGTTCCAAACACCTGTGTCGGCTACCGCGAAGCTTGCATGATATGTTGACTTCAGGTTCTGGAACATACCGAGAGCAATATCTGAAGGTTTACTATCATCAGCATCAGGTCCATTGTTGATTGTAACAATTTGTCCGATTGCATTAGCCACTGCTCCAGCCTGTTTTAGAGCTTTATTTACCAACTCAGAGTTTGCTGTTGAACCTTTCGTATTACCATTCAATCGCTCCGAGCTAGCTTGATAAGCAGCATCAGTGAGGATATTCTGATTATTTGGATTAAATGGTAACAGTTTATTTTGACCCATATGAACACCTCCTTATCTAAGCCATACGGAATTATCCCAGCCTTTATAATATTGGTCATCTTTATCCCAAGCGAAGAACGGCTTTTCGAACAATGTATAAGTAACTTTAATGCCAGCAGGTTTTGGAGTAATATAACCAAGAATAAACAGCTCAGATATTTTATCATCAAAATTAGGTGACATTAGCAACATCTGATATGAGCCATCTTGATTGTCTACCAACCAAATTAGTGTATTAGGAAGGAGCTCTCGAGTTATTTTGTAAATACCCTCTATTGTTCCATCCCAATGATATTGAAGTACTCTAGCTTTAAGAACTAGCCTGTAAAGGTCATCTGTAAGCACATCAGGTAAAACAGAGCTGTCAATAGGAAGTTCCCTTGTTATATTGAGATATTGACCTATTACATCAAGCTGCGAACCTGTTGCTGTATCAAGTTTGAAATAGTCCCACAAATGCTCAAGTATTGAAGTTGAAGCATAATCCTTTTCCAATATCTTACGAGTCATTGTAGTAAACTTAGGATTATTGTAATACTCTGAAGTGATTAGGTCTATATAATTCTGAACTTCAATAGCCATTTAATCACCTCACTGCGTCACTGTAATAGTGATTTTATCATTATCTGTTTTATGATACTCATTAAAAGCACATGTAATATCGTTTGTTGAATATGTTGTACCATCAGTAGACATCTGAACTGAAGTAATAGCAAATGTAGGATTATTCAGAGCAGATTGTGCTGAAAGTATTACGCCCCAGACAGAAGAATTATAAATAGCATCACCAATCTGAAGTGTGTCCAGATATTCATTCAGCTTTTCCTTGATTGTATTAAGAACTTCAGGATTATATCCAGGCAACTGCTTAATTCCAATCTTGAAATATACCGGAGTAGCTGTGGGACGATAAAACTTAATTGTGTTCTGATTGCCGTAAATTGAAGTAACATCAACTGATGTAGTACCATATGTGCCAACACCAGGCGTTTTCTTCATGTAAATCTGAGTAGCAATATCCTCGTCTTTTCCTCCATCCACAACAATACAAATTGAATGAGGAGGAATACCATTCGCATCAGCCGTGTCCTGGTCGTTTTCGTAGCCAACAACTCTTGTTACGCCTGTTATATTATTCAACGTTGAAATCATGCCTTCAAGAATTGAATAAGCAGGAGCAAACGAAGCATTAAACATTCTAGCTCTAAGCGAAGCATCTGTTTCTGTATCAACACCGGGAGTAGAAGGTGAATTATTAGTTACAGAAAGCCAACCATAAACAGGAGTATCAATATTTGTAATTGTATTAGCAGCTGAAAGGATTCTTCCGTATTCCTCAGATTCACACTGAATCGTAATAGCACCAGTATCAGGAATAGTTGTACCGTCAGGAATAATCCATTTATTAGCCGAGCTATCAGAAGCAACACAGTGATTAAGAATTGTTCCACTTTCACCTGTGATTGTAAGTTCTACATTTGATTTAGTTGCCGGAATTCGATATACACCAAACAAAGGAGAAAGCGAATCCAAAGCAACACCGACTGCATAAGCAGGAGACCTGCTTGAGTATGCCATCTGAAGTGCCAGATATGTATCATAAATGAATCTTGCATGGATTGAAAGCTGCTGATAGTCCATTGAATCATTTTCAAGATAAATATCTGAACCAAAAATGGTTTTCATATCATCTACAAGCTGTTCCAATATTGAAGCATATGTAGGAATATGAAGTCCTGCATCGTCAATATATGGAGCAGTATATGTATCAGCCAACCTCAACACCTCCTTCTATTTGTCCATAAATTGTATCTACTCTGTAGCTTAAATACAGCTTTCGACCAATAACATTTGTTTTAGCTTCAGAAACATCTGTAACTCCATCGACCTGGCGAATACGATCAATCATCAGCCTATTTGAAGCTAGCTTAACTGTTTCAGTATCATAGGCACCAAGTATTGATTGAAACATTGGAATACCGTCATCTATCTGCTCCCACCATTCACCATAAAACAGCAAAATTTTTGTTTTAATAGCTTGAGCAATGACGTTTTTATCATAAATAAAATCTGAAAAGCCAGAGCCAAAGGAATAATCACCTTTACTATCAAGCTTTCGATATTTCATGTAATCACCCCACTTGTCTCTCCTCCGCCTGCAGGAGCTGTATGCTTATGTTCCTTAAATTCAATATCATCAACTGTAAGCTTACCTTTGATTACTACACCTTCCGAAGTAACCTGTAATGATGAACTTCCAACCTTCGCCGTGATGTTGTTCCCTTTTATCACCAGAGAAGCACCAGTACCACTCAGAATGTTTATTGAGCCATCTTTGAGTATTTCTATACCCTTGCCTTTGGGACCTCTTAGAGTTAATCCTTGCGGTCCTGGTAAAGTATTAGGAATTGACTTAGGACCAAATATAGCAATAGCATCTGTTAGGTCATGCCTACGATACTCAATAGGATTTTGAACTCCACCATACAGCCACCAGTTATCAAATGATTGGTCAGAAATAACAGCCAAGCATTCATCACCAATATTGATTGGGAATGTTATTGAATAACCTCCTGCAGATGGCCAGCAAATAGGAACGTTGGGAATAATAGGGAGATTTACATAGCTTACCCTATTTGAACTTGATAGCAGTTTTTCTCTGATTACTGGCTGAATATTAACTGTGCCATTTTTGTTGACTGAAGTAACCTTAGCAGGGAAAGAAACTTTCAACTTAAACATTATTGATCGTTCCTTTTTAGCTTGGGTCTCCTCTTCAGTTGGAACCAAGTCTGTAATTCTAACAGCCATATTTACACCCCATAATCAATATAGCTCTGCATAAAGCCAGGAAGTTCGCCAGCTTGAGCAACACTATCAATTTCCATATACCAGTCCTGACCTCTGGTGTCACCTATATAGGTTATAGCAAATACTCTATATAAACCTTCTGTATCTAATTTATAGAATGTTTCAGATAGATTTTCTTTAAGAGTTCTTTGAGCTGCAATTATTTTGGAATTATCCAATCTGTAAAGTGAAGCCAACCGAATATTTGGATTAAGCAAGCATTTACATCTTACACCATATTGAAACTGTTCAGGGACTCCAATCAAACCAGAATCAGGACCAAGCTCAATTACCTCAGTTGATGGAACAGAAGCTGCAGCCACAATGTTAGCTTTGCCATCATCGCAGTAAAATGTAGCATTACCTGAACGAGCTATTTGATTCATATATTCCTTTGCCATACCGAATAGAACTTTTCCTCTCGGGTATGAAACATTAGGAACTTGAATTTGTCCAAGATTTATCGTCTCTGTCGAAGCTTTAGTGCAGTTATAAACAACCTGACGCATAGTAGCATAATTTGTAAGAGACAAATTAACAACAGCTTCGTCCAAATATCTCGAACTATCCAGACAAATAAACTTAAGATAATAATCAGTGCCGTTCTCCTTACCACGTATCGCCTGAAATACGAAACCATCGAATATCGTTCCATATTGGCCTGTTACATATCCTGCTTCAACAACAACTCGTTTTGCTGTGGTCATCATCTGCGATTCTGTTTGCGCTGACAAATTATAAATAGTAACAATACTATAATTTACTTCTGCATAAGCAGTTTTCTTAATCTCAAATGTGCACCTAAGATTTGAAACATCAATTGAATTATTGTTTGAATCAGCAATCAGCACCCTGTATTTTCTACCGTAAAGTATATCACCGTAAACTGGGTCACCAATTACTTTATACAACGGAGAATTAACGATGGCTTCAATAAAGCTTTGATCGAGTGAACCTGTTGTTCCGTCGTTACCTCCACCTATATCTGAATCATAAGAGCCATTATCTACATAACTATTATGTTCAGGATATGTTATAGCTCCGCCACCTGTGAATACCTTACCGAGAAGGCCATACGTGTTTATGCCTAAGTAATTGGCTGGATTTATCAAATCCCTATGATAGTAGAATGTATGCGAAGCATGAACCTCAAAGTGAAGGTGTGGACCAGTTACATTTCCTGTAGCACCTTGAATACCAAGAGCTGTTCCAGCACCAACCTTATCACCAGCTTTAACGAGGATTGAACTCATGTGAGCATAAATGCAACCATAACCGTCGTCATTCTTTACCCATACATGATTTCCAAAACCTTTATTGGAACGTTTTACCCAACCAACAGTTCCTTCAGTGACTGATATGATTGTTTTATCTCCTTGAGAAGCGAAGTCAATTCCTTCATGCCCGTTATTTGCCCACAGCTCTTGGTCTGAAGCACCAAAAATAGCCGTTACTTTGAATTTACCTGTAAAGGGAAATGTCATCATGAGGCTGTATCACTCCAAACTAATTCAAAATCTGTGCCAAAATTCGTGTCATCAGGCATTGAGGAATTGACTGAACCAACGTTGACCACATATAGTGCACCGATATGCTTATATGAAAATAGTTTTACCAAATCAGCATATTCACCATATGTTTCTATCATATTCAAATTGCTGATAATACAATCCAAAGTATCAGCATCGTATATTGAAAGCATCCAGTATTTACCTATTGAATTATATGTAAACTGTAGCTTGAAATAAAGGTTTTCATCTCCAACTGGAACATTTATATTAAATGTGTTATTGGGAAGTGTTGTAACGGGAATTTTATAAAGCATCTAAACACCTCCTTAATTTATGAACATAGAAGTTACCCTTCTAACAAAATCGTTCTTACCGCCAGAAATTTGCCTTGTCAATGCCTTCTGTGTTTTCTTTGGTGCAGGAGTAGGATTTAGAATACCAACAGGAGTAGAAGAAGTAGCTTGCGGGTAAGCACTGATTTTAACTGTTTTAAGCCTTGCGACAGGAATCTCAACCAATGTAACTGTAGCTGATAGTCCATGAACTGTGTCTGCATCATCATGAGCATCAATACTTTTAATAAGCATATTATCATACTGAGCCAATCGAGTAAGAACAGTAACAGGAGTTCTAGCATTCTGTAAAGCTATCAAAGCTTCATAAGCTCCAATTGAACGGCTTTCGGCATTGTTAAACGAATCTGACGAAGTAGCTGTAAGCACATCAGACATCATAACTTCGACAACCAATGTTTTGGGTTTAACATATGAGTGGTCTGAGATGTTTGCTCCTGTCTCTACCTGATGTGAGGTGATTTCCAATTCACTATTGTGACTGAATGAAACATAGCAATCAAAGAATAATCCACCAATATTTGTTTTTGTATAAATAACAGCGTTATTATTTGCCATGTTAATCACCTACCAATGCATTATTATCGGCTGAGCGGATAGCAGCTTTATAAACCTCATTACCAACAGCAGCAGGTTCTTTGGCACCGTTGATATTGAATGTATTATTAACTGTAGTATTATTGTTGTTTGTACGATTATTTGTTTCGTACCGATTCATTCCAGTGGCCAAATCATTTGCTACTTTCGTTTGTACAGCTGTTCGCTCCATAGTAGCGCGAGTATCTTGTAAGCCAAGAAGTCTATCGATATGACCTCGTCCTCTATTGAACGATTCAGCGGTATTTGAATAGCTTTTTTCGAGAGCATCAACAAAATTCTCACCTTTAATCAAAGCTATAATAAACTTAATTGTATCAGCAATTCCATTTATAATAGTTGATATTGCATCAAGAACTGCACCAATTATCTCGAATGTTGTAGCTAGAGAATTTAAGTCACCGTCAAGTCCAAGAATCAGATTTAGTAGTTCAAATATTGTAGATAGTGCATTTCCTATTGAATCTAACAAACCACCTACAGTTTCAAATACTTCTGATTCTGAACCAACCTCCATTATCTTTTTTCCTACTTTAGTAAGCCAAGTAAGAATCTCAATAATTATTCTTAAGAATGGAGCGACGAATTCTGCGAGCTTTTTAGTGTTAGGTTGAATGTTCTCTACGAGATAATCATTTATTCCTTTGAGACCTTGTTTCAGGTCATCAATTTCAACACCAAGCTGTTCGCCTAAAAAATAAACAAACCAATCACCTGCATATTGCAGAATAATCTTGAATTTATTTATTTCGTGTTGTATATCTCTAATACTAACTAAAGTATCTTGTAATCCTTGAGGAGCTTCCAAACTCTTAGATAATCTAAATATATCCTTAAATCTGGCATACTCCTCATTTGTCATGAGGAACAAATCTTCAAAGCTTGTAGCATCTTGCCCCAATGCTTTCATTGTCCTCATGTAAGCTCTAGCAGTTCTTTCTGATGAAGCAGTAGCTCTAGCGAACCGTTCTACGGTTATATCTGTTTGAGCCATTGCAGTTGACATATCGAAAATTGTTTTCGTTACCTGCCAACCTATTTTTATAAATGACGATGCAGCCTTAAGCAAAAGCTGACCTGCATTCATACTGAGGATTTTTGACGTATCCTTGAATTGTGAAAGAGAACCAAGTGCTTCATTAAATGAAGCTTTATCAACTTGCCAACCTATCGATACTAAGTACTCTTCCAAGCTCTGAGGATTCACATCAATCACCTCCTATCGTTTACCTCTTGCATCATTATCTCTTCATTCTTTGCTTCCAACAATATCAATTCAACTATGTTCCACCAGTCATCAAAGGTGTATGTACCGTCCCATAGTTCGTGTTGCTGCCATAACCCTTTTGTGACTGGTAGAAACAATAGTTGGTCAACATTACTGGAGGTAATGCATTTTCCTTTTACTGCTCCGCTTTGGGTTCCATCAGTGAGCCAAGGGAGCTTGCGTCGAAAAAATCTCTGAAATTAAAAGCTACTGCTGCAATCAAAAGCTTAAGAGCAAGTTGGCTATCAAAACCTGTGATACCATATGTTCCATTGCTATTGATTACTTGAGCTGTACCAGCCGGAAGGACTTCACCACAACAGCTTAGAATATCCTTCTGGAGCTCAATAAATTCGCCCTTATTCATTATGGGCTTATTAGGTTGAGTCCCTCCTGGAACATCCTGGCTTATCTGAGTGAATCCTGAGGGCATTGTGTACATAAACAGTTGAGCTACGATATAGTTACCAAGAAGTGGGTCGTACTTCTTAATAATAAATTGCCTGCCATCAATTTCAATGAGCTTTTCAGTTTCTCTTTTTGTATTTATATTTGCATTCATCTATTTATCCTCCAATTACTGAAGTTCAATGCTTGCGGCCATCATATTCCAGGCCTTTGTAGTTCCCTGAGCGCCGTATGTTACGTCGGCCATCTTCTGAGGTGAAACTCCTGTGCACACCCATTTCTCACCAGTTGAATTGCTTTCAATGGAAATCTGGGTCTGAGCAAATACGGCAGGAACAGCAGTCTCAACATATTTAACGAGACGAATCATGAAATCATTTGCATCAGAAGCTTGCAGTACATTGATTGTAACTGTACCATTCTTCTTTACTGATTTACTAATCAGGACTGAAAGGTCAGCAGAAATCTCATGAGAAGTTTCATCATTTGAACGAGAAATCGTAATATCACCAAGACCGGCTCCATACATTGTATATTGCCCTACATCAGGATGGGAGATAGTAACGATAGTATTCTCGAAGCTATAAGTTCTAACCATTTATTACACCTCCTTATCGATTTACAAATACTGAAATACTAATGTATTCGATTGCACCAGCCAGTTTAACACAACAAACGATGGGAGGTGTAATTCTCTGAGCTCTTTCTGAAGCTGAAAGCGTATCGACAGAATCAGTGAAGATGATGTAACCATTGGGAAGTGCATCACCTGTAGCAAGAGTTCTAACAGGAGCAGCATTCCAAATGCCAGAAGCGATATAGCCCATGTTCTTAATCTGCTCAAATGAGTAAGCAATCTGATTTGTGATAACAGCTACGCCATCATCAGTCATGGGAATTACTCGATTGTTGATTAGAGCATTTACTACATTCTGTTCGATATAACTACGAATGAGCTGAATAGCGTAATACTCATCAAAATGATAACCGCTTGACATCAGAGACGATGTGATGAAATCATACTTATTACCATAGTTAGCATAAGCATTGCCACAATAGCCTTTAAGATTCTGAAGCTGAACTGAAGTGATGTTCTCAGATTTTACGCCAACCAGAGACTTATAGGCCAGATCAAAAGCAGAGTTAGCATCACCGGAAGCAAGACCACAAATCCGACCCAGAACAGCCGCAGAAACTTCGTAACCATTCGCATCATTCGCCTCCGTATAATAGAAGCCCAACATGTTTTTGTAGCCAGCAGTTTTCAGTGTCTTGAAAATGTTACTAACAGCACTACCATCAGTTACGAGGTCGTTTGCGTCTTTATCCTGGAAAACAAAGTAAGCAGGAACCTCTACGCTTTCAAGATAAATTGCCAAGTTCTGAAGTTCCTGAGTAGTATATGCACCAGTTGACATAGCACCGAACCATGTGTTATCGGATTTACGGCAAGCAGTGATCGCCTGAACAAGTGTCTCAGAACCTGTCTTATTCTGGAAACCAATAACTACCTTAGCAGGGCTAGGAGACTGAGCAAAGTAAAGTGAAGCAGCTTTGTACTCAGGTGAATCTGTTCCAAAACCTGCAGATGACATTGCAGCCAGACTTGCGTATGTAGCTGTACGAGTATTAGCATTCAGAACAGCTGAGCTACCAAGAATCAGGCCAACATTAAAATCAGATACTGTCGCAATGCCCTGGTCTACCTGGACCGTAACATTAACAATATCCTTAATGGAAATAGCCATATTAAATATCCTCCTCCATTGTAAGATTGAGTTTCTTAAATGTATCTATATCATAAACGACCTGAGTAGTCGAATAAATCTGATATTCCAAGTCATACCTATTCCACCACTGGCCGTTGTAATGTTCGGGAACTCGTGTAATACCGGAACCAGCACCGGGAATTGTATAAAGGTTTTTATTTGCCAGAGTTGTTTTAATATCTGTAGCATACCATCGAAGCTGCATTCTTCTTGCCGTTTCTCCAGCATCTGGTCCATAAATGATAAAATGGACTGCAAAGGTGTCAGTATTCTGGATTGCCCGTTGATAACTAACTTCTTCGCCGTCCCTTATTTGTTCTTGATACCTATTTACATATTTTGATATTGTATCGTCAACCGGCAATACATAGCAATAAATAAAATTATCATTTATTCCGTTTGCCGGATTACCTTGTTGCTCATAAGCTATGATTACTTGTTCTTCATTATAACCAGAAATTGTTGTAGCAATTTGAGCACACAATGTTTCAATATCTTCTATTGGAAGGATTATTTCTTTCATGTTGATTTCATCCTTTCGCAAATAGAATGATAAAAGCCGTTCTTGCCATAGTTTTTAACCGAAACTATTTTGTATTCATGCCCCTCGAAATATACGATGTCTGAAATGTTTTTATACATATTATACTCACCAGTTGTGTAAAGCTCTTTATTAGTGAATACGTTAATGCTTTCTTCATCTCTCTCGAATTGAGGGTCGTTTGTTAGAGTTTTGGGATTATTTATCGTGATAACTGCTGCACACTTAAATTCAGAAGGAGTATCTACAAAACGATGATTTACTACATTGGCAACTCTGCGTTTAACTGTGATTACCTGAGAAAAATCAGGGTCGGTAATAAGTTCACCGATATAAATCATCTTCCTGCTCCTCTCTTTCTTACTACATAAGTTATTGATTTTCTAAGTTCACCAGTATCAATCAAAGGTCTATCGCTACCTTTACGAGCGATTGTTGCCGGCGAGTTTGGAGCCCATCCATTTTCAGGATTTACGAACCATTTTCTACAAACGTTTTGAGCTTTCATACCTAAACGTTCCATATCTTCAAGTGAACCTTGAAAATCACCTTGTACAGCAGTTTTTAATACCTTTAATCGATAACGTTTTATCTCGTTATCAGAATTCTTTAATGCCGGCTTAATAACTGGCCTGGGAGGAATGTTCCTAATGGGAGAACCATTAGTATGAATAAATAGCAATTCAGCATTTGTCACATCTTCGCCTTCCCTTGTAGATGTTTCCTGAGGAATACCAACCAGAACATCATGTGACACGAGAAATTCATATGCCTTTTTTGCTATGTAAACTTTACTCATTTTCTGAGTAAACTTCACCATGTCATCCATTAACCCACATCCCTACACCTCTGTACATTCTTGCGTATGTTGCAAGCTGCTGACCATAAACTGTGTATTTGAATGTTCCATAACCTTTAAGGTCTTCTGATACGCCTTGATAGTCATACGAAATACTAAGAGCATCAACTGATTTACTAGCAGCTATTCCTCTCGGCATTGCTGATGAAATCAAAGCAGCTGAACCAGGAACTTCATTTTGTACCTGAAGGTAAAGTGTGGCCAAATGCGCTACATAAAGGCACATACAATATTTCCACATTGTCTTGAATCTGCGTTCCTTAATTGAATGGTCAGCAATGCTAATAAACATTGAGATAATATAGTCAGGGATTTCTACTCCGTTATCACAATCATGAAACTTGGGAAATGTTTTGTAGAAATCTGCAGCTGTGAACTGAGGATTATCCTCTGTAAATACATTGGAGGCCCCAGCAGTGGTAAATGCCTCCTGAATATATGCTGAGTTATTATAACCAAGCATCGAAATAAAATCCATTGTGGGGCCTCCTTTATATTCACAAATTACATAGCTTCTCGAATCAGCTTCTTAAGCTTCTTCTTGCCAATTCCATCCGGAACATCAATACCAAGTTCTTCGGCCTTCTCGAGTAGCTCTTCTACTGACATGTTAGCAAGCTCATCCGCTTCACCAGAACCGTCAGGATTATCCTCAGAGACATCTTCGGTCTTAGGGGTATTAACTACCTTGGCAGCAGCCACGGATGTAACAGGAGCTGACCTTACGTTACTGACGACCATCAGAAGACCAAGTTCATGTGCCTTGATGAATAGAGGGTCATTCATAAACCGCTCAGGCATCATCATGGTTACATTGGGTGTGGTTACGAATCGATCGAAAGAACCATCTCTCATCAGGCCAGCACCAAACTGAAATCTACGGGTTGCGATAATAGCGACTTCAGACATATTTATCAACCTTTCTGTTTATAAGTTTGTTTAGATACCGTCGTAATAACGAGCGGGCTGCCAATACAGGAACTTCGCCTGACCCATCTGAGCAGCGTAAATAGTGATATAAGCAAACTGCAGAGCAACGGGCTGGGTCATCACACGAGTCAGAGGAACGGGCAGATCGAAATACAGGAAATCGTCATTGTTGACGTAAACAACCATACGGTTGGAACCATCAACGCCAGCACCCTTGCACCAACGTGAGGGATAAATAGAGAGGTCTCTACCCTGGTTAACCGCCAGGTTGTTCTTCAGCAGGTAGTTCAGGATGTTCTCATCACCGGAAGTACCGATACGAGTTGATACGATGTAAGCATAATCCTCGGGAGCAATCAGGATGTGGTTGGGAATAGCATTCTCATCATACTCGGAAGCCTCCCAAGCCTCAGTGATTGCCTTGTTGACGTCCCACAGAATTTCATCAACGGACTTATCCTTCCACTTACGAGAGGTACCAGCCTCGTTGTTGTCAACATAAGATGTAACCAGGTTGGGGTCGTTAACGATACCTGTAACGCCAACGGTGTCGATGCCCTTGTAAACCAACTCATCAATGGACTTATTGTAGTTCAGGCGAATACCTTTATCCAGCAGAGTGTCCAGAGAACGACCAATGGTCTGCAGCTTCTGGTTATCAACAAAGGGAATCTTCATGGCCTGCGCCCAGCTGAACACCTTAAAGATGTCCTTATTGACGTTAGCCTGCATCAGAGGAATGTTGTCTGTCTGACCAGCAATCAGACCAGACTTATTAGCACCGGTTGTGGCATAATCTACGTTGTAAGTAGAAGTGAAATCAACCCAGCCGCCACCAGTCTTAGCAACAATATCGCGCTGCCAAGTTACTGAAGTAAGCGGCTCGCGAATCTTGGGGTCACGTTTCTCAAGTTCACCCTCCAGGAAAGCCATACCCTGAGCAATGCCTGCAGCATCACGAGTAGCCATAGCAGCACCCATGCCATTGCCGAGAGAGCTATCACTCAGAACTGACATCTTATCTGCACCGCCAAAGGCGATACCGGTAGAAGAAAAATCTCTAGTAATCATCTATATACCTCCTTACGCCTTATTACGGGTCAGAATGGTTACCTCAGCAACCTTATCTGCATTCATGTTGCCAGTAGTCCACTGAACATTGGTCAGAGCAACGGTCTTATCAGCCTCTTCGGAAGCCTCGAAGCCACCAACCACAGCAGTGGGATAAGTATCACTTGTAGCAGTACGAACATAAACTGTACCACCAGCAGTAGGTGTACCTCTCTGGCAAAGTACTGTGCACTGACCACGAGTCAGAACATCAACAACAGAGTTAGCAGCATAACCAGGAGTTTCCTGAGGGTCATACACATTAGCCTGTACAACCTCGCGAACAGCGATACCGGCGAACTGGGGAGCGGTGAAATCAGTGCCACCAGTGATTGAATCAGCAACACCGAGATACTTATTCTCAGCTGCCACCAGAACAACAGGCTCACCGAACTTAATGAGCTTCTTAGCAATACGGCCCTGAATGATAGCATCAGCAGAAGCTGAAACGGTACCAACATAGCCAGTATTCATCTTAATACCAATTACTTTACCCGGCATATTATTTACCCTCCTTCATATAGTGCGGATTAAAACGCTTAGCAATATCCATACCGTGGTCATAGTCAGCGTCTGTAACAATAGGCTTAGAGTCATTAGCCTTCTTACCATTGTTACCAATAGCAGACTGAATATCGGCATAAGTAGAAGTGGTCGACATATTCATGCGAGCCATCTTCACAAATGCATCAGTCGCCTTCTTACGAGCAATGGGGTCTTCGATAGCAGCGAGGACAGGCTTCATATCGCGAATAGCCTTTTTAACCTCTTCAGCAGAATCCTTAGCTTCAATCTTCTCGGGATCGATAGTAACAGATTCTTCAGAGCTGGGGTCTTCGTCCTTTTCCTCTTCCTTCTCGAGTTCAGCTTCCAGTTCATCCAGAGCTTTTGTTGAAGTGTCCTTAATGCCGTAAGCAGCGAGTGCACGGTTCAGAGCATCGGAAACCTTTTTCTCAATCTTCTCTTCGAGGTCATCGTCCTTACACTCATCTTTGGTCTCGGTCTCTTCAACCTCAGTCTCTTTAATTTCCTCGTCCTCAGCTTTAGCAACTTCCTCCGCCATTTCGCAAGCAGCGTCAACAACCTCTTCAGAAACGGTGGATTCATCCATTGACTTAAGCTTCAGAAGGAAATTCTTAATTGCATCTTTGGTTGTCATTTTATTCCTCCTTAATTTATAGCAAATTCAGAATAGCTTTATTAAGCTTATTCCTTTTACTAACAGAAAAAGCAGGCATCTCAGAATCACGAATCGCAACTTTGTGTCCTGCTCTGCCTGCGTTTACAAGTGATACATGATTACCAATAATGTTACGTTGGAATGTTTTTCCATCCTTAGTAACATATTCACAATCATAACCACTTGAAACTTCTCTTTTTACACCGGATTCAATTTCATTGATTGTAACCGGGTCTCTAACCAAAATGTCAGCTACGAGACAATCGCTAAAATCTCCTTTGCCTCTTCTAACATTTGAAATCTCACCTTTTGAGTACATGCTCCAATTATCTGAAGTCACATCTTCATTTGGGTGATTATCTGTGAACGCCTTCCCTTCAAATGAAGCGATGGTTCTCTGATCGAATAGTTCATCATCGGTTCTATATACTGAAACGATATTATTTCCGTCTTGACCTATTTCGCATGATAGATATTTATATTCACCTGTTCGACCAATTGGAACATTGTGACATATAAGAAATCCTTCAGGCGTTTTGGTCATATTATCGGAAATTTTAGAACCGTAATATGCCTTTGCCATGCATTCACCACCTTTTAGGCATAAACGCCACGATGGCAATAAATAGAAATACCGTCAGTGAAGAATCTGTAAACCAGAGTCATACCGTTAGCCTTTGTAATGGTTCCATTGTACAACGTGGTGTTAGCAGGAAGTTTAACCTCAAGCTGCTTCTGAGCTGCATTAGCTGCTACGATTGTATACATCTTACCACTAACCATATTATTGAAATCTTTAATTTCAAGGTCAGCTGTTTCAGCAGCGAGGTTTACATGCATATTGGTGACACCTTTAAGGTCATAACCTTCTTCAACCTTCATATCTTCAGGGTCTACTTCATATACCATCTTCTGAGCATTCGGGTCAAAACCACAATCTGCTTTAATAAGATTAGCCATTATATACCTCCTTAAAAATTATTTAGCAAAATCATTCAGAAGCTTTTTAGCACTATTCATATTAGAAGCGTTATTTTCACCAAGCCACATATGAGGATTAGAATATGATTCTCCAGGGAATGTCAAAACAATTCTTTCTCCATAGCCACCTTCTACAATGTGAATAGCATAACCGTTTTTCTTTTCAACTGTTTTAACGAGTTTAATACTCGCATCAATTGTATGAATTGCCTTATCGAGTTTATCAATGGTTTTCATATCATACACCTTTCTTATATCTCTTAAATAATATGACGTATCATTTGAATATTTTCTTTCAAGTTCTTTTATCTTTTTATCGACATCTGATTCTGTAGTCTTTATAGTTTCCCTTGACTTAGAATCATTCTTCTTGTTAACAATGATGTATTCAATCGTTACTGGACGATACATGATATTGTCAATTTCATGTTGCGCCTCTTTTGAAGTTTCAGCTGTCGAAATCAATTTACCATTCTTGTAAATACCAAATGCGTTCCTTTGGAGGTGACCATCGTTCTTAATGGACTCTATTTTGTAACCTTTATACTCCATAGCTTACCTCCTTTCCCCTAAAGTTATTATATACCACTGGTTTGAAAATGTAAATAACTTTTAATAAATTTTTTCAAATTGTTGTCTGGTCATTGTTTGTATTTTACCTAAGTAATATACCTTATGTGGCCATCTAACATCTGTGACTTCAAGTAGGGGTTCGGGATAACATCTGCAGTTATATATTTCGCCTGCATGATAGTAAGCATTACCTTTGGCAGGAGGTAGGTTAGTTAACAGCTCAGGACTTGGAGGAGAATTCCATGGTACGATAACATCATCCATTGTTCTATGACTATCACGAACTCTTTGGTCTTCCTCTGTTCTCCATACATACCAGTTAATTCTCAAATTAGCTGACCGAGACCTTGTAATTGCTGTTTGTGTTTTTGATACCTCAGTTCTAGCAATTAGCTTAGCAGAAGCTCTTGAATATTCCCTTGTAAACTGAGTTATCTCTTTTGTTAATGTTGAAGCTCTTTTACCTGAAATAGTTCCTTCATATATTTTTCTTGTTACCTTACGAGAAACATCTAACGGTAATGTGCTTATTATTTGTGCATTTCTTTCTATTTGTTCTGCTATTGATTGGTCCAAACCTGAATTGATATTTTGAACTAATGCTTTATATATCAAACGAGATTTTGTAGACCTTCTAGCAGCTTGCCTCCATGTTTGAGCATTTATATTAGCTACAGGAGTCACCATTCTTTTCGAAGCTAGATAACAATACCTTTTGAATGATTTAGTTGAGGAATAGTCTGAAGCATATTGATTAAACTTATCAATGTCTCCTTTTGCCTTTTTCGATAGCTTTATCAATGAACGAACCAACTGATAAAGTATTGAACGATAATTGGCTTCTATTCCTTTTGACCTATCCCAAAATGTATATTTCATTATCGTTTACCAAATAGTTTAGCTAAACCTTTCTTGGGTTTATCCTCTTCTTCATCATCTACTTCATTCTCTGATTCCTGAAGATTTTTAGCCATTTCCTCTTCTTCAGCCTTTTTCTTTTTATCTTCCTCAACAGCTTCATCTATCATCTCATCTGTGATATTACTCCACATTGAAACACGTTTCTGCTGTTGTCTGAGTTCCTTAAGAGCTGTAGCTTTATCAATCAAACCAGACTGGAAAGCTTCCATAATAGGCTGGAAGGACTTCTGAGCAAGGTCTGCTTGTTCTTCATCTGTATTTCTACGAATGGGACTGAATACCAATTCCCAATCATCAGGGATAGAACCAATAGCAGACATTGTAATGATTTTCATGATCTTTTCAAGTGGCTGCCTCAAATGTGATTCCTGCTTCTCCTGAATCATATCATAATAATTCTGAAGGTCGGCTTCACCAGTTGAATTCATACCAGCAGGAGCTCTACCGAAAAGCTTTGTAACAGGGATTTCTGCTGCACCAGCTATATCAAGCATAAATGACTCATAAATATCATTGATACCTGTAAATGTGTAGCCTTCCATCTTAAAGTCATCTTCTTGACTCATTACCAATGAACCGGTATTACACATCAGCTGATTTTGTGCCTGCATTGTACGATATACTTCTGCCATAGCGTCTTGATCGCCAAGAGTAATTGCCTGACCGAGGTCTTGAATCTTATATACTCGAATACAAGCAAGGAAAATCAGATAAGCGATATTAGCTGAAGTATTATCGCGCTTCATCAATTCTGTAAATACGTGTTCAATCTCTGAAGCTCCCCAATATGTTTCAGCTAGCTTTTCGTAATAGGGAAGGTCGCGTCCTGTAAAACGGATTACTCTTGAATGATGTACTCTATATGATTTTTGTGTTATCTGGTCTGCAATATCATAATAGAGGGGTTCACCGAAATCTACGTCATCAATATCAGTTACCAACTCAAGTGATGGACTAATGCCTGACCATCTATCAATTACCATACAGCCCTTATAACTGTCAGGCATAACTGTTTCATAATCCAATTCTTCTTCCAAATTGTTCTGACCAGAAATCAACGGAATAAGGACACATCCACCATATAGACGAGACCATTTAAGAGCATCCAAGATTTTAAGTCGTGTTCTTGTTCTTGTATATACGGTCATGATTTTATCAATCTGTTCCGGCTCAATCTGTGATTGGATTTCAAAACCATTCTTCAGCATTTCCTGAGCAGGTTTATCTACAATTCCTGTAGCAATCCAATTGTTTCTATAAAGTGCGTTAAGGGTTCCATAATCCCATGTCATACGAGTAAGATGATAACTACCCTTTTGAGAGAGATTAGTAGAACCCAGCCCTAAATTGGCCATCATATTTGAAAATGTATCTTTAGCTTTATTATCTGATGTTTTTACTACGTTCTTTTCATCAGCCATTGATTAACCTCTCCAGTTTGTAATTATTTTCCTTTGACCAATATCTCATGAATTCCTCGATTTTATTTTTAGCATCTGACGTAATAGATTCTTCATTATCTACTTCAACCATAGCATCATATATATCTGACATAATATCTTTTACTGAATATATTGCTGCTTTCAAATCATATTCAGCCATATTTGTTTCTTGCCAATTAACCAAGTCAGCTGCAAGGTTTGGATTTTCCATTATTTCGCCAAACTCCAAAGCAAGTTCTGTTACGTAGTCTGCTTGATTAGAACATTCATCATAATATTCACCAACAACTTCGTGAATTGTAAAGAAAAATGGACCAGATGCATGTGTATGAATATGCTTCAAATCATTTGCTGCACATATCAATTTGTAAGCTAGATTGATAAACATTTCCTATCACCTCATTATAAGCTTCAATATACTTAGCTGAACCTTCTTTACAGTATAGTCCACAAATATCTGGATTATTTAAGCATACATCTTCGCATGTTTCATTATATTTACAATATTTACAGCATGGAGGGAATTTTATTTTACTTGAGAAATTTGGACATCCATTATATAACAAACAAATAGGTGTATTATATTCTGTATCAACGTCTGTTATTTTTATTGTTTCTGAATCTTTTTCTGTTATTTCAACAGTTAAACCTTGTGACGAATATATTCCCTCTTTGATTTTATAAATCCTCGATCGAAATGCCTTTTCGCCACTAGACATTCCATTCTGTACAGCTTCTTTTGCTGTGCCTGAAAATAAAACTTCCCCATCCTTATCTTTTATTGTGTAAACCTTAACCTTACCATTTTTATATGATGATTTACGATTCTTCATTATAAATGGCACCCACATTTCTCTGGTCTATTTTTACAATGCTCATAGCATCCATCTCTAAATGCACATTCAAAACAGCATGGCGTTTCTGAACCTGGATAATATCTTTTACAACCAGCACACAGGAAACATTGCGTAGCTTCTAAGTTCTTCTGATAGTCTTCACCATATGGATACGGAGTTTTAAGAAGTTTACCATCAACGAATGTTTGTACTACCATTCTGAAAGCTGACTGACTAACTGATATTCCTTTTTCTACAGCATCATCAGCTGTTCCTGTGAATTTAATCTGACCTTTTCTATTTATAAGGGTGAAATAGCGCTTCCTTTGATTCATCCGTTTAACACCTCTGCTAAAAATAAAGAGTGGAATTTCACCACTCTAGTTATTGGAGCTGGTGGACGGATTCGAACCCCCGACCTGATGCTTACAAAACAACTACTCTACCAACTGAGCTACACCAGCATTTATGTGAGTTTTATTTCATCGTGACCTCAGCTAAATGGCGCCCACATCAGCTTGCGGTACTCACCACGAATATTCACAAAAAGGAGATGAAAGGAGAATACACCATGAACTCTGTATTAGATGGTGTTGGAGGAAGGTGTGGGATTCGAACCCACGGAAGTTTCACCTTCTTCAGTTTTCAAGACTGACGCTATAGGCCACTCAGCCAACCTTCCATTTGGAACCGAGCTCTTTTCAGGCAACCTTTGTTCGGTACTCGGTGTGAGCCATCATATATAGGAAGAAACAAGGAGTGGGAAGTCTGTATGGTCAATGCCCAACCATTAAACCACAATATGATTATATCATATATTGAAACATTTGTAAACTACTTATTGAAATGTTTACAATTTTGTAATAATTATATTCATCAACTTTATTTTGAATTTGTTCATATAACTCTTCAATAGCTTGAGTCCATTCTTCTCGTCCATTATAGTGAACACATATATCAGCTATTTCGTATCCCTCGAAATATTTACCATCAGGAGTGAGATAATGTTCTTTTAGTTGTTCACATACATATTTAACACATTCGTCTTTGCTTTCGAATCTCTTATATGTACCATCATTGTTAGTCCAGCCAAATAGATTGTTATATTCATTGGCCGCATAGCTTGTATTCCAACCTGATTCTAACGCTGCTATGGATGCTACCAATATTGGGTCAATTTCATTTACGCCAGAATAAACCAGGATTGCGTCTGAGACATTTTTCAAATTACCTATTAAACTATATGAAAATTGATCTGAAGTTATCCAGGGTTCATCCTTGCTTTCCTGGGGAAGTTCCTGAATACCTTGTCTAACTTCATGCGCGTGAGCTATCATACAGAATGCAATCAACATAATGATTACTGCCAATATTAACTTACTTCCTATTCGTTGCATCTGTTTATACTTCCTTCCTATTTATAAATCTGTTTTTTACTTATTATTCAATCTCCTGCATCCAAAACTCACGCCGACAGTCCATACACAGACTTTCTGTATACCTACATAGTCCGTCACTATTTCTATGAGTAGTAGAAATATCCATAGGACAAATCGTTATTACACCGTACTCATCAAGGACTGTCTCCGGATATTGCTCCAAAAACACATCTTGCCGTGTCTTTCGCAGATGTGCAGCAGACCAGTCCTCGACCATAACAACTTGCTCTTTGGCGTCCAGCGTTGACGCACTACTAACCACACAGCGCGACTCATTAAAAGCAGGACACCCTTTACATTTAGTGCCAAAACTCTCGCACATTCTGTTTCGTTCCTCAATAAACTTAATAGCATCCATTGTATTTTCCTCCTGCCTTTCGGCTCTGTTTGTTAGGTGTTTATCACCTTCTGTGATTGTATTATATCATATAGTTTTGTATTTGTAAATAGGTTTTTTTAATTTTATTCGTAAATTTGCAATTTATTTTGTGATTTTAGCCATGGATATATCTCTCTTTCTCGTATAAATGTTTTTACCAAATATCTGAGAGCATCACATGCATGGTCGTTTTGTTTGATGGGCTGTTCTTTTCCCAATGTATCTGCCTTCTTTGCGTCCCACATATATGTTCCAAGTTCCTTCATCAGATTAGGACATTTATCGTCATTTATTTTAATCAAACCATTATGGAACATTGTATATACTAGTTTGATTCCTGTTTGTACATCATTATCTGCTTGTGAGACCTTTATACCTGATTGCCTTGCAGCCGTTATGAATGATTTAGCGCTGGGGTCGATAGCAATTGATTTATATCGTTGACCTTCGTTAAAATCGAAAAAATCAGCCACATATTGCTGATCAGATTTTGCATTATATTCATTTCTTCCTGAGTAATAATATTCTTTTGTGATATAGACTGTAGGTATATTGCTTATTTCTCTATCGATAAAACCTTCGAGGTATACATGTGGATTTGCTGTACCATAGTCACATCCATAATATGCATATCCATCTTCCTCAAGATATTTAGGCAATACTGTAAATGTGTTCTTTTCTTTATCAAAGCAATCATAAATAACGCCATCAACATTTACCCAATTACCAAGAATGAATCTTAAGTAATATACACCTGAATATATGCTTTCATATCGTTCTATGATTTCACTACTTAGCGATGGATTATCGTGTAGTGTAAAGTGCAAATGCAACAGCTTCTTTTCATCTGCTTTATCAAGTTCTTCTATCTTAAACCAGTGCATTGGGCTTTCAGGGTTGCAGTTAAACCAGTATTTAGAACCTGTTACTGAACATCGACCCATACATTGTTCTACAAAGCTTCTTGGCATTAGTGCTACTTCATCAAGGAATATTCCTGCCAATGTCATACCTTGTACATAGTCCTGACTTCTTTCATCTCTGCCACCGAATACATAAAAGTAATTCTCTATACTTCCTTTACGTACGATTAGTAAATTATCGCTTCTATTATCTGATACTGTATATCCTCTATATTTAAGCCTTTCCTTCAAATCAGTTATTACATTCCTTCGTACCGCTCCAACACTTTTGCCAGCTATTACAAAGTTGTGTCTGTTGAATGTAGTCATTGCCCAGAATAAAAAAGATAGAGACATTACTAGCGTCTTCCCAGACCTGATAGATCCATCACAAATGATGCCGTTATGATTTTTATAAGGAGAATTGGGTAACCACCATGTTAATAGCTTTAGCTGTTTATTTGAGAATTCACAGTATTTATCCATAAATATCTTAGATTCCTTTATTATTTTGCTGGATTTTTAATAGCTTCCTCATCTTGATTTTTAATATATGCTTCTACATCATGATATGATTTACATTGCCTTGAATTACAATATATATTATCACAATTATATGCATCTGTGATTTTATTGTTTCTCATACCACAATTTATTTTACTACAATACATATTTATTCTCCTTCTACCTCTTGCGTCCAGTATTCTGTTTTACAACCGTAACAATTTGTATCATTGCACCCAGAACTTAAGTTATAACTTTTATCAACTCGTTTAGGACATATATTCACAACTCCATTGTATAATACATCAGCGATTGGATAATACTTCAGAAATTCGCTGCTTCGT